>Ga0136618_10000526_pt1 | contig 13248 bp, 12 predicted proteins | sample AntDrymUQ3302106_2_FD_104805 | JGI IMG/M metagenome (GOLD analysis project Ga0136618, IMG submission 104805) | Polar desert sand microbial communities from Dry Valleys, Antarctica - metaG UQ330 (21.06) | ecosystem: Environmental > Terrestrial > Soil > Desert | place: Antarctica: Dry Valley... | reverse complement strand
GGTCACGGGACCGAAGTACTGCCAGGTGTGTGAGGGCGTGCGCGCCTTTATCGCAATGCTGTACTGCCGATCGTACGACACCGACCGACTTGACGCCGCGATGTGGCGAGACGACACTGCGATCGCAGCAACCCGATGGGAGGCGGATCCGCTCGCTCGTGCTGCCTTCGAACGCGACTACGGCCGCCCACCCAATCCAGGTGAGATGGGACAAGCCGTCATCGAGCAGAGTGAACTGGTTCGACAGCATCGCAAAACCGTGATCTCCCTCATGATCAGCGTGTACAACAAGACCCTTCACCTTCTGGCTGCCAAGACGCTCTCGATCGCTCGATGCACGACCGGCGCTGAACTGGTCACCAGCGACCGACCCGTCGTACTCGGCGAACCGGACGGCGCTACATACGTCCCGCTCTCGCGGACCATTGGCGCCTTCCTCACGAACGACCGGCGGTGCCGAACCCCGATGATCACCAAAACAGAAGCGTCCTCGCTCAATAACGCCATGTGGCGCAACGCCGAGCGATTCGTCGCTTGCCACCCCGACCTCAACTGGCCCGACGCATGCCGTGTCGGCCGGCCGCCGCTGGAGCCACAATGATCGCAACGGGGTCGGCCGTGGCGTTGGTGAATGGACGACGGCGATGGGTCGGCCGAGTCGTCGAATGCTGAGGCCGCGGTAAGACCGGATGGCTGTTGCGCATGTTGCCGACGACCGTGGGCTCGTCGACGGCGACCGTGCTGCCGAAGACGGCCTACGGGCCGCGGCGACGAGATCCCGCGCTGTCGCGCGGTGGGTAGGCGTCGCTACTCAGCAAGCTCGACGTTCGCGGGGACGCGGTGCAGGAACGAGTCGAGGAGTTCGTCGTCGTCGATTCGGGTGGTCATGTCGTCGAGGTATGCACGAGCAGCGGCTAGCGCGGCGTCGGCGCGGGGGTCGGCGCACTCGACGAGCACCTGCCAGCACGAGCGGTAGATCTCGGACGGTTGCATGGCGCCGAGGAGGTCGGGGTGGTCGACCCGGCCGACAACAGCGTGTTCTACGTCGGCAAGGGTCGGGGCAAACCGAGTGTTCGCTCAATCATGAGCCCGCTCTTGACGCCAACGACAGAGCCGGAATGGGTCCGGAGAAGTAGCTCGACACGATTCGGACGATTCGAGGCCGAGGTGGTCAGGTTTTCGGTCATCGTGCGTCATGGGCTGGACGACAAGACGGCCTTGGAGATTGAGGCGGTGCTGATTGAGGAGCAACCGCGAGCGCACCCTGAGCTGATCGCCAACCTCGTCAGCGGTCATCACCGCGAACGGGGCAAGATGAGTGCAGACGAGTGGTTTCGCTGTACAAGCGGCGCGGCCACTCGCGCAACCAGCGGCGCGCTCAGGGACCGGAGGTGGCAGATCGATAATCGTGCCACTATATGGCAGCACGATGGGCCCTACGGTCACCAAGTCTGTGAACAGCGGATCGCCCGTCTGCTCGTAAGCGAGATACATCGCGCTCAGACTCGTTCCACTGTGAATGATCAGTCCCTGCACCACCCCTCCTCCGCTTCCCAGCATCTCCGCAAAACACGTAGTCGTGACCGTGATCTCATCCCCGCCTGCGAGCGGGCGGCTGTACTCGGAATCGCATGCAACGAGTAGAGGCTCGCCGCCGCCTCGGACCTAGCGTCTTCACCGGCAAGATCCGCGCGAGCAACATCTGTTGAAGCTGCGCGCCCAATCCCGCACCGAGGCGACGGCGATCCTGTGCGCGGGAGGTAGGAACGGTGTCGTTGTCGGTTGCTTCGATCAACGACAAGTCACGATAATTTCGCACTTAATCTTGTGATCTGCGGTCATCATGCGCTACGTTAAGCGCTCGCCGGGCTGTTTCAGTTCGTCCAGTGGGGTAGCCGGAGGTCGGAAATGTCTGCGCCAGGATCGTCGATGATGAACGCCGTTGTCTGTCACGGTCCGGAGGACTATCGGCTCAGCGAGGTGCCGGTTCCGGTACCCGGCGCCGGCGAGGCGCTGGTCAAGGTCGAAGCGGTCGGCATCTGCGCCAGCGATCTCAAGTGCTTCCACGGCGCCGCCAAGTTCTGGGGCGACGACCGGCGGCCGGCCTGGGCGGAGACCGAGGTGATCCCCGGCCACGAGTTCGTCGGCATCGTCGCCGCGCTCGACGACGAGGCGGCGGCGCGGTGGAACATCGCCGTCGGCGACCGGGTGGTGGCCGAGCAGATCGTGCCGTGCTGGAAATGTCGCTACTGCCAACGCGGCGAGTACTGGATGTGTCTGCCCCACGACATGTACGGGTTCAAGCGCCGTACCCCCGGCGCGATGGCCGAGTACATGGTGTTCACCCGGGAGTCGTTGGTCCACCGGATCTCCAAGGGCCTTCCCGCCCACCACGCCGCGTTCGCCGAGCCGCTGTCGTGTGCGTTGCACGCGGTCGAGCGGGCGAGGATCGGGTTCGAGGACGTGGTCGTGGTCGCCGGCTGCGGCCCGATTGGGCTGGGGATGACGGCCGGTACGGCAGCGAAGTCGCCGGCGCGCCTGGTGGCGCTCGACATGTCGGACGAGAAGCTGTCGTTGGCGGCCAAGTGCGGGGCGACCGACACGATCAACGTCGCGCGGGACGACGCCGTGGCGGCCGTGCGGGCGATGACCGACGGCTACGGCGCCGACGTCTATCTCGAGGGCACCGGACACCCCAGTGCCGTGCGGCAGGGGCTCGACCTGCTTCGCAAGCTCGGTCGGTACGTCGAGTACAGCGTGTTCGGCGCCGATGTCACCGTCGACTGGTCGATCATCAGCGACGACAAGGAGCTCGACGTCTACGGTGCCCATCTCGGGCCGTACTGCTGGCCGGCGGCGATCCGAATGCTTGAGTCCGGCGCGCTGCCGATGGACGAGATCTGCTCGCACCAGCTCCCGCTCCACGAGTTCCGCCGCGGCCTCGATTTGGTCGCCGCCGGTGACCAATCGGTGAAGGTCTCGCTGATCCCCGGCTGATCCGTGGCGCGACACCGGCCGGTCTGGCTCGGGACGAGCTGGAAGATGAACAAGACGATCGGTGAGGCGCTGGCCTACGTCGACGACGTCATCGATGACCTGCCGGTTCCCGGGGTCGAGGTCTTCGTGCTGCCGGCGCACACTGCGCTGGCCGCGGTGCACGCGCGGATCGCCGGGAGGGCTGGGCTCCGGCTCGGTGCCCAGAACGCGCACTGGGAGCCCGAAGGATCGGGAGCGACCGGCGAGGTGTCGATGCGGATGGTCGCCGACGCCGGCGCCGAGTTGGTCGAGATTGGGCACTCCGAGCGCCGGGCAAGGTTCGCCGAGACGGACGAGACGGTCGCCCGTAAGGTCCACGCGGCGCTCGAAGCAGGACTGGTCCCGCTGGTGTGCGTCGGCGAGGACGGTTCGGCACGCCAGGGCGGGCGGTTCGAGGGCGTCGTGGTCGACCAGCTCCTGTCCGCGCTCAGCATGGTCGGCGGGGGCGATGTCGATCGCCTGGTCGTTGCCTACGAACCGGTATGGGCGATCGGCCCCAACGGCGAGGTGGCGACCGCCGAGCAGGTCGCCCCGACCCTCGACCGGTTGCGCGAGGTGTCCGACGCGACGACGCCGAACGGCCACGTGCTCTACGGCGGCAGCGTCGACCCGACGAACGCCGGCGCCCTGCTCGAGGTCGCCGACGGGCTGTTCGTCGGACGGGCGGCGTGGACGGCTTCGGGACTCGTCGAGCTGCTGGCGATCGCCGCTGCTCACGCTGCACGAACGTCGTGAACTATCGCTCAGTTCTCACAACTTCTTGCGTTTATCACATCGTTCCTGTAAAACTACCGCAGAACATCGCACCGAAGGTCAGCCCACCGGTGTCGGTTCGTCCCGAGAGAGTTCGTTTCCAAAGGGGGTCGTGGCGAGATGGGGGGTGGTGTCCGTGATCGGCTGTTGTCGTTCCGCAGCCTGGCCGCCTTCGGGGGTTTCGCCCTCGTGGTGGCGATGGCCGTCGACACCGAGTTCCTCGACCCCACCGAACAGTCCGCCGCCCAGGCGCCGACGTTCTCGCCCGCCGCCTACGTCGACGAACACCTTCCGGAAACCACCCGGATGATCAGCGAGGCTGCGGTCGAGCTGCCCGCGCTCGCGGATGCGCTCGCCGACGACGCCGCCGCCGCCCGTGCCGAGTACGGCGTCGACGCCGGATCGGGAGCATTCGTCTTCCCGGTCGTCGTCACCGGTTCCGTCGCCGAGGTCGACGACCGCTTCATCACGCTCGCCGTCGACGGGATGCCCGAGGGTGCCGACGTCCGGATCCCGCTGACGACAGCGCTGAACGGGGCGCCGATCCGCGACGTCACCGGGACCGCCCTGTTCGGCGACTTCGCCAACCAGACCGAGTACCAGGAAGTGGCCAACGAATACAAGCTCAGCGTCCGCGACGACGTGATCGGGGCGCTCGACCTCGCCGCCCTCGACGGCAAGACGCTCGACGTGGTCGGCGCCTGGGCGCAGGGCGGCCCACCGGACACCTATCTCATCCAGCCCGTGATCATCGGGGTGTCCGGATGATGGCGCCGTCCGCGGGACCGTCGCCGGTGGCGTCCTCGCCGTCATCGGCCGACGGCCCTGCCGTTGGCCGGGTGGTCCTGCGGGCCCTCGGCGTCACCAAGCACTACGGGGCGACGCTCGCCCTCCAGGGGGTCGACTTCCAGGCCCGAGCCGGCCAGGTCACCGCGCTCTTCGGCGAGAACGGCGCTGGCAAGTCGACGCTGATGAAGATCATGTCCGGCGTCGAGCACCCCACGAGCGGCGTGCTCGAGCTCGACGGCGAGCCGGTGAGCTTCCATTCGACCGCCGAGGCCGAGGCGCACGGGGTCGCGATCATCCATCAGGAGCTCAGCCTCTGTTACAACCTCAACGTCCGAGACAACATCTTCCTCGGCCGTGAGGTGCGTGGTCGCGGCGGTCGGATCGACTTCGCCGCCGAAGAGCGGGTGGTGTCCGACGTGCTCGCCCGGCTGGAGGAGGACATCGACCCGCGACGCGACGTGGCGAGCCTGCGGCTCGGTCAGCAACAGGTCGTCGAGATCGCCCGTGCCTTGGCCGGCGAGGCCCGGGTCCTGATCATGGACGAGCCGACCTCGGCCCTCAGCTCGGCCGAGGTGGCCGTACTGTTCCGCGTCACCCAGGAGCTCAAGGCGCACGGCGTCGCTGTGATCTACATATCCCACCACCTCGAGGAGGCGATCGAGCTCGCCGACCTTGCCGTGGTGCTCCGTGACGGCAATCTCGTCGCGAGTCATCCGAAGGAAGGCCTCAAGCTGTCGTGGGTCGTGGCCGCGATGCTCGGCCGCGCCGGCACCACCGAACAACGGGCCGAGCCGGTGTCGAGCGATGATGCGGTGCTGCTGGAGGTCCGCGACGTGAACGTACCGGAACCCCACGGCGCCGGCCGGCTGGCGGTCGACGGAGTGTCGCTCGACGTCCGCGCCGGCGAGGTGGTGTGCTTGTTCGGACTGATGGGCGCCGGTCGCACCGAACTGCTCGAGTGCCTCGCCGGGCGAGTGCCGATGGCGAGCGGCTCGATCGTCGTCGACGGACGCGACGTCACCAAGGCGAGCGTGCGGGAGCGGATCGCGAGCGGGCTCGGCTTGGTGCCGGAGGATCGACAGCGCGATGGCCTCGTGCAGCTGCTGTCGGTCGGCGCCAACCTGTCACTCGCCGGCCTGGCGACCGTTTACACGGCACCGTTCGTCGACCGTTCCGCCGAACAAGCCCGGGTCGCGAGGGCGATCGACGACGTCAAGGTGAAGACGGCGGGGCCTAACGCGTCGATCACGTCGCTGAGCGGCGGCAACCAGCAGAAGGTGGTGATCGGCAAGATGCTGCTCGTCGACCCCAAAGTGCTGCTGCTCGACGAGCCGACGCGCGGTGTCGACGTCGGGGCCAAGGCGGAGATCTTCCGGCTGCTGCTCGGCCAGGCCGAGCGCGGGCTCGCCGTGCTGTTCGCGACGTCGGAGATCGGCGAGGCCTTGGCCCACGCGACACGGGTCGTGGTCCTCAGGAAGGGGAAGGTCGTGCGCCAGTTCGACGCCGCCACGGCGGACCGGGACACCGTGATCGCCGCCGCCGGCGGGGCATCGCACGACGTGCTCGAGCAGGCGTTGGCATGACGACCGCGGTCGCCGAGTCGCCCGCGCTGCGCCGCCGCACACGGATCAACGTGAGCGCGCTGCTCGTCGAGGGTCGCGCGTTCCTCGCCCTGGTCATCACGGTGCTGATCTTCAGCGCGCTCACGCCGAAGTTCCTCACCGGGGACAACCTGATCATCATGAGCCGCCACGTGGCGTTCAACGCCACAATTGCCATCGGGTTGCTGATGGTGATCCTCAACGGCGGCATCGACCTCTCCGTAGGATCCACCGTCGGGCTGTCGGGCGTCGTGGCCGGTTACCTGCTACAGGGCGCGAACATCCCGTTCACCGACGCCACCGCCTACCCGGCGGTGTGGGTGGTGGTGATCTTGTCGCTGGTCGTCGGGGCGCTGATCGGCGTGATCAACGGCTTGGTCATCACCTATCTCAAGGTCGCGCCGTTCATCGCCACCCTCGGGATGCTCTACGTCGCCCGCGGTCTTGCGCTCGTCATCACCAACGGGACCACGTTCAACGACCTGCGCGGTGAGCCGGAACTGGGCAACACGGGCTTCGTCAGGGTGTTGGCGAGCAGGCCGCTCGGCATCCCGATGCCGATCTGGGTGATGGTGGCGGTCGCCGTCGTGTTCTCCGTACTGCTCACCCGCATGCCGTTCGGCCGATGGCTCTACGCGTCGGGCGGCAACGCCCGCGCCGCCGAGCTGTCGGGTGTGCCAATCGGCCGCGTGCAGATCTTGGTCTACGTCTTCTCCGGCGTGTGCGCAGCAGCGGTCGGCCTGCTGCTCGCCGCCGACCTCCCTGCGGCGACACCGCGCGGCGGCGAGTTCTACGAGCTCAACGCCATCGCCGCCGTGGTGATGGGCGGCGCCGCGCTGTCCGGTGGCCGTGGCACGGTTCGCGGCACTCTGATCGGCGCCTTCCTCATCGGCTTCCTGGTCGACGGGCTCGTCCTGATCGGCGTGTCGACGTTCTGGCAGCAGGTCGTCAAAGGCGCCGTGATCATCCTCGCCGTCGCAGTCGACCAGATCCAGGAGGCCGTCCAGCGTCGCACCGCCGGCACCAAGGCGGCCCGGGCGGCCGCCGACAGAACTCCAACGATCTCTTCGTGAGAGCTACAGCAAAGAAAGCGAGACAATCATGAGAAGACTCATCCGCATCGCAACGGCCGCGGCGGCGATCGCCGTCGTCGGGTCCTCGACGCCGGCCTGGGCGACGACGCCGCCCGACGACTCGACCCCTGCCCCGGCCGCCGAAGGCGATGCCGGAACGATCGCGGTCATCACCGTCGATCCGTCGAACCCCTATTGGAAGGCCGAGGTCGACACGGCGGTACGCGTCGCAGCCGAGCTCGGGTACGGGACCACGGTCAACGCCCATGGCAACGACCCCGACCTGCAGAACCAATTCATCGACGCCGCAATCTCGCAGGGCGTCGACGCGATCATCCTCGACCCGGCAGGCGCCGAGGAGAGCGTCGGCGCCGTGCAGAAGGCGACCGACGCCGGCATCCCGGTGTTCCTCGTCAACGCCGAGATCTCGGAGCAGGGGATCGCGCTGTCGCAGATCATCTCGAACAACGCGCAAGGCGCCGCCCTCGGCGCCGAGGCTTGGGTCGAGGCGATGGGCGGCGAGGGCACGTACGTCGAGCTCTTCGGGAACCCGACCGACAACAACGCCCAGGTCCGCTCTGACGCGTACCACTCGGTCATCGACCAGTATCCCGACCTCGAGCTGCTGCAGACCGAGACCGCGAACTGGGACCGCGCCGAAGGCAAGCAGAAGATGGAGCTGCTTCTGTCGGCGCACCCCGACGTCGATGGGGTGATCTCGGGCAACGACGAGATGGCGCTCGGCGCGATCCAGGCGCTTCGCGAGGCCGGCCGTCTCGAGGACGTCGTGGTCCTCGGTTTCGACGGCAACCAGGACGCCGTCGACGCGGTCATCGCTGGTGACATGATCGCCACCGTGCTGCAGCCAATCGTCCAGGGGACGACCCTCGCCGTGCAGCAGGCGGACAACTATCTGCGCACCGGCGAGACCGGCGCCGACGCCGAGAAGCAGGCGATCGACTGCGTGCTCATCACCGCCGAGAACGCCCCCTTGCTCGACAACTTCGTGATGGCCGAGGAGGGGTCGGGCACGACGACGGCGTCCGCACCCGAGCCGTCGACGGCAAACACGGGTTCTTGACAGAATCGCGCGGGCAGGTCGCTCCCCCCACCTGCCCGCGCGGCCCGTACCCTCGCCGGTGCGACCAGCGAGCTGAGGACTGAAGGTGACGACCGAATCAATGCCCCACCCAAACGAAGGTGCCGATACGCCGCACCATCGTCGTCGCGAACGCCAACGTCAGATCATCGAGCGCATCGTCGAGCGCGGCTCGACGACCGTCCAGGATCTCGCCGACGAATTCTCGGTGAGCCTGATGACGTTGCACCGCGACCTCGACGAGCTCGATCGGCGCGGGGTGGTGCGCAAGTTCCGGGGCGGTGTGACCGCGCAGCCGTCGGGCGTGTTCGAGTCGCAGCTCGCCTACCGGCTGAACTCGATGACCGTCCAGAAGGCGGCCATCGCCCGACTCGCGCTCGGCTACGTCGAGCCCGGGACCTCGGTGATGCTCGACGACTCGACGACGATCCTGCACATGATCTCGGGACTGGCCGAGCGGGCACCGCTGCACGTGGCCACCACGTTCCTGGCGGCAATGCGCCGGATCGCCGACCTCGCCACCGCCCACGACATCAAACTGATCGGGCTCGGCGGGCACTACGACGCGTCCCATGACTCGTTCGTCGGCGTCCAGTGCGTCGAGCAGATCCAGGCGATCCACGCCGACACGCTGTTCATGTCCTCGTCGGCGGTCTCGGGCGGCCACGTCTACCACCAGGAAGAGCGCATCGTCGCGCTCAAGCGGGCGATGGTTGCGGCGTCGACCCATCGCTACTTCCTGATCGACCACGCCAAGCTCACCCGCCACGCGCTGCACCGGATCATGCCGCTGACCGACTTCGATCTCGTGATCACCGACGCCGATGTCGAGCCGGAGATCCTGCAGGCGTGGGATCGCGAAGGCGTGCGGTACGCCGTCGCGCCGCGCAGTGCCACCTAGCGCCATGACGCACCTGCGCAACGACCCCACCGAGTTCAAAGACGACGTGATCACCGGGTTCGCCGCCGCATATGCCCGCTACGCCAAGCGGGTGCCGGAGGCATCGGGCTTCGTCCGCGCCGGCGGGACCAGGGCGGGCAAAGTCGCCGTCGTCGTCGGCGGCGGCTCGGGCCATTTCCCGTCCTACGCCGGCATCGTCGGACGTGGTCTCGCCGACGCGTGCGTGATGGGCGACGTGTTCACGTCGCCATCGAGCCAGCAGGTGTACCGCGTCGCCTGCGCCGCCGATGGCGGCGCCGGCGTGATCCTGGCCTTCGGCAACTACGCCGGGGACCGGCTCAACTTCGCCGCCGCCGCCGAGCGACTCGCCGCGATCGGCATCGACGCCCGGATCGTGTATGTCACCGACGACGTCGCATCTGCGGCCGCCCACGAACGCGAGCTGCGTCGGGGCATCGCCGGGACCTTGGTGGTCTACAAGACCGGCGGCGCGTCGGCCGACGCCGGTTGGTCGATCGACGACGTCGAACGGGTGATGCGGCGTGCCAACGATCGCACGAGCACCTTCGGCGTCGCCTTCGCCGGGTGCACGCTGCCGGGGCAGGAGCGCCCGCTGTTCAGCGTCGCACCCGGCACGATGGAGCTCGGGCTCGGGATCCACGGCGAGCCGGGCATCCGAACCGCCGATCTGATGTCCGCCGACGAGCTCGCCGGCGAACTCGTCGAGACCGTGCTCGCCGAGCGCCCCGACGGGGCCGACCGCGCGGCCGTGGTCGTGAACGGCCTCGGCGCCACGAAGTACGAGGAACTCCTGGTCCTGTACGCCGGCGTGAGCCGGCGTCTGGCCGAGCTCGGCGTCGAACCCGTGCTCCCCGAGGTGGGCGAGTTCGTCACCAGTCTCGACATGGCCGGCTGCTCGTTGACGGTGACGTGGCTCGACGACGAGCTCGAAGCCCTTTGGTGCGCACCGGTCGACACCGCGTCGTTCCGTCGCGGCGCCCTCGCCGATCCGGCGGAAGATGTGAACGGCCCGGACGCCGCCGAAACCAAGGCGGACTCGGTGCCGTCCGGGGCCGTCGTCGCTGGCCCGGCGAGCGACGAGTCGATCGCGCAGGCGCAAACCGCCCGTGAGGCGCTGCGGGCGATGCGCGACGCCATGGTTGCGAACGAGCAGTGGCTCGGCGAGCTCGACGCGGTCGCCGGTGACGGCGACCACGGGCTCGGGATGTCGCGCGGGAGCCGGGCTGCGTGTGCTGCAGCCGACGGGGCACGCGGTGGTGTCGGAACCGTGCTTCTCGCCGCCGGCGACGCGTTCGGCGATCGGGCCGGCGGGACGAGCGGGATCCTGTGGGGCATCTTGCTCGCCACCATCGGCGAATCGCTCGGCGACACCGAGCCGGTCACGGCCCGCCGCCTTGCCGACGCGGTGGCGGCGGCGAGCGCAACGCTGCGGCGGGTCGGCAAGGCCGAGCTCGGCGACAAGACCATGCTCGACGCGCTGGTGCCGTTCGTCGACACGTTGGACGCTCGGGTGCGAGCCGGCGACCCGCTGGGCGGCGCCTGGCAGGAGGCCGCGGAAGTGGCGGCGGCCGCCGCCGAGTCGACCGCCTCGCTGCGGGCGAACCTCGGCAGGGCGCGACCGCTCGGCGACCGCAGCGTCGGCACGCCCGATCCCGGCGCGACATCGCTCGGGCTCTGCGTGACCGCCGTCGGCGGGGTCATCGCAGCGGGCGGGTCGACGAGCCGAGGGAGCGGGGGGCCTTGAGCGAACTGCGGGTCCTGGTTGGGAGCGATGCCGCCGGCTTCCACTACAAGGAGGCGCTTCGCGTCGACCTGACCGTCGATCCGCGGGTCGCGTCGGTCATCGACCTCGGGGTCGGTGGGATCGACCGGGACGGCGCGACGTACGGCGAGGTCGGGCTGCGCGCCGGCGAGGAGATCGCGGCCGGGCGAGCCGACCGCGCCGTCCTGGTGTGCGGCACCGGCATCGGCATGGCGATCGCCGCCAACAAGGTGGCAGGCGTGCGCGCCACCGTCGCCCACGACGGGTTCAGTGTCGAGCGCTCGGTGCTGTCCAACGACTGCCAGGTCCTCGCGCTCGGCGAGCGGGTCATCGGTCTCCAACTGGCCCGCCGCCTGGTCGCCGAGTGGATCGGGTACCGGTTCGACCCCGCGTCACCGTCGCAGCGCAATGTCGCCGTCATCACGGACTACGAGTCGCGGTGAGCCCGTTGGGTCCCGCCGAGGAACGGCCGGCGCCGCTCAAAGTCCACCAGAGTGCCCTGTCTCGACGGAAACCGCGAACGAAAGACGTCGGCGGGCGAGCCTCGGACGGCCGTTGTCCTAGTCGGAGGACCGCAGTGTGGTGATGTGCTGGTATCGGGCGTCGACGGCGATCCGCTGGTCCCACAAGCGGTGGTCAGTCGCGGTCAGTGACGGTAAACGGCGGTCGATCGTCTGCGACGTCTGTCCTGCTCAACCGCCTGTTCAGACCCGAGATCTGCTGGTGCCCCTAACTAACAGGAGCCTGCCCTGACAACAGTGGCCCATCTCTGTCTTGTCCACTCCGCGCCCGCCCCTTGACAACACAGGAGCATCGTTCCGCGCACATGCGCTCACGTCAGCCCGGAACTCGCCGCGGCGCACCGAATGACGATCGTCGGGCGTATCGGAGACGGCTGCGCGCCAACTGAACCATCGTTCCGCGCAGTTGCGCGCGCCGTCAGCCCGGAACTCGCCGTCGTACACCGATGACAGTCATCGGGCGGATCGGAGGCGGCTGCGCGGCCAACTGAACCGGCGTTCGATGACGCGTGCCGGCGGGATATTCGGCGTCGTTAGCGGATACCTCTGGCACCCGGACGCCCGCTCGGTCGCAGGGTGGACCGCCGTGCCGCGAGGCAGCGCGGAACCGTCGTTCGGCGTTCGCAAGCGGGTCGTGGTCGGTCGTCCGCTGCGAACTTCTGCAAGCGGGAGAAACGCACTACGAGGACGACGACGGGGTCGAAGATTCGCGCGTTTGCGGATGTCGCAAGCCGGACATCGCGCCGTCGGCGTCGAGGCGCGGGTGACACCCACCTGGGCAACCGTCCCCCACACCCGTCATGGCTGCCGTTCTTCCGACGTGGGTGGCCGAGATCGCGCCAGGTGTTGAGCGGCGACGGCGGCAAGCACCACCGTCGGTAACGTGGCGACAATCACAGGACCAAAGTCGGCGCGGGCGTCTCTCAGAAGCACCACGGCTGCCGTGTTCGTCGCGCTGTGTAAGAGAAGGGCGATCAGCAAGCTACCGCCAGTGACCACCCAGAACCACGTGTAGAGCACCGACAGACTGACGACAGAGGTCAGGAAAACCGCGAGGGGGGCGCGCTCCTGGCCGCCCGCGTCCATGGCGTACAGGGGAAGGTGCCAGCACGCCCAAGCCACGCCGAGCACCAGGCTGGCGCGCAGGCTGCTCCAGCGGTCGAGGAGACGGGGCAGGGCGAAGCCCCGCCAGCCGAGCTCCTCCTGCAATGGCCCGATGAACAACCCCGCCATGAGCCCGATGGGCACGAGCAGGATCGTGCTCGTCTCCACTCGAAACTCGGCTTCGTTCCCCACGACGAGCCGGTGGACCGCCACCGCGACCAGGGCGACGGCCATCGGGCCGCCGAGCGCCAGCGCATACCACCGCGCCGACACGCGCCAGTCCACCAGCGAGCGAAGCACACGCCGAACCCCGCTCCAGCCTTCGTCTCTACCCGTGCAGAGAAGACCCGCCAAGCTGGGTCCCGCCGCGCCGACACCGACGGCGATGGCGAGAAGCGCTGACGGCTCGCCGCCGATGACCACGACTGGAACCCACAGTGACCACGAGAAAGCGAATGCCAGCAGGAAGAACAGCGGTTCCGAGCGCACTCCCTCACCTTCGCGCAATTGCGCTCGGCCATCGATTGAAGGCGAGTGCCTGAGTAGGCGTCCACAACGCCGACGTTCACGACCGTGTCGGACAAGGAT
>Ga0136618_10000525_pt1 | contig 13262 bp, 14 predicted proteins | sample AntDrymUQ3302106_2_FD_104805 | JGI IMG/M metagenome (GOLD analysis project Ga0136618, IMG submission 104805) | Polar desert sand microbial communities from Dry Valleys, Antarctica - metaG UQ330 (21.06) | ecosystem: Environmental > Terrestrial > Soil > Desert | place: Antarctica: Dry Valley... | reverse complement strand
TCCTCTGCGGGCCCCCCGGACGGGCCGAGGGTGGACTCATCGGACGCCGGGGGCATCCGCCAAGGGTACCGAGGCCAGGTGGCCCGTCAGGTGGCGAGCAGGTGAACGGCGGGCGCTCAGCCCCAGTGCGTCGGCTACTCCTCGGGGAGGCCGAGGTCCCAGTCGAGCAGGATGTTCTCCCGCTCGGCGTCGCGGATCACGCGCTCGCGGTTCCGCCGGAACTGCGGGTCGTGCGGCGGGAGCAGCACCAGGCGGGCCAGCACCCGGCCGCGGAACTCCTCGATGATCCGGCCTTCGCCGAAGTCGGAGTGGATCTCCCAGTGGGGCGCCACCGGGCCGAGGTACACGACCCGTGCGTGGGCGCGGGGCGGTTCGAGCGGCGTAGCGGCGACATCAGACATGGCGGCCAACGTTAGCGGCAACCCCCCGCACGCCACCTAGACGGGCATCGAGGTCAGGAGCGGTCGCCGCGTCGCCCGAGCTCCACGTCCAGCGTCTGCTCCTCACCGTCTCGCAGGATCGTGATGCTGACCTGGTCGCCCGGCTCCTTGTCGAGGATGGCCTCGCGCACTTGGGCGGCCTCGGTGACTTCGTCGCCGTCGATCTCGACGATGACGTCGCCCGCCTCCAGGCCGGCATCATCGGCCGCGGAGCCCGGCACCACCTCGGTGACGAAGGCGCCCTCGTCCACCTCGAGGTCGAAGCGCTCCCGCACCGCGTCGGTGAGATCGGCGATCTCGGCGCTGGACACCCCGAGGAAGGCCTGGTTCGGGGTGACGTCACCGCCGCCGGACTCGAGGTCCTCGATGATGGGGCGGGCCCGGTCGATGGCGATCGAGAACCCGAGGTTCTGGGCGTCGGCGACGATGGCGGTGTTCACGCCCACCACCTGGCCGGCCGCGTTCACCAGTGGTCCACCCGAGTTGCCCGGGTTGATGGCGGCATCGGTCTGGATCAGGCCTTGGAGGGTGACCCCCTCGGCGGCGAGGTCGCGATCCTTGGCCGAGACGATCCCCCTAGTGACGGTGGGCTCGCCTCCGAGGTTGAGGGCGTTGCCGATGGCGATGACCTCGTCACCCACCTGCAGGTCGTCGGAGGACCCGAGCTCGGCGGGGACGAGGCCGTCCACGCCGTCGAGCTGGATCACGGCGAGGTCGTCGCCGGGCGAGCTCCCGACCAGTGTGGCTTGGTGCTCGGTGCCGTCGGCGAGCACGACCGTGATGTCGCCGATGCTGCCGATGACGTGGGCGTTGGTGAGCACCAGGCCGTCCTCGGAGAGGACGATGCCCGATCCGGCCCCCTCGAACATGCCCTGCGACGTCTCCGAGCTGGTGCGGATGGTGACCACCGACGGCTGGACGCTGGACAGGATGGCCTGGATGTCGAGGCCACCCTCGCTGGTGGTGACCGGGGTGACCGCGGGTCGGTCCACGCTGGAGGCGGCATCGTCGTCCAAGGCCACCGTGATGCCCGTGGCCACGACGGCCGCCATCAGCGCACCAGCCACGCCCCCGAGCACGGCCGCCCGACGACCACTCGGGCCTGCATTGGTGGGTCCGCGGCCGGAGACCGGCGGAGGCGGGGGTGGGGCACCGGGCACGCTCCACGCCGATGGCGCCGGCGCCCGGGTGGCGAGAGGACGCTCCGCGGTGCGGTCGCCCGGGGGTGACCACGAGGGGATCGGCCGCGTCGGCTCGTCCAGATCGGCTGCGGGGCGGTCGGATGGGTCGGGTCCCATGGGCTCCATGTACCCATCCTGGCGTGATCGGCGGTGATCGCGGCATCGCGCGGCGGTGGATCGGATGGGACCATCCGCGGACTTCTGGGAACCAGAACGGGCACGGCTCCGTAGAACAGGGGTAGCCGCTCGAAAGGCAGGCGTCCTCCGATGGACCAGGAACACGCACAGCACGCTTGGATGGCCCGGGGTCTCTGCACGAACATCCCGCCCTCGCTGTTCTTCCCCAGCGACGGTGCCGGCGTGGAGGTGGCCCGCAAGATCTGCGCGAGCTGCCCCGTCCGGGAGGAATGCCTCGAGCATGCCCTCCTCCACCGCATCGATCACGGCGTCTGGGGCGGCTGCTCCGAGCGGGAGCGCCGCCGCATCCTCAAGCGTCGCCGCTCTGAGCGCGCCTCCGTGGCGAGCTAGACGACGGGGGGAGGGCTGGCCGGCGGATCGTCGTCGCCGTCGCTCTCCTTCACGCCCTGCTTGAACTCGTTCTGGGCCTGACCCAGCGAGCGGGCCAGCTTCGGCAGCTTGGACCCGCCGAAGAGGACGAGGATCACGACGAGCACGATGAGCAGCTCTGGGGCTCCGAGGTTCACGGGGTGCACCGTACCAGTCGACCTCAGGGTTGACGCATCGCCGGTGGCCGGGGTGCCAGGCTCGACAGATGCTCGAGTGCGTCGTCAACCTCAGCGAAGGGCGCGACGAGGCCCATCTCGCTGCCCTGGCAGATGCGGCGGGGGACGACCTCCTCGACGCCCACACCGACGCCGACCACCATCGGACGGTGCTCACGATGGTCGGCGAGCGGGCGCCCCGCGCGGTGGCGGCGGTGGCCATCGAGCGCCTCGACCTGCGCGCCCACCTCGGCGCCCATCCCCGCCTGGGCGTCGTGGACGTCGTCCCCTTCGTGGCTCTGGAGGGGAGCTCTGCGGCCGACGCGCTCTCCGCTCGCGACGCGTTCGCGTGGTGGCTCGCCCACACCTTCGCGGTGCCCTGCTTCCTCTACGGGCCCGAGCGGTCGTTGCCCGAGGTGCGCCGGCGGGCCTTCGGCGACCTGGCACCGGACATCGGGCCCAGCGCCCCCCACCCCCGCGCCGGTGCCACTGCGGTGGGGGCTCGACCCGTCCTCGTCGCCTTCAACGTCTGGCTGGCGGCCCCCGATCTCGCGCTGGCCCGCCAGGTGGCCACCGAGGTTCGGGCCCCCGGCCTCCGTGCTCTGGGTCTCTCCGTGGGCGAGCGGGTGCAGGTGTCGATGAACCTGGTCGACCCGCCCCGCCTGGGGCCGGCGGACGCCTACGACCGGGTGGCGGCCGCCGTCGAGGCGGCCGGCGGCGAGGTGGCGGGAGCGGAGCTGGTGGGGCTCGTGCCTGGCGCAGTGCTGGCGGCGGTGGACGAACACCGTTGGTCGGAGCTCGATCTGGGTCCGTCGCGGACGATCGAGGCCCGCCTCGCTCGGCGGACCTGACGGTCGCGGCGGGTCAGGCGGTGGTGGCGCGGCGGGCGAGGGCCCGCTGACGCCGGAGGCGACGCCGCTCCCGCTCGCTCATGCCGCCCCAGATGCCGAACTTCTCACCGTTGTCGAGGGCGTACTCGAGGCAGTCCTCCCGCACGACGCACCCTCGGCAGACCTCCTTGGCCTCGCGCGTAGACGCCCCCCGCTCGGGGAAGAACAGGTCGGGGTCGACGCCGAGGCAGTTGGCGTAGTCCTGCCATGACCGATCCTCGGGTTCGATGGAGATGGGAGTGGGGATCTGCACATGCCCTCCTAGGGGTGGGACGGTGCACCGAAGCGGATGATGTGGTGACCACCCCCCGGCGGTTACCACATCTGTAATTACAACGGTGTGATCTTGACCCGTTCCGCGCCTTCACGCAAGGGGGAGCCCAACAAATCCGGGCCTCGCCGCCGGCCCGAGTCAGGCGGGGCGGCGGTCTCGGTTGGCTCGCATGGCCCGCTTCTGCTCGATGAAGTCGACGAGGACGTAGTCGCCCAGCGTCTCCGGGGTGGTGAAGAAGGCCCGGCCCCGGTTCATCTGGGTCAGCTTCTCGACGAAGGCCCGCAGGTACGGGGTGGCGTCCAGCATGAAGGTGTTGATGCGGATCTGATCCCGGGTGCAGCGGGCGACCTCGCGCAGCGTGGCATCGATCGTCTCCTGCACGGGCGGGTAGCTGAAGAAGGGCTGGGCCATCCCCGCCTCGAAGTGGGCGGTGGGCTCGCCATCGGTGATCATGATGATCTGCTTGGTGCCCGTCTGGCGGCCGAGCAGCTGGCGGCTCAGCTGGAACGCATGCTGCATGTTGGTGCCGTAGACGAAGTCCCACGACACCTCGGGGAGCTGCTCGGGCGTGATGACGCGGGCCACCTCGCTGAAGCCGACGATGCCGAGGTAGTCGCGCGGGAACTGCATGGAGATCAGCGAGTGCAGCGCCATGGCCACCTTCTTGGCGGCGAGGAAGTTGTCCCGCATCGGCATCGAGAGCGACAGGTCGAGCATCAGCACGGTGGAGCTGCGCACGACCTGCTCGGTCTGCTCGATCTCGAAGTCGTCGGGCGTGAGACGGACGGGCGTGCCCCCACCGGTGCGGCGCACGGCATTGTGCACGGTGCGCTCGATGTGGAGGTTGAACGGGTCGCCGAACTCGTAGGCCTTGGTGTCGTAGGTGCGCTCGTGGCCGATGCCGGTGCGCTCGATCTCGTGGCGCCCCAGCTTGTCCCGGGCCAGCTTCGAGAAGAGGTCTGACAGCGCGTTGCGGCCGATCTTGCGCAGCCCCTTCGGGGTGAGCTCGAGCTTGCCCTCCGTGTTGTTGATGAGGCCGGCCGCTTCGAGCTGCTGGGCCAGCTTGGCGAGCTGCTCGAGGCTGCGGGCGGCGTCATCACCGAGGAGGTCGCGCGCCCTGTCGATGTCCACCTCGGCCAGAGCACCGGGGGACGACGCGCCGCGCATCATCTGCTCGAGCTGGTCGAGGTCGCCCAGCTCGTTCAGCACCTGGGCGGCCTCCGCGAACCCCAGCGGATCCTGCCCGGAGAAGTCGTAGCGCCGCTCCCAACCCATCTGGGGGAAGAGCTGCTGAAGGTGGCCGCTGAGCTGGTCCATCTGCCAGCGCAGGTCCATGTCCTCCATGAGGGCGTCCGACGGGCCCTGCAGCTGGGCCCGCTGCTCGGGCGTCATCGAGTTGAGCATCGCCTGCATGGCCGCCATCCGCTGGGCCATCAGCTCGAGGAGCTCGTCGAGGGTCTCCGGGTTCTCCGGGAAGAAGTCGCCATACCGCTCCATGAACTCCTCGAAGGCAGGCTGGGTGTCCTGGCCCGCCTCCTTGATCGCCATCAGGGCGTTGAGGTCGTTGAGCATGTCCTTCATCCGCTGCATGGCCTCAGGGGTCATCTCCTGCATGGCCCCGGACATCTGATCGAAGTGGCTCTGGGCCAGCTGCTGGCGGAGCTGGTCCATCAGCTCGTCGAAGCGCTCGCGCGCCTCGCTGGAGGTGAACTCGTACTTCTGGAGCTCTTGCACCATGCCGGCCAGGTCGGGCGGGAGCATGTCGAGCTCGAGGTTGCGCTCCCCCACCACCTGGTCGGTGATCTCCTGCCGCCGGGCATCGCCACTCGCGCGCGCCTCCCGGGCCAGCTCGTCCAGGCCGGCCCGCTCCATGTCGAGCACCTCGCGCAGCGACTCGGCGATCTCCTCGTACACCCCCCCGAGGTCGTGCTGCTCGAGCTGGTCCCGCCGCTTGCGGCGAAGGCGCTCCATGAGGTCGCGCATCCCCATGACCTGCTCGTCGTTGCGGTCCCGGAAGCCCTGCTGCATCATCCGCCGCAACGCGGCGTGCAGGTCACCGTGGTAGAGGAGATCGTCGGTGATCTCCTCGAGGACGGCGTCGGCGTCGAGGTCGAACCCCACCTGCGATCCGTCCCACTTCGAGTACCGGAACCGCGGAGCGCCAGCCATCGGCGTCACCGTACCGGCGGTCAAGATCTGTTCGTGCTCAGATCATGGGAGGGTGGCCAGGTGAGCGACTGGCCGGAGGGGTTCATCTGGGGAACGGGGGCCTCGTCGACCCAGGCGGAGGGGGCGGCACCCGGCAGCGACTGGTACGGGTGGGAGCACGAAGGGCGGGTCCCGACCTCGGGTGACGGCAACGGGTCGCCACCCGCCACGCCGAGGACTTCGCCCTCTACGCCGAGCACGGGCTGACGCACCATCGTCTGTCGCTCGAGTGGGCGCGGCTCGAGCCCCGCCAGGGCCAGCACGACCCCGGCGAGGTGGAGCGCTACCGCCTGCTCCTGCAGTCAGCGCGTGAGGCGGGCGTGTCGATCTGGGCCTGCCTCCACCACTTCACGCTGCCGGGCTGGTTCGCCGACGACCTCAACGGGTTTCGAGACGACCGGCAGGGTCGCCTCGTCTGGAGCCGCCACGTCGACTGGGTGGCCGAGACCTTCGGCGACCTCGTGGCCGGCTGGAAGCCGATCAACGAGCCGGTCTGGTATGCCCTCGGCTCGCACCTCTTCGGTGCGCTCCCGCCGGGTCATCGCGATCGCAACGAGGCGTTCAACGTCCTCCGGACGGTCCACCAGGCCGGGGCCGACGCCGCCCGGCTCCTGCGCTCGCCGACCACTCCCGTGGCCACCATCCAGAGCCTCTCGCCAGTGTTCCGGGTGGAGGACACCGCGGCCTCGATCGAAGCCGCGGCTCGCTTCGAGGAGCGGAACTGGGACTCCTGGGCGTCACCCGAGCAGCTCGATGCCTACGACCACATCGGCTTCTCCTACTACGCCGCCACCGGCGTGGCTGGCGACGGATCGCTCACCACCTGGCCGGTGGCGGGGCGGCGCGGTGCCATGGGCTACGTCCCCTGGGCGGACGGGCTGGGCCACGTGCTGCAGCGGTTGGCCGAGGCGCACCCTGGTCGCTCGCTGCTGGTGTGCGAGGCCGGCATCGGCACCGACGACGAGACCGAGCGCACAGGCTACGTCGAGGACGTCCTCGGCATCGTGCAGGACGCCATCACCGGCGGCATCGACGTCCGAGGCATCTTCTGGTGGACCGGCGTCGACAGCTACGAGTGGCACCACGGCTACGACGTGCGCTTCGGCCTCTTCGACCGAGACCGCAACCCCAAGCCCGCTGCCGACATCGCCCGTCGCGCCGCCCGCCCCTGAACCGGAGGGTCGAGCATCCAGCCGGGAAGGCAGCACCAGCCCGACGCTCACGACCCCCTACGCCTCAGTCCTGTTCGGGGCGGAGGGTGGGGAAGAGGATGACGTCGCGGATGGATGCCGAGTCGGTGAGGAGCATCACCAGGCGGTCCATGCCGATGCCGAGCCCGGCCGTCGGCGGGAGGCCGTGGTCCAAGGCACGGAGGTAGTCCTGGTCCACGACCATCGCCTCGTCGTCCCCCGCCTCCGCCTGGGCGGCCTGGGCTTGGAAGCGAGCCCGCTGCTCGTCGGGGTCGACGAGCTCGGAGAAGGCATTGCACAGCTCGCGACCGGCGACGATGCCCTCGAAGCGCTCGACCATGTCGGGCAGCTCGCGGTGGTCACGCGCCAACGGCGAGACCTCCTTGGGGTAGTCCATGACGAACACCGGGCCCCACAGGTCGGCCTCGGTCGTCTTCTCGTAGATCTCCAGCACGAGCTTGCCGGGGCCGTAGCCGTCCTTCACCTCCACGTCGTGCTCGCCCGCGATACGGCGCAGGTCGTCGAGCGGCATCCGCACATCGACGTGGACTCCGGCATGCTCCTCCACCAGGTCGGTGAGGCTGGCCCGCCGCCAGGGTGGCGCCAGCTCCAGTGGGCGCCCGCCGTAGGACAGCGACGTCGTGCCGTGCAGCTCCATGGCGAGGTGGGCGACGAGCTCCTCGGTGAGGGCCATCACGTCGTGGTAGTCGCCGTAGGCCTGATAAAGCTCGAGCATCGTGAACTCGGGGTTGTGGCGGGTGGAGAAGCCCTCGTTGCGGAACACCCGGGCGATCTCGAACACCCGCTCGAAGCCACCGACGGTGAGCCGCTTCAGGTAGAGCTCCGGAGCGATGCGCAGGAACAGCTCCATGTCGAGGGCGTGGTGGTGCGTCGTGAACGGCTTCGCCAGCGCGCCGCCGGGGATGGGGTGGAACACCGGCGTCTCCACCTCGATGAAGTCACGATCCTCCAGCCAGCGCCGGGTGAGGCTCAGGATCTGGCTGCGCTGCAGGAAGGTGGTGCGGCTGCCCGGGTTGGCCCAGAGGTCGACGTAGCGCTGCCGGTAGCGGGTGTCGACGTCGCTGAGACCATGCCACTTGTCGCCGAAGCCGCGGCGGGTCTCGGCCAGCATCACCCAGGAGGCGACCTTGACCGACAGCTCGCCGCGCCGGGTCTTCACGACCTCGCCCGTGGCGCCCACCCAGTCGCCCAGGCTGATCTTGACGAAGGCCTCGAAGTCGTCGGTCAAGGCGGCCAGGGCGAAGAGCTGCACCTCGCCGCCGCTGCCGTCCCGCAGGGTGGCGAAGGCCAGCTTGCCCTGGGCTCGGTGCAGCATCACCCGGCCGGCGACGCGCGCCTCGATGCCCGTCTCCTCGCCGTCGGCCAGCCCGTCGTGATCAGCGCGCAGCTGGGCGGTGGTGATGGTCGTCTCGAAGCGGTACGGGGGCGTCACGGGCCGGCGTTCTTCTCGAAGATGAGGCGCAGCCCGTGCAGCGTGAGCCACGGCTCGACGTGGGTGATCGCAACCGACAACGGCCCGATGAGATCAGACAGCCCGCCCGTGGCGACGACAGTGGCGTCGGCATCGAGCTCGTGGCGGATGCGCTCGCACATGCCGTCGACCAGCGACGTGTAGCCGTAGATGGCGCCGGACTGCATCGACTCCACGGTGCTGCGCCCGATGACGTTGCGGGGCTCGACCAGCTCCACCCGTCGCAGCGCCGCCGCCCGGGCGAACAGGGCGTCGAGGCTGATGTCGATGCCGGGAAAGATGGCCCCCCCGAGGTACTCGCCCTTGGCGGAGATGGCTTCGAAGGTCGTGGCCGTCCCGAAGTCGACGACGATGGTGGGACCGCCGAACAGGTCGAAGGCGGCCACTGCGTCGGCGATGCGGTCGGCGCCCACCTCCTTGGGGTTGTCGTAGAGGATCGGCAGACCGGTGCGGACACCCGGCTCGACGACCAGCGCCGGGAGTCCGAAGTAGCGCTCGGACATCCGCCGCAGCGACCCCGTCACCCGCGGCACCGACGAGCACACCACGATGCCCTCGACGTCGCTGTCCTCCCAGGTGCTGCCGTGGAAGCCGAGGAACTCCTGCAGCACGATGGCGTGCTCGTCGGCGGTGCGCTCGACGTTGGTGGCGATGCGCCAGTGGTCGATGAGGCTGGTGTCAGCGGCCCGGCGATCGACGTTGGCGTCGACCGACTCCAGCTCGTAGAGGCCGACCACCGTCTGGGTGTTGCCGACATCCAGGGCGAGGAGCACGGCGCCCGACGCTACGAGGCTTGGCCAGGAGGGGTCGAACCGGTAGCGGTGTCAGCGGATGTCGAGGCCGATGTCGAGAGCGGGTGCGGACTGGGTGATCTGGCTGCTGGAGAGGAGATCGACCCCACTGGCGGCATAGGCGGCCGCCGTCTCGACGGTGATGCCTCCGCTGCACTCGAGCAGCGGGCGACCCCCGGCGTTGGCGGCCTCCCAGTCGTCGACGAGGTCGACGGCGGAGGAGGCCTCCTCGGGCGTCATGTTGTCGAGGAGGATGGCATCGGCCCCCGCTTCGAGGGCCTGGGCGACCTGGCTGAGGTCGCCGGCTTCGACGTGCACGAGTCGGCCGGGCCACGTGGCCTTGGCCGAGGCCACCGCCTCAGCGATGCCGAGCACGGCCAGGTGGTTGTCCTTGAACATCACCCAGTCGGACAGGTTGCCCCGGTGGTTGACGGCTCCCCCGGCCCGCACCGCCGCCTTCTCCAGGGTGCGCAGGCCGGGCGTCGTCTTGCGGGTGTCCCAGATGCGGGCCTCGCCGCCGGACGCAGCGGCCTCGGCGAATCGCCTCGTGATGGTGGCGACGCCGGAGAGGTGGCAGAGGAAGTTCAGCGCCGTCCGCTCGCCGGTGAGGATCGAGGCCATCGGCCCCGAGACGGTGCCCACGACCTCATCGGCCGCGACGACGTCACCGTCCACCGCCGACCACGTGACGTCGACGGCCGGATCGAGCTGGGCGAAGGCTTCCGTCGCGGAGCGGGTACCGGCCAGCACCCCGCCCCGCCGGGGCACGAAGTCGGCGATCGCCATGGCCCCGTCCGGCAGCAACACGGAGGTGATGTCCCCGAGCGGCGAGAGGTCCTCCGCCAACGCCCGCGCCACGGCCTCGCGCACCGCTTGGTGGTAGGGATCTGCCAACGCCATGATCAGCCGAGGCCGCGGCTGTCCTGCTTGAGGGCGGTGTCGACGGCCAGGCTGCTGGCGACGACCAACGAGCGGAGCGGCTCCTCCAGCGGGGCATGGATCTGCACCACGAAGTTGTCGGCGGTGGTGAACATGGTCTTGGCCATGCCCTCCCAGGTCTTGGTGATGCGAGCCACCTCGTTGCCGGACGCATCCGACACCTTGAAGTTCCAGGCCCGCCAGTTCTCGGCGTTGATGGAGCCGTAGGTGTGCCCGTTGGCCTCGAGACCGAAGCGGATCTTGCCGATGGCGTTCTGCTGGACGATCTGGCCGATCTCGTTGCCTTGCCCGTCCTGCACGATGACCTTGGACTTGACGAGCTTGGCGGGACGGGTGAGGGCGAGGAGCACGTTGCCCTGTACGTCCACCACCTGCAGCTTGTGGGTGAGGAACTGGTCGACGTTGCTGATGACCCGCAGCACCTTCTTGGCCGCCGACTGGCCCACCTGCCGGACGGCCCCGAGCTGGGTGCCGTTCTGGTCGTAGATGGCGTACTCGTTGTTGACCTCGATGAGCTTGGCCTTCTGGTTCACGACCAGCACCGGCTCGGTGAAGATCGTGCCACCGCCCTGGGCGCCCGTGCCGGCCCCGACCTTGGCCACGTCGCCCATGATCTTGTCGACCGGGCGCCTCGTGGTGGGCACGGTCCCGCCGCCGACGGGCGCATCGATGGACTGCTTGCCGTGAGAGGACACGTGCTCGGTCCACTGGGAGCCGTCCCAGTAGCGGAGCTCGTGCCGACCGAAGGGATCTGGGTGCCAGTTGGCGGGCGTACCGGTGTCCGTCATGTCAGCGAGGCTACCCAGCCCCCAACCGGCGCTCAGCCGCCGGCCACCAACCGGAGGCGCAGATCATCGCGCGTGCCCTCGTGGTCGGTGCGGGTGTGGGCGCCCCGACTCTCCTCGCGGGCCAGCGCCGCCGCGCACAGGAGCCGCCCCACGGTGGCCAGGTTCCGCAGCTCCCAGGCCTCGAGGTCGTCCCCGGGCACCTGGCCGGCACAGGCTCGCGCCGCCGCCCGCAGCGACTCGGCCGATCGCAGCACGCCCGCGTTGACGGTCATGGTGCGCTGGAGCTCGTCGCGGTCGGGCACGGCCGTGGCGTCGGCGGCGGGCACCTCGATCGGGCGACCACCGATGTCGCCGCCGCCCAGGACCGAGCGCATCGCCCCCGTGGCCGACGGACCCTCGACACCGCGGTCGATGGCTTCGACCACTCGGGGCCCGAACACCATGCCGTCGAGCAGCGAGTTCGAGGCGAGGCGGTTGGCTCCCATCACCCCGTTGCAGCTGGCCTCGCCGGCGACCCACAGCCCGGGCAGGGACGAGGCGCCGTCGAGGTCGGCGACGATGCCGCCGCAGCTGTAATGGGCCGCTGGAGCGATGGGCAGCCAGTCCGTGGCCGGGTCGAGCCCCACCTTGGTGAGCTCGGCGGCGATGGTGGGGAACCGCTCGGCGAAGCTCTCGAGGCCGGTGGCGTCGAGCCAGAGGTGCTCGACGCCCTGCTCGATCGTGCGAGCGGTGATCGCCCGACTCACCTTGTCGCGCGAGAGCATCTCATCGACGAAGCGCTCTCCCCTGCTGTCGCGCAGCAGGGCGCCGTGACCCCGCAGGGCCTCCGACAGCAGCGGGCGCGGCATGGCGGGGTGGTGCAGGGCAGTGGGGTGGAACTGCTCGAACTCGACGTCGGCCACCGCCACCCCCGAGCGGATGGCCATGGCCACCCCGTCGCCGGTGGCCTCGCGGGGGTTGGTGGTGACCGCGAACAGCTGTCCGTAGCCCCCGGTGGCCACCAGGACGTTGGCCGCCCGCACCTCGGTGCGGCGGCCGGTCAGGTCGGCCGCCAGCACCCCTCGGCAGCGCCCGCCCTCCACGATCAGGTCCAGGGCGAAGGAGCTCTCGTGCACGGTCGCCACCTCGGCCCGCACGGCGTCCACGAGGGTGCGCTCGATCTCGGCCCCCGTGGCTGCGCCACCCGCGTGCACGATGCGCGGCAGCGTGTGGCCTCCCTCTCGGGCCAGCTCCAGGCGGCCCTCGGGATCGCGGTCGAAGGCGGCCCCCAGGGCAATGAGCTCGTGGACACGTGATGGGCCCTCATCCACCAGCACGCGCACGGCATCGACATCGCAGAGCCCAGCCCCGGCCGCCAACGTGTCGGCCAGGTGCAGGTCGGTGGAGTCAGGGTCGCCGCCTAGCACCGCGGCCACGCCCCCCTGGGCCCAGCGCGTGGTGGCCTGTTGCAGCTCGGCCTTGGTGACGACGCCCACCCGCATCCCGTGGATCTCCGCCGCCCGCACCGCCGCCGACAGCCCCGCCACCCCCGACCCCAGCACAAGCAGGTCCAGGTCAGCCATGGGATGGCTGGTCTAGTCGACCTCGACGTATCGGTGAGGCGCTGGGCCCTGCTGCTGGGCGGCGATGAGCTCGGCGGTGAGGGCGTCGATGGACCGGTTTGCCTGGTCGACGTGGACCACCTGTGGCTCGTAGCCCTCCAGCTCGGCCGGCTCGTAGTCGGCGTAGCTGATGATGATCACGCGGTCGCCGGGCGACACCAGCCGGGCGGCGGCCCCGTTGAGGCAGACGTCGCCTGAGCCCCGCTCCCCTTCGATCACGTAGGTCTCGAGGCGGGCGCCGTTGTCGACATCGACCACCGCCACCTGCTCGAACTCCATCAGGTCGGCCAGGTCCATCAGGTCCCGGTCCACCGTGATCGATCCGACGTAGTGCAGGTTGGCGTCGGTGACCGTGGCGCGATGGACCTTGCTCTTCATCATGCGGCGACGCATCGGTGCTCCCTCCGGGTGGGCGCCGCTGGCGCGGTCGCCCCCTGTGTGGGGCTCAGTATGCCCCGACCCCGTCACCGATCGCTACCTGGGCGCCGAGGTTGTCGATGAGGCGGGCCCGGCCGAAGCGGACGGCGGCGAGCAGCCGCAGCGAGCCCTGCAGCGGGTCGACCACCTCGAGCGTGCCGGCGTCCACCACCTCGGCGTAGTCGAGCTCACCGAGCGGCTCGGCGCCGATCAGCTCGGCCATGAGCGCCCGTACCTGCGCCGGATCCCGCTCGCCGGCGGCGATGGCCATGCGCCCCACCAGCAGGGCCGCGTGCACGACAGGGGCTGCCGCCCGCTCCTCCACGGTG
>Ga0136618_10000524_pt1 | contig 13267 bp, 11 predicted proteins | sample AntDrymUQ3302106_2_FD_104805 | JGI IMG/M metagenome (GOLD analysis project Ga0136618, IMG submission 104805) | Polar desert sand microbial communities from Dry Valleys, Antarctica - metaG UQ330 (21.06) | ecosystem: Environmental > Terrestrial > Soil > Desert | place: Antarctica: Dry Valley... | reverse complement strand
TGCAAATCAGCCGCCGGTCTGCCACGCCTTTATCACTTCTATCGGATGAATGAGCATAATTATATTGATTAGAAGACTATCCCGAATGGTGGAAATCAAGATGATTTCGACGAGCGCAAACAAAAAAAGCGAACGCCAAAAAGCGAGTTTGTGAGCGACGAGAAAACCAGCCGTACAGCTTAAAACGTCGCCGAATGAATTGGCAATCGAATCGCCGAAATAATCGAGGGAAAAAGTCGCGGTGCGGTAGCGTTCGATGACGGCTTTGGAATTTTCGAGAATTTCCCAGCCGGATTCGGCAAAAACGGTAATGAATAAAAGCCAGGCGAGCGACAAACGTCGGCGGAAAATTAGAAATAACGCGGCGTAAAAAAGCAATCCGTGTAGAAGGTGCGTAAAACTATACGGGTCGAAAAGATGCTGTGAACTGTGTTTGCTCCAGGCATCGCTCGACCATAAAAGATACGGCGCGTCCCATTTGCACCACCAAATTCTGCCTTGCCAGTAAAGAACAATTACCGTCGCCGCAATAATTATTATCGCCAAAAGCCAGGGCAAATAATCCGTCCGGGACTCAAAACCAAATTGACGATTTTGATTTTTTGCAGTGTCTTGTACATTTAATTCGGCGGATTCCGTCATTATTTTACAGGTTGATTAAAATCAAACGATTTTGTCACGCTTGGCTATATTACACAAAAATTTTCCAGTAAAAAAAGGATTAACTTAACTATAAAATCAAGCTAGTCCTTATTTGGATTTTTATTTATACAACGGCGAATTTGACGCAACAGCGAAATTCTCAACTTTTATCAAACATAACGCCAAACTGGTCGCCTCTAACGACTTATTCGAAGCGCATTAAAGAAAGCTATTTAATCCGCCCCGTGCAGTTCCAGCCACCGCTTTCGGTAAAAGTAACGCACCGACGAAGCCTTTTCAACAAATGCATCGTTAATGCCTTGATGTTTAATCGGCGGCGGTTTCGTTCCGTTATAATCGCGGTAATGTTTGAGAATATAATTTTTGTCGGCAACTCCGATTGCTCTGGAAAAACTTGCCTTGCTGCCGTCGTCGCCTCCTCCGGTCTGCAAAAAGCTTCTGTCATCGGCGCGTGCAATTTCAGCAACGGATTTTGTCGAGCCATTCCAAAAGACTAAGATAACCGAAACACGTTTGCGCGAACACAAAACCGCCCAATCAAACTGTCTGCTTTTAGCAAATTGACCGCGTATGACATTGTGCGGTTTAGCTTCGCCGAAAATTTGCGGCACAGTGCAGCCACGCGCCTGAAGATAGGAAATGATGTTTTTTGGCAACTGCGAAAATGCGGCTGGCTTTAGCCGAACCGTTGCCTTATCTGCAATTTGCCATTTGTCCTGCGCGTTCGCTGGCGGTGAAAACGTCAGGATAAAAGTTGTAAAAATCAGCGCGAGTAATTTCATCCTACCTCAACAAAAGTGCCGTCATTGAAGGATTATTCGGCAAAATCAACTTCAACCCGGTGCGGAATAATTCCTTTTTCATAACCTTCGCTGAGCAAAAGTTTAACGGCTTGTCTGCCGCGCTCGCCGTAATCGAGCGTTAAATCATTAACCCACATCGCCACGAAACGGTCGGCGAGTTCCGGCGGCATATCCCGCGCAAACTGCATCGCGTAGGCGAGCGCGTCTTCGCGGTTGTCGAGCGAGTATTTGATGCTTTGGTGAAGATATTTTGAAACTCTTCGCATCAAATCTTCGCCTAAATCGCGCCTAATGACGTTTCCGCCCATCGGGAGCGGCAAGCCGGTTTTTTCAAACCACCATTCGCCCAAATCCAGAACTTTGGCGAGTCCGATTTGTTTGTAAAAAAGCTGTCCTTCGTGAATCAGAAGTCCCGCGTCAGCCTTACCGCTCTGGACGGTTTCGATAATTTTATCGAACGGCATGACCATATATTCAAAATCCTGATTGTAAATTCTTAGAGCCAGAAACGCGCTGGTCATCTCGCCGGGTATGGCGATTTTCATTCGAGAAATTTCTTCGGGTTTGCGCGGCTCTTTGGAAACTAAAATCGGTCCGTATTTATCGCCGATACTTGCGCCGTGCGGCAGGAGCGCGTACTTGTCGGAAACGTAAGCGTAAGCGTGAAAGCTGATTGCCGTTACGTCAAAAACGCCGTTTTTTGCGTCCTCGTTTAAGGTTTGAATATCTTTTAAGGTGTGTTCAAATTTTAATCCGTCGGTTTCCAGTTTGTTGGTTGCCAAGCCGTAAAACATAAAAGCGTCGTCCGAATCGGGCGAATGCGCGACGGTGATTGTAGTTTTTTGAGATTTTGCTTCCATAAATTAAATTTGTCCGTAGAAAACTTTGGTGTCGTATAAAATTTCTATTTTACCGTTTTCGTGGTGTTGTGCAAAAAGCGATTCGAGGTTTTCGAGCATTTCCGCAAAGCGCGGATTTTCCGCCGTCGGGATATAAGACGCAGACAACATTCTGCCCTTCAAACCGTCGAAATTAACTGTCTGAACATTCGGAAAAATTCTTTGTTCAAAATCGGTTTGAAAGAAATCTCGCAAAATTTCTTTGTCGATATTTTCGTGCCGAACCGTTTGGTAATCCGTGCCGAATTCGAGTAAAAGTCGTTCATAATCTCGCAGGAAAACGGTCGAATCGAGTTGGCGTTCATTCCACAATAAAACCGTAAAACCTTTGTCCTTCAAAATCCTTTTGAATTCACTGCGCGTTTTTGTTTTGTCGAACCAGTGAAACGCCTGCGCCGCGACGACAAAATCAACCGTTTCGTTTTCTAAATTGGTGTCTTCCGCCGCGCCGTCAACGCTTTTAAAGTTCGGAAAATCTTGCAGAAATTTCTCCGACGCTTTACGCATCGCCCGGTTCGGTTCAACGCCGAAAACCGTATTGCCGTTTTCAAGAAAAAGTTTCGCGGAAATTCCCGTGCCTGAACCGATGTCGGCAATCGTCGAATCGCTTTGCAAATTCATTTCATCACAAAATAAATTCAAAACTTGCGCCGGATAAGTTGGACGATATTTAACGTAATTTTCGACGCGGCTTGAAAATCTTTCGACTGTTTTCATTTAATCACCTGCGACAAGTATGGTCATTTTCCATTTGCCGTTTTTCTTTTCAAAACCGGCGCGATAATCAATCGGACTGCGTACGAATTCGGCTTTGACAAAACCCTTCTTTCCGCCAAGAGTTTTTATTTCAAACCAGGAAGTTTTTCCCAAATCTTTTATGTCTTTAACGGATTCTATGATTTCAACAATATTATAAGAAAGATTGGCGACGATTGGCGAATTCGTCTCAGCTTTAGAACGCAAACTAACATTCTTTCCGAAAATCACGCTGTGACTGAAAGCATCTATATTTTCGGGAAAAGAATTAAAAGTATAAGGAGCAAAAAAAAGTTTGTTGCTTCCGTCTTTAACAAAACTCCCGCCTCCGTTGATTATCGGAAGAAATTCAATCCAAAATTCGCTGTTCGGACGGTCAATTTTCCACGCTTTTTTAAATTCCGCGATTCCATCATTACCGCCAAAACTGTTTTTGATATTGCGGTCAACGACACTCAAGACAAATTTTGCGTCGCGTTTCTTGGCGGCTTCGATAAGTTTTGACCGGAAGGCAAAAAACGACGCATCCTTTTTTGCCTCGTCAACCGGCAAAACATAACGCTCCTGCGCCGACAAACCGGAAAATCCGAAGATGATAAAAAAGAAAACAAGAAAACTTTTCATGCTGAATTTTCCTGATTTTTATGAGAAATTTCTTCGCCCGTCCACTGCGTTTTTTTAGAATGCGGAATGTCGAATTGGTCTAAAATTCTAAAACACAAATGGTCAACGAGTTCTTCAATAGTTTTCGGACGATGATAAAAGCCCGGACTGGCGGGCAAAATTTGTGCGCCTGCTCGTGAGAGCTTCAGCATATTTTCCAAATGAATTTGATTAAAAGGAGTTTCTCGCGGCACCAAAATCAATTTGCGATTTTCCTTTAGAGTTACGTCCGCTGCACGGTGAATCAGATTTGTTCCCGCGCCTGAAGCGATTGCGCCGAGCGTTCCCATCGAACACGGCACGATTATCATTCCCGCCTGTTTGTTTGAGCCGGACGCGGGTTTCGCCGCCAAATTATCCAATTTCCAGAAACGAATTGATTTAGAATCCTTCGCCAAGCCGAGCCATTCATTGATTTTTTCCGCATTCGGCTCGCGCAAATTCGCGCCCGTTTCAACTTGTGCAACGGTTGCCGAAGTTCCCGACATTATCAAATTTATCGTTTCAACCGCGCCGCTTTGTGCCAGAAGCTGCAAAGTCCGGTGAGCGTAAATCGTGCCTGATGCGCCCGTGATGGCGAGTGTTAATTCCATACTAAATTATTCAGTATTTCAACTTTAGCACTTTTGCAAAATATAAAGCTAATTCAAACTCAGGACTGTTTTCCGATTGTGTATAATTGTTTGTACCAAGACACTTTTCCCGTTATGAAATGGGTCAAGCAACCAGAAAAATTTTTATGAAAGCAGAAGAAATTAAAGAAATTTTGGCATCTCACCGCGAAGGTTTATTTTCAACCGAAGAAGCGACGGAAAAAATAAAAAATCTTTCATATGAAAACATCGGTTACGCCCGCATTGACCACGCGAGAGCCGCCCGTCAAGGTTTTCCCGAAGTAATTTTCGGACAGGGAAAGACGCGCGAGCAGACAATCGGCATTTTCGAGAAGCTCGTCGCAAAATCGCCGAACGTTTTAATTACCAGAACAAACGCGGAAACCTACGGCGACATTCGCAACATTTTTACCGATGCCGAATGGCACGAATCGGCAAATTTAATCCGTGTCTTTCGTGACAAAACAGAACTCGGTGTCGGCGAAATTGCCGTCGTAACTGCCGGAACGAGCGATATTCCCGTTGCCGAAGAAGCCGCGTTGACGGCGGAAACGATGGGCAACCGCGTGAAAAGAATCTGGGACGCGGGCGTGGCAGGAATTCACAGGATTTTATCGGAAAGGGAAGTTTTGCAAAATTCCCGCGTTGTTATTGTCGTTGCGGGAATGGAAGGCGCGTTGCCATCGGTCGTCGGCGGACTCGTCAAAGTTCCGGTCGTCGCCGTTCCGACAAGCATCGGTTACGGCGCATCTTTCGGCGGCATTGCCGCGCTTCTCGGAATGCTTAATTCCTGCGCGTCTAACGTCACGGTCGTCAACATTGACAACGGTTTCGGCGCGGGTTTTGTCGCCAGCTTGATAAATCGCCGCTGGGAAGATAACACTCAAGCGAATAACGGGTAAATCTTAGCAAACACATAGTTCGCTATTTTCTCGAATCGAGGCTGGCAATCAGAATCCGAAACCGACACCGAACGACATACTTCTACCGGGAAAATTAATTTGCTGCGCTCCGTTAATGGTGAAAGATCCGTCGCCCGTAAAACCTGAAAGCGAACGCAAAAAATTTGGCGACGACATATTTCCGATGGGATTTCCTTTATTTATGATATTGAAAACATTATTAAGGCGGAGATAGAAATTGAGAGATTGTCGCGGCGGTTTTTTATTCTTTTTATCTTCATTAAAACCGAAAGTCTTCGAGATGGAAGAATTAAAAACAATGTTTCTCGAACCTCTGCCTAGATTTCGCGGAATAAGTTTGTCGGTCGGCGAAGGATTCGGGTCGAGAATACCGTATTTTGTCTTAACTAAATTAGGCTTGCTTAAATCGGTCGCAAATGAAGGTCGTTCGCTGAAAAATCCGTCGCCGTTGGCGTCGCGTCCCGTATAGATATTGAATCGTGTGCCTGAACTGACTGTAAAATCTCCGCTGATGGAAATTTTAGAAAGCGTGGTGTAGAAGAAATAACCGCCGAGGCTGTGAACTCCGTCAAAAAGAGTCGACGCGAATTCCTGACTAAAATCATACGGGTCAAAAGGCGAACCGCTGCCGCTCGTGACGCTGCCTTTCGATTTGGTATAAGAATATCGAACGTTGGCGTATAATTTTTGCGAGTTCGGAAAGCCGAGGTTGATTGAAATCCGGTCGGTTTTGGTTTTTCCGGCAGACTGCGTTTCGTAAACGTTTCCGACGTTTCCGAACGGTCGAACGGCGAGGAGCGGATTCAGCCGGTCGAATGTTCCGGCGAGCGGCGCGTTGATGTTTTGGGTAAAGGCTTGCCGGAAAGTCGTGCCGCGCGAAAATGTGAAATTCAAAGTATAGCCCTTCGTTATTTTCTTGCTGGCGGTAATATTGAGCAAAGATTGATATGGCGTTTCAAATGCGGCATCGACGAATCTTTGAGTTTGCGGCAGAGCGAATTGCCGAAGCAAATCAATCGACGGAGCGTTCGGATAAACGTCCAGGATATTCGCGTCGGTGATTAAATACTGCGCTCTGTCCGAATCGCTCGCCTGTCTGACGTTTAAAGTGTTGTTAAGCGCGAATCTGGTGTAAAACATTCCGTAGCCGACACTGATTCGCGGCAGAGCGTAAAGCGGATTTCGCTTTTCTTTGGCTTTCGGTGCCCAGATTATGCCGAAGCGCGGCGCGAAGTTGTAATTACTGCCGATATTCGTCTGATTTTCGTAGCGGACACCGAAGCTGGCGGCGACGGTTTCCGATATCTTGTAACTGTTCTGGACATAAAACCCGATGTCATACTGCGCGACTTTAATCGCCGGATTGCCGCCGGAAATCGTGAACTGGTTCGCGCCGCCGCCGAGTTGTCTGATTCGTTCGTTTGAAAAGCCCGATTGCCGGAAAAGCAGAGTCCGGCGATAACTTTCCAGACTGCTGATTTGCGCGGTCAAAATCGTTCCCGCCGAATCGGTCACGGGATTATTATTAGCGTCGAGAACGGGCGCGAGTCTGCCGGCGAAAGTATACGTGCCGCCGAAATTCGCCGTCGAATTTTGACTGACGCGCTCACCGCGCAATCGCCCGCCGACGCCGAGCGCGTATTTTCCCATTTGCCACGTTGTTTCGTTCGTCGCGTCGAAGCGAAAATTTCTGTTCGAACTGTTCTGTTGCGAGCCGCCGCCGAAGAAAGCGTCCAGCACATTGATTGCCGCTTCATCGCTGCCGCCGAAATTGTCGTTCGTAAAATAAGTGGCGAGAAATCTGGTTTGATTGACGACGTTCGCGTTTATCAAAAAGGTGTCGGAAAGCTGCAAATAATGATTTTGAGAATTGTTGTCGTTAGCGCGGCTTGCAAGCGAAAAACCGCCGACATTTTGACCTTTTCCGCGACTGGTTTCGAAATAATAATTCAAATAAAGTTTATGCTTTTTGTTCGGGTCGGCGTTAATCGTCAGACTGACGCTTTCCGAACGACTCGGCGCGGCGAAGGTTTGTTTGAATTCAATTGGCTGCAAATTCGCGTTTAGAATCGTCGCGTTAATCACCGAACTCGTATCGCTTTCGCTGCGGCTGCCGTAAATAAAGAAATTGGCTTTTTTGCTCCCAAGCGGTCCCGACAAATTAAAGAAGTAGCTTCTCGATTGATACGGCACGCGCCTGCCCAAAAAAGGGTCAGCCGCGTTAAAGCGCGAATCGGCGAAGCTGAAACTCACATAACCTCTGAATTTATCGACGTTTGAGCGTGTAAAAATTTCGATTCCGCCGCCGAAAGGACTGTCATACTGCGCGGAAAATACGTTTTGGTTGACTCTAATCTGCTGAATCTGGTCTTTCGGCGGAATCTTTCCGCCCTGCACGCCGTTGACGCTCACCGGCAATTCTTCGCCCGTCACCGATTCGCCGATTCTCCTGATGGCTCGCTCCAATTCTTCCTGATTGTCCGGCAGATTAGCGATTGCCCGTTCGTTTAAAATCGCCGTCGCTCCGTTTCGCTCGGCGTCGGCGGCTTCTTCATCGCCGATTTCAACCGTCGATTCGACCGACGCGATTTCGAGAACGATTTCGATTTTCTGCATTTCGTTGTTTTTAACCGTAATGTTTCGGCTTTCGTATTCCTTAAAACCGACGGCGGAAACGGTTATCCGATATTCGCCGGCGACTAATTTGGAAAATTGACCGACTCCCAAACCGTCGGTTTTAATCAGTTTTTCCGCTTTATCGGAATCGGATTTGCCGAGAACGATTTCGGCATCGGCAATCGCGTCGCCGAATTGGTCTCTGACCGTCACGGAAATGCCGGTTTCTCTCGTCTGAGCGATGGAAGTTGCGATAAAAGCGAAGGTCAAAGCGGCAAGCAGCAATGTGTTTTTCAAATATTGCATAAAAATTTCCGAAACTGGATTTACTTGTTTCTACAATCGGGAAAAATAAACGGTCAACGCCGTTCAAATATCAAACCGGATGCTTCATCGCCGCCATTCCGCGAAATTGAATCATCGGCAATGCCGCCCGCCTATTTAATTTCCGCGAGCTTTTGATAAAACATTTAAACAGCCAATACTTTTGAAATCTGAGTCGTCCAACAAACGATTAGTTCCACAATTCATAAAAAGGTTTCGGCTTTTTTGAAAAAAAGAAATTTCGCCGGGCAAAACCGAATAAGAATTGACGCGGACAATAGTTTTCATCTCGTCACCTGCTCAACTTACACTTTCATCGGATATTAAAGTTTCATTTAATAAGTATATGGACACAATTATTTTATAGTCGAAGCGCATAGCCGGAGCGCGGACGGCTCGTCCGCCCGCGTCGAGTGAAGCAAGAACGAAAACGCTCGACTTCTATTCAAGTTTTAGAAAATCGCGGAACGCGCTCCGTTTTTCGCTTCGCTTAAACGGAGCGCGGACGAGTCGTCCGCGCTCCGACTTTTTACAAATTTATTTTGTCCGTTAAATTTAAGGATTGATTAAAACGTAGAGTTTGTCTGCCCAATCGGATTTTGAGCTTCGCAGAATTTCGTATTGGACGGATGCGGAATCGCGGTCGCCGAGTTTGAGCAAAGAGCGTCCGAGGTTAAAACGCGCCCGGTCGAAATTCTGGTTATAGCTGACGGCATTGTTAAAAGCGTCAATGCTTTCCTGCGTTTTGCCCATCTCGAAATAACTTTCGCCCAAATAATTGTAGGTTTTCGCGTCCGGTTTGTATGTTTTCAGCTGCTCGAATGCGGCGAGCGATTCGGCGTATCTTTTTTGTTTGAAATATGCCGCGCCGAGATGTTCAAAGGCATTTGCAAAATCCGGCTTGATGGCGACGGCGCGTTTGTAGGCGAGAATCTCTTCGTCGGCGCGGTTTAATTTGTTGAGCGAAAGTCCGAGCGCGTATTGCGAATCGGCGTTATCGGCATCGAGCTTTGTCGCTTGCCGGTATGCTTCGGCGGCTTCTTTATGTTGTCCGAGCGCAAAGCTCGACGCGCCGATATTGATGAAGGTTTCCGCCCAATCGGGACGAAGTTTTGCCGCCTGACGCGAAGCCCGCAGCGCGTCCGTGTGCCGTCCGAGCATTCCGTAGCAAAAACCGGCTTGATACCAAGCCTCAGCGTAATTCGGGTCAATCTCCGTCGCTTTTTCAAAATAACCGACGGCTTTTGCGTAATCGTCGCGCGATAAAATTCCCAAACCTTGCGAATAAAAACTCTGCGCGGCGGCACGTTTATTTTTTTGCGTTTCGGAATTTAAAGAAGAGAAGGTTTGCAGCTCGCCTGCCTTTAAACGGGAAATTCTTTCGGAAGGCACGGCAAAATTCAGGCTTTGACCTTCGGCGGCTTGCAGAGTCGCCACGCCGATAACTTGCCCGCGCATATTGACGACGGGCGAACCGGAAGAACCCGGAGAAATCGGCGCGGTGATTTGAATAATTTTTCCGTAGCCGGGAATTTCGCGCACGGCGGAAACGATGCCGTTGGAAACCGAGCCTTCGAGACCGAACGGATTGCCGACGACGACGATTGATTCGCCTTCCTGCGGCACGATTTTCTCAATCGGCAAAGCAATTGCCAGATTTTGCGGCACGTCAACTTGGAGCAAAGCCAAATCGCCTTCGCCGTCAATCGCCAGCACACCGCGAACCGGATAGCTTTTGCCGTTTATCAAATGAACCGTCACGCGACTCGATTTTTCGATAACGTGCCGGTTGGTAATCACTTTGTCGCCTGAAATGAAGAAACCGCTTCCGCGCGAAAGCGTCGCGCCTCCGGCATCGAAAGTTTCAATCGCCACCGCCGAAGGTTTGATGCGGCGGACGAGTTCCGGCAGAAAATCCTGCGCCGATGCAGTCGCGGTGCAGGCAAATGCCGACAGAAAGAACACAAAAATTTTAGTGATGGCAAACTTCATCTATACAATTTTGAGAAATTCTTTCGAAATTATAAAGTCTTTACCCGAATCAAACAAATTTTCCGACAAAATAAAAACGGTGTCGCAAGCTAGATGCAGAATTTTGAGCGTGTAGTTGCCGAAAATAAAACCCTTTCCGGCAAAAATCAAACTTTCTTCTTCGACTTTTGCGTAAATTCCGCAACTTCCGTAAAACTTTGAGCATAAAATTCGGCAGGAAAATATTGTCGAATACTTTTATCATTAAATGCCCTGCCGCCAAAAATGATTGGAATTCTAAGTTTGCCGATTCGCTCGACAAAGCATTTGTAATCGCGGGCAAGCGGCTCAAGGTTGCCGATAATGGTCGCGGAAATACAAATCGCTTTCGGCGAACGCTGCAAAATTTCTTTGGCTAAACATTTGAGCGGCGTATTTGCGCCGAAATTCAACACCTCCCAACCTTCATTTTCGATTGTTATTTGTGCCAGATGAGTCGGCAGTTCGTGTAAATCTCCTTCCATCGCGCAGCAGACGGCAAGTTCGCCGGTCATCGGTGGAACGGACAAGGTATTTCTGAGTTTGTAAATCGAGTTGTGTGCCGTTCGCGTGGCGAGATGTTCCTGACTGATTGTAAGTTCGCCTTCCATCCAAAGCTCGCCGATTTGCCGCATCGCCGGACAAATCAAGTCGTCGAAAATTTCCGTCAGCGATTTGCCTTGCAGATATTCACCGATAAGCACATTTGCCGCCGCTTCTTCGCATCCCGCGACCAGAGATTTAAAAAGCGGCGAGCCGAATGGATGCTTGTTTTCCCGCCGCCGCGCTGCTGCCGAAACAACCGATTCATCACCGTGAGATTGTTTCAAACCCAGATTTTGCTCGCGCTGAAAACGGATGATTTCTTCGGCGCGAAATCGCCGGTGTCCGCCGCTGGTTCGCTCCGACCGCACTAATCCCGCCGCTTCCCAACGCTTGACGGTGGCATCGCTGACGCGGCACAAACGCGCCACTTCCTTGGTTGTGAGACATTTCAAATCGGTCATATCAAACTTTGGCGACAGCCGAACCTTCCTAAATTCTAATTGAAATTTTCCTTTTGTTTAGGAGAAACTTTCGGACGTTGAATTTTATTTTAACAGCGAATTTATAATTGAGAGCAATAAATTAAAACTTTCAATCACGAAACTTCGAGTTTTTGACGCTTAATTTCCAGACCGTTCAAGTTTCCCAAAGCGGCAAGCGCGATTTGTTCGGTTTGAAAAAATTCCCGTGCGATTTCCTGAACTGCTTCGAGTGTTACGTCTTCGAGTTTTTGCAAAGTTTCTTCGACCGAAATCTGTCTGCCGTGCGTAATTTCCATCTGTGCGAGGTTGGCGGCGCGGACGCTCGAATCTTCCAGACCTAAAAGAACCGACGCGACTGTTTGCTCTTTCGCCAAATTTAATTCTTCGATTGACACGCCTTCGCGTTTCATTTTACGCATTTCCTCAATTGATAAATCTATAACTTCGGAAACTTTTTCGGGCGATGTTGCGGCGTAAATTGAAAAGATACCGCAGTCCTCAAACGAAGTCGCGGTTGCGCCGACCGAATAAGCCAGTCCGCGTTTTTCCCGAATCGTCTGCCACAAACGCGAAGAATTTCCGTCGCCCAGAATGCCGATTAAAAGCGACGCGGCATAACGACGTTCGTCGGCGGCAGAAATCCAGGGCACGGCGATTATCAAATGCGCTTGTTCGAGATTTTGTTTCTTTTTGACGATTATCGGTGCAGATGAATGCGGAACATCAGGAACTTCAACTTCTGATTTCTGACTTCTGATTTCTGATTTCCGATTGAAAAACTTCGCTGCTAATTCAACTATTTGCGCGTGTTCGACGTTTCCCGCGCAAGCGATGACGATGTTTTGCGGCTGGAATATTTGCGCGTGATAATTTTTCGTCGTTTCGTGATTAAAAGTTTTGACGGTTTTGCGCGTTCCTTCGATAGGAAGTCCGAGCGCATCGTGCGGATAAAATGCTTTGGTGAAAATCTCGCTCAAAATATCTTCGGGCGTGTCTTCGACCATTTTGATTTCTTCAAGAATGACCTTTTGTTCACGCCGTAATTCCTTCCGGTCAAAAAGCGGATTTGTCAGCATATCGGCGATTAAATCAAAAGCGTTGGCGGTTTGTGTGTCAACGACTTTTGCCATAAAACCGACGGCTTCGTGCATCGTAAAAGCGTCGAGATTTCCGCCCAAACGGTCAATCTCAATCGCAATATCGAGCGCGTTGCGTTTCGATGTTCCTTTGAAAACGGCGTGTTCGATAAAGTGTGAAATGCCGTTCAAATTCGCGGGTTCGTGACGCGAGCCCTTTTTTATCCAAATCCCAATCGTCGCCGAACGAACGTCCGGCATTTTTTCGGTGAGAATCGTCAGCCCGTTTTTAAATCTTGTAAGCTCTATGTTTTCTTTCATCGTATAATAGCAAAAGAAAACTGTAACAAATCGCTAAACCAACAGCAAAACGAGCGATAAATTCGTAATGCAAACGGGGGCGTGCGTTCGCGGATATTTCGATTAACCGAGTTGCGCTAATCTGAAATCCGCCAGTCAATTTCGCCGTGATTGGAGTTTTTTAGGGCTTGATTGATTTTGGAGAAAGGTCTGCTGCCGAGAAAACCTCTTGCTAGTGGGGAAGGATGCGCTCCTTGAACAATAATGTGCCTATTCGTGTCAATCAGAGGAATTTTCTTTTGCGCGTCTTTCCCCCACAAAACAAAAACAACCGTTTCCGGTTTCCGGCTGACGAGGCGGATTATTTCGTCGGTAAAGTTTTCCCAGCCTTTGTTTTTGTGCGAGTTCGATTGTCCTGCGCGAACGGTCAGAACGACATTGAGCATCAAAATTCCCTGCTTTGCCCAATCGGTTAGATTTGCGTGACTCGGCGGCGTAACTTCAACATCATCTTTTAGCTCTTTGTAAATATTTCTGAGTGATGGCGGAATTCGCGCAGTTTTATCTTCAACCGAAAAACACAATCCATGCG
>Ga0136618_10000523_pt1 | contig 13267 bp, 10 predicted proteins | sample AntDrymUQ3302106_2_FD_104805 | JGI IMG/M metagenome (GOLD analysis project Ga0136618, IMG submission 104805) | Polar desert sand microbial communities from Dry Valleys, Antarctica - metaG UQ330 (21.06) | ecosystem: Environmental > Terrestrial > Soil > Desert | place: Antarctica: Dry Valley... | reverse complement strand
CTGCTCGATGGCGTCCACGGTGTCGCCGAGGGCACGCCGGCCGGCCTCCACGAGCTGGCGTGCCGCGGCCTGCTGGTGCTTGGGGCGCAGGTCGGCGAGCGTCTCGCCGACCGCGACCGGGATCGTCTCGCGGCCCACGATGGCACCGGTGTCGATGCCCGGATCGACCCAGTGCACGCTCACCCCGAGGGGGTCGTCGTGGTACACGCTCCATTGCGTGACGTTCATGCCGCGGTAGCGCGGCAGCAGGCCGTAGTGCGCGTTCAGCGTCCCCAACCGCGGGATCTCCAGCACGGCGCGGGGGATGATGTCCGCCCCAGCGAGGATGACGAGGTCGGGATCGGCCCGCCGCAGCGCGGCAAGGCACTGCGGATCGCCGAGGCGGTCGTGCAGCGCGACCTCGATGTCGCGCTCGCCTGCCCAGGCGGCCAGCGAGGTCGCCGGCTCCGCGTTCGCCGTGCCCGATCCGCGCCGCGCCTTGATGTACCTCGCGGCGACGTTCGGCCCGAACTCGGCGACGCCCGCGCGCACCTGGTCGGCCAGGCTCGAGCGGCTGTAGACGACGGTCAGCTGCACGCCGTCGTCGTGCAACTCGCTTGCGACCTGCCGCTTCCACGCCGCGGTGTCGACACGCGGGTAACGGCTGAGCAGGACGACCCTCACGTGGACGGCAGGCAGTCTGCGCGGAGCATCAGCGAGTCGGCGAGGAACTTCGTCGCCCAGTTCGGAAACTGCAGCGGCGCGTAGCGCCCGTAGATCGGAAACGAGCCGGGCAGCGCTCCGCGCGCCGGCTGCCAGGAGCCCGTGTGCTGGTGGGCGGCGGCGAGATCGACGGCCTTGCACCCCGCGTTGAGAAAGCGCGCGTCGCCGGTCGTCTGGTAGAGGCGCAGCCAGACGCCGCCGAGCTGCACGAGGCCCGTGAGGCAGACGTAGTTGGCCCGCGGGGTCCAGCTCGAGTCGAAGGACGCGGGCAGCGCGCCGAGCACCTCGAGCTTGCGGATCAGGACCTCGCTGCAGCTCGTGACGGCCGCCAGGTAGTCCTCGTTGTGAGTCAGGGCGAAGCTCTCCAGCAGGCCGCGCAGCGTGTACGCCATCGCATGGGTGTTGGGATGGGTCCCCGTCTTGAAGATGCACGCGTCGAACCAGCCGTTGTCGCGCTGCATCGAGAGCACCCAGCCGAGATGGCGGTGGGCGCTCTCGGCGTGGGCATCGTCTCCGCACGCGAGCGCCAGGCGCAGTTGCGCCCAGGCCACCCTGGACATGTAGGTGTGCGCAAGCCCGTGGTAGGAGTGCGCGCCGCGCCACGCCCCGTCGGCGTCCTGGACGCGCACGAGAAAGTCGCCGGCACGCTCGGCGGCCTCCAGGTAGCTCACGTCGCCGGTACTCGCGTGCAGGTCGAGCCACCCGTGCATGACCATCCCGGTGTTGAACGCCTCCGAAGGCTTGCGCTCGCCGTCGAGCAGCCCCTCCATGATCCCGCCGTCGGGCGACTGCACCTCGAGCTCCCACTGGCCCATCTCCCGGGCGCGGGCGTCCAGGTCGAGGTCGCCCGTCCGGCGCCCGTGCTCCAGCAGCGTCCCGATGATGTAGCCGGTCGTCTCGGGAAACGGCGGATACCAGCCGAAGAGCAGGGAGAACCCCTTCGACGAGCCGTGCCTGCCGGTCACGTCGTGCGTCTGGCGCAGCCAGCCGATCGCGCGCTCGAGCGCGTCCGGACGGAGGCCGTAGGTGGCCGGCAGCAACGGGTCGACGGTGTCGGAGATCGTGTCGCGAGCCGTCATCCACGTCAGCTGGGCGACCCGTCCGACCCTCTCTGCGGGCGAAGTGCGTGTGGTGTCGGTGGTCGCGCGCATCGGTCGGTTCCTCGCCCAGGCTCCGGTCCTATCCTATGGCTCGATGTCCACCGAGCCCGCGCGGCACAACAGCACCCTCCGGCTCACCCGCGCTCGAAGTGTCGCAGGCCAGCTCGACGATTGGGCCTCGGCGCGCGCCTGGGAGGGCACGGACCCCTACGAGGGCCTGAACGCCACGCGCTTCACGGGACGCCTGCTCGACAGCACCCTCGGTCGGCGGATCCTCACCCAGGCGGTCAAGCGCTCGCCGCTGGACCTGCGGCCGCTGCTGGGCATCGCGTCGCAGCCCAATGCGGCCAGCGTCTCGTGGATCGTCTCCGCGTACGCGCGCGGCGGCTTCTCGTCGCCTGAGGCTTCGGCGGACAAGCTGGAGCGCACGGTCGCGCTGCTGTGCTCGATGGCATCCCCCGGCTACGACGAGCCGTGCTGGGGCTATCACTTCGACTACCAGTCGCGGGTCCTGTACATGCCCCGCCACTCCCCGAACACGATTGCCAGCGCCTATGCGGGGATCGCGCTGCTCGATGCCTACGAGCGCACCGCCGACGAGCGGCTGCTCGAGCTGGCGGAGGGGACCGGGCGGTTCTTTCTCCGCCACATCCCGCAGACGCAGGCCGGCGACGGGGCCTACTTCGGCTACGCGCCCGGCGACCGCTCCCCAATCCACAACTCCAACATGCACGTGGTGGGCTTCCTCGCGCGCCTGTCGGCGTTCGTCGACGACGGCGAGCAGTTCGCCGCGCCGGCCCGCAGCGGCCTCGCCTACGCGCTCGCACTCCAGCGCCGGGATGGGTCCTGGCCGTACGGGGAGCGCGAGAACCTGAACTGGACCGACGGCTTTCACACCGGCTACGTGCTGGACTCCCTGCGCCAGGTCGCGGATGCCGGCGTGCAGCGCGACGCGGCCGAGGGGGCATGGCTTCGCGGCCTGGACTTCTACCGCGAGAACCTCTTTCTCGCCGACGGCACGCCGCGGTACTCGGCCGGCTCGACCTACCCGATCGACTGCCAGTCGGCCGCGCAGGCGATCCAGACGTTCTCGATCGCCGCGGCACACGATCCGTCCTTTGCGGTCGATGCGTGGAGGGTCTTTGACTTCGTCATGGCCCGGCTGCGCCGCCGCGACGGGCTGTTCTACTTTCAGCGCGGCCGCCTGTTGCGCAATCGCGCGACGCACATGCGCTGGGTCGTTGCCCCGATGCTGCTCGCCCTCGCGCACCTGCTCACGATCGACGAGGCCGCGGCGGCAGACCGCCTCGCGGTGCCAGGCGGTCTGCTTCAGCCGCCGGGGGTCGTCACGTAGACGAGGCCCTTGGCACTCCTGTTGCCGGCGTTGTCGACTGCCTCGATCGCGTACTTGTAGGTTGTTGACGCCACGATTGCGGCGTCCTGGTAGGACGTGCCCGCGACAAGCGACTTGAAGCTGCCGTTCTTGTAAACGTTGTAGCCGCGCAGCCCGGAGCCACCGGCGTCGGTGCTGGAGTTCCATCTGACGTCGATCTGGTTTGCCGACACGACGGTCGCGGTTACGTCGGTGGGTGCGCTCGGCGCGGATGTGTCCGCACCGCCGAGGGTGGTTGCGCTGACCGCGGCCGAGCTCGCGCTCGTGTTCTGAGCGCCGTCGATGGCCTGCACCGTATAGCTGTAGGTTGTGCTCGCCGCGCGACCGAGGTCGGTGTAGGTCCTGCCGGTCGGGGTCGCGACGACGATCCCATCCCTCAGCACGTTGTACCCGGCAACGCCCATTTCGCTGTCCGTGCTCGCGTCCCAGGCCAGGTTGACGGAGGTGGAACTCGCCGGCGCAGCGGTGAGGCCAGTGGGTACACTCGGCGGCGTCGTGTCTCCGGTATTACTCACGGTGAACGTGACGCTCGCCGATGTGCTGTTGACCGAGCCCGCCTTGTCATAGGCTCTTACGGTCAGCGTGTGGGGGCCGTTGCCCAGCGTCCGCGTGTCGAGTATGCAGCTGTACGGCGCGACCGTGTCGGTCAGCGTCAGCGCGCCGTCGTGCACGAACTCGACCTTGGCGATGTTCGTCCCGTTGGCCGTCGCCGGCGGATCGACCGCCGTCGCCGTTTCCGTCACGACGCCGGAGATCGTCGAACCGCCGGCTGGCGCCGTGATGGCGACCGTCGGTCCGGTGGTGTCAGCCGGGGTCGTTCCGTTGGCAACGCTCACGGTTCGGGAGACCGTCTGGATGTTGCCGGACGCGTCGCGCGCCACTGCACTCAGCGTGTGGGTGCCGTTTGCTGCCGTGGTGCTGTTCCAGCTCACCTTGTAGGCGCTGGTCGTGTCTACGCTGCCCAAGTTGACCCCGTCTAGCCTGAACTGCACGCCCTTCACCCCGAGGTCGTCGCCCGCTGCGGCTGACACCACGACAGCCGTACCCTTTACGGTGGCATCCGCGGCGGGTGCGGTGAGACAGATGGTCGGACGGGTGGTGTCCGCAAGCGGCGATACGCTGCTGTTGCTGGTGTTGACGGTAAAGACCGGGGTCAGCGAGGTCTTGCCGATGTGATCGACGGCCCTGGCCTGGATGGTATGACAGCCGTCGACCACGGTACGGGTATCCCAGCTATAGCTGTAGGGACTCGTGTTATCGATGTACTGCTCTTCTCCATCGATCAGGTACTCGACCCTCGAAACGGCCACGTTGTCCTTGGCCGCCGCGTTGAGCGCCATCGTGCCCGTGAAGGTCTTGGTGTTCAGGCGCAGCTCGTTCATCGTCACCACGGGCTTTGCCGTGTCGCCGGGCGGCGGGAACGTGAACGGTGCCGCGCCCGGCGCTGTGGGGTACGGATAGCGCGGGTTCTCCAGACGCACGTCGGCGTTGCCTTCGCACAGTGCCGCGGTGCCCGATTGATTGATGCACGTCTTGACCATGTAGGCGAGCCTGGTCTGATCCCAGGTGTTCCAGAAGTCCGCGTGCATCGTGCTGGGGTCACCCGATGAGAGCGTGATACCAGGGCCTCCAAAGGTGTTGTAGATGCTCTTCAGGTGCAGCCGGGGCACCGAGACCGGGTGGCTTGGCGGGCACGCGCCCGTCCTGAGGTCCGCCCACGACATGTGGCTGCGATGGTCTGGGCTGTCGAGGTTCACGCCGTCCCAGCAGTCGGGGAAGACGACCTTCGCCTCGACGCGGGTGTCGTCGGGAAAGATGCCGCCGGGACCGTCGTCCAACCCTGCGCAGTCGGGAATCGCCGCCGGATCGGGCTTCCCGCCGCCCGGCGTGACGCCGTTGCCGCAATGCCAGCCGGCTTCACGCGCGATCGCCGCCGGATCCCCCATGTCAGCGATCACCTTGAGACCCGCTGGGTAGGGCACGATCTTCGTGCGGTCCTTGTGGTTGCCGCTGAAGTACGCGGTCGAGAAGCCCTTCTTGATGAGCTTTCCGTCGGCACCATACATCGTCGGTGTCCAGTAGCCGGCGGTGTCGCCGGCCACATGGCAGCTCATGCCCGACCGCCTCATGCTGTCGACCGTCGAGAACGCATCGGTCGACCACGAACCGGTGAACTCGTGCATGTGTGCCACTCCCGGCCGGCCAGGATGGACGATCGGATCGTCCATGAGCCGGTGGGAGTCCGTGCACGTCACGGCGAAGATGGCCGACCTCTCCGCCGCGGCGGCGGTTCCGGCGTTGGACATCGCGATCGTCATGAGCGTCAGGACGCCGATCAAAAGACGTGTGACGCTCAGGCGCACCATCCGCGCTGCCTTCGGGGGGTGCCCAGCGAGTCATGGTTCAAGGTTTTTGCCGTTACTCGCTGATCCTGCTCGATCGCGGCGTGATCATCAGTCATAGCCGTGAACGTACGTCCGTGACCGCGCCGTGTCAAGGCACTGTGCAACCATCATTCGGGTTTGGCTTATGTGATCTGGGGACGATCCGGGATTGGGTCCGGGAAGTGGGGGTCTCGAAAGGTCCGATGAATGCTGGGGTTTCGGGGGTCGCTCCGGGCCGTCCGGGAATTCGCGGCGATTTTCGCATGGATTTGCCCAAGAGGGGGTCTCAGCGGTCCGGGAATGCGGCCTGCAAGCTGGCACAAGAACGCTCGGCCGCCTCGAGAATCGAGGCGGCCGAGCGGGGTGAGGCGGTGGGCGCGGACCTCGGTCCGCGCCGGTCTACGTGGGGCGGCGCAGCGAGCGCGGGGCGATAGCGAGCGGCGCCGGGTCGCTCGCCGTGATGCGGCGGGCCTCGTCGATCGTCGGGTAGGGGAACGGCGCTTCGGCGGTCGGCTCGGCGAGGTAGCCGAGGTGCTCCGCGGCGGCGTACGCGTCGGCGTAGGCGCCGGTTTCATGTGCGACGCGGGCTGCGGTGAGGTGCAGGGCTGCGAGGCTGATGATCCAGTCGGCGGGGCTGTCGCCGATGAGCTTCAGGCGGTGGTGGCCTTCGCCGCCGACGCCGCGGCCCTCGAGGGTGGAGTAGACGCACTCGACGCTGTTGCGACGGTTGAGAAGGGCCTTGCGTTCGATCGCGAGGCGACTGTCTCCGGCGAGGGGGTAGAAGGTGTAGAGGCGAGGATTGTCCCGCGGCCGCGTCGTCACTTTGCGGCAGCCGGGATCCTTGACAGGGCAGTTCCAGCGGATTCGGGCGTCGTCCTCGCGGGCGCGCTCGCCGCGCGGAATGCCGTTCGTCTGGCGCCACTTGTGGTTGGGGAAGCCGTCGTGCTTGTCACGGTGCATGAGGCCGTGCGCGCACGACGGCACGCCCTCGTTCTCGACGTGCGGGTACGCGCGAGAAACCTTCCCCCCGCGGGGAAAGCAGGTGTGCAGGCCCCAGTCGAACTCGAGCTCCGTTGCGAAGGCCTCCTCCTTGTCGAACAGGCTGTCGCCGATGAGCGTGTGCATCGGGCAGTCCGGCCACAGCTCGAACAGGGTCTTGAGCAGCTGCCGGCAGGCGTCGCGTTCGCCCATCGAGGCCGGGACGTTCGTCCAGACGATCGGACGGGTTGACGCCAGGTCGCAGATCGCGACGACTTTGTGGCCGTGGCAGCGCGCGGTCACGTTGCCGTTCGAGTCCGTGTACACGATGTAGCCGACGTTGTGCCAGCGGCCGTTGAGCATCGCAGCACGCTCGGCGGGCCCGTTGGGTTTGCGCTGGGGGAGCTGCGCCTGCAGCAGCGACCCGTCGACGAGGCCGATCTTTCCGATGTCGGGATGCAAGGGCTTGCCGTCCGCGCCGAGCAGCTCGGCGAGCTGCCGGATCAGTTCGACGTTGGCGTGGACGGCGAGGTCGGTCGAGTTGCGGGCGCAGATCCCCTTGATGTGGTCGTATACGCTGGTTCTCGCCGCGGTGGCGGGGTGATCGAACACCCACATCGCCAGCGGCGACTGGCGCAGCATCCGGGCGGAGAACCTCACCTCGGGCCGGAGGCTGAGCGTTGTCATGTACACCAGCACGGCGACGGCAAACCGCCGGTCGGCGTTGCGGCCGGGGACGCAGTTGTGAAGCTGCTCGTACAGCCACGCCATCGTAGGCAGACGGTTTGCGGCTGCGACCTCGATCTCAGGGACGATGTTCCCGCGCGTGACGCTTCGGGATGTCGGCTTGAGCTTCTTGAGCTTGCGCTGCACCGCCGGCGACGTGTGGTTCTGTTCGGCGGGGAGCCGCTCGACCTCGGCGTCATGCTCGCACGCGGTCAGGTTCGGGGACCGGCGGGCGAGCCGGTCGCTGATCTGCGCCTTGTGGACGCGGACGCGCCCGGGCCGGCACGTGCTACCAGGCGGGCGCTCGCGGTGGTCTTGGACGATCAGCGCGTCGTTGAGTGCGCCGTGATCGTCGTGCTGGTCGGTGCGGGTGTTGCTGGGCATGAGGGTTCCCTTCGGGTCTGCTGAGCTGCCGGGCGCGGCCGGGGCCGCAATTCCGGATTGAATGAGGCGCCCGGTTTGGTTCGGGCGTGATGTCTGGGCGGCGGGGCGTCAACGACAGGCCTCGCATCGCTGCGGTTCTGCCGCGTGGCGGCGCCAGTGGCCGTCTGTGGCACGGGCAGCGCGGGGTGGCCCGCGCGCCGGCGCGGTGAGGACATGAGGAGTTCGGCGCCGCGCTGAGCCTCCGCCGGTCCTGACGGTCGGGGTCTCCTGCTCGTTGGACGGCCTCGGGTGTCCGAGGAGGTGTTGGGCTGATCGGGATCGCCGCGGCTCGTGATGCTGGCTGACTGTCGCGAGCGCAGCTGCGGCGTACACCTCGGACCTGGCCGATCCAAGCCGCCGCGAGGCAGCGTCAGATGGCAGCCGCAGCCGTGCGCTCTCACCGCCACCGCGGGGTGATCGAGGTACGCACGCCGGCACCGATCCGGTGTCGTCGTCGCCGGGCCCGATTAGGCTGGCGTGACAGAGGAGCCTGCCGTCGATGCGTACCTCGAGCACCGCCACGGCCGCGGTCGGGCGAACGTGGACACGGCGGCCGTCATAGCGAGCCAGAGCGGCGGCGTGGTACTCACGGTCGGCGAGGCGCACCACGCCGCCGCCCTCAACGATCGTGGAGAACGGGTCGCCGCCTCGGTGCGGTCGCGCCTCGCCGAAGGACGGGATACCTGGTGTCTGGCAGGGTGCTGCGGTACGCTTGAACGCGCCCATGGGGTCTCTCCTACGGGTGACGGGCCGCGACTTTGCTTGCGCTTGGATCGCGGTCCTGATGGCTATTTGAACTCGGGGGGCCCCCGCTGACACGGGGGCTCTTCGGCGCTCGAGGGACATCTGAGCCCCGAACGGCTGCAGAGGCCGCCAGTTGCCTGGCTTGCGTCAGCGAGGCGGGGCGCGCGCTCCGGTCTGGGGTTGCACCGCGCCCAGGTAATGGGGGTGCGCCGGTCCGGGCGCATCGCGGAGCGCCCCGAGACGTATCGCGGGTGAGGGTGGGCAATCTCGCCGCGGCCGGTCGCACTCGCGTTCGGGGTGCAACACCCGAGTCTTCCGTGCGCCTGCGGCGCGTGGGCGACGCTGATTAGCTCGTCTGTTCCAACGCGCCAGGCGTGAACTCGGCCGACACCGTAGCGGGAGTTCGGGCCACGCTCGCGACGAGCCGACGCCATCGGGTGGACTCCGCCGCGATCCAGAACGGATGGCGGGCCATGAGGTCTCCCACGACCTGCGAGGCGTGAGCGAGCATCATCGAGCGTCCCAAACCAGAACGAACCGAAACGACGTGGCTGCGGTAGCCGCGGGCAAGGCACCCGGTAGTGGCCACCCCGCAGTCCTGGCATACCCAACCCACGAGGATGGGTGCGCAAGATCCGTGAACTCGGAGCACCCGAGAGCCCATAGCCGCGATGAACGTTGACGGCATCGCCTTCGGTGCCCACACAAAGCGTGCAGTCTAGGAACGACGGTCTCATCTGGCCCCACTGCGACGGCTTGAAGTGGCCCCACCTTGTCCGACGGCGGGCTGACTGTCTGGTGCTCTTCGAGCATGGGGCGGGGGTCGGCAGGGAGTGGATTCAAGAGTGGAGCAGTTCGAGCAGATCAGACGGGACAGAGATCGGGAGGGGCTGTCGATTCGGGCGCTCGCGGAGCGTCACGGGGTGCATCGCCGGGCGGTTCGTGAGGCGCTCGCGTCGTCGCTGCCGCCGGCCAAGCGGGTGCCGGTGGGCCGGCCAGCGCCGAAGCTCGGTGCGTATCGCGAGCTGATCGATGAGTGGCTCGCCGCCGACGTGCATGCGCCGCGCAAGCAGCGTCATACGTCCAAGCGGATCTGGCGGCGTCTCGTCGACGAGCACGGCGCTGATGTCGCGGAGACGACGGTGCGTGATCACGTGCGCAAGCGCCGCCGCGAGCTTGGCCTCGCGCCGCGGGAGGTGTTCGTGCCGCAGATCCATGCGCCCGGCCAGACGGCGGAGGTTGATTGGGGTGAGGCCGACGTCGATCTCGCGGGGACCCGGACGCGGGTGCATCTGTTCTTCATGCGCTCCTCGTTCTCGGGCGCCGCGTTCTCGATGGCATCACCGGTCGAGACGCAGCAGGCGTTCCTCGAGGGTCACGCGCACGCGTTCGAGTGGTTCGATGGGGTGTTCGAGGAGGTCCGCTACGACAACCTTGGATCGGCCGTCAAGAAGGTCCTGAAGGGCCGCCGCCGCATCGAGTCTGATCGGTTCGTCTCGATGCGCTCGCACTACCTCTACGAGTCGATCTTCACGACCGTCGGGATCACGGGCGCTCACGAGAAGGGCGGCGTCGAGGGCGAGGTCGGCCGGCTGCGCCGCAACCATCTCGTTCCTGTTCCGGCGGTCGGCTCGATCGCGCAGCTCAACGAGCTGCTGCGCGACGCGTGCGAGCAGGACCTCGGCCGCCGCATCCAAGGGCGTCCCGGGTCGGTCTCCGAGCTGCTCGCGTTCGAGCGGCCGCTACTGCGCGCGCTGCCCGACGCCGGTCCGTTTGACGCCACCGAGACTCAGGCGGCTCGCTCGGATAGCGGGCCGCGATGCTCCCGGCCATAGCGAAGCGGTACGAGCGGTGCCGCTTCGGCAATCACACCAGCACATCCTCCAGTAGACGCCGTATGCGAGCCTCACGTTCGCGGAGCTCGGCCTTAATCTCTTCGCTCGGACGCGGCGGCGTGTACTTGTAGAACAGGCGGGTGAAGGGAATGTCGTAGCCGACCTTGCCAGTCTGGTCATCCACCCACGCGTCCGGCACATGCGGGTGGACCTCGCGGGATACGTACTCGGCCACACGCTCGGAAAGGGGGACGGTTTCCGTGTCGCGCAGGTCCGGATCGGCGACCACTTCCCCGCTGCGGTCGCGCACAGCCTCTGCCGCCGGGTCCCGGACCATGCAGCGGGCCACGAGCGCCTTCAACATCGGCGTCCCGGGTTTCCCGACGCCACTCGCGGCCAGGATCTCCTTGAGAATGTCGCGGCAGCCGGTTTCCTCCGGGAAGACGCGATGCGCGGTCGCCTTGAGGCTCTCGATGACGGCCGCCCGCGTGTTCTCGTCGAGCTTCGCGAGCACCTTGTCGTCGGCGAGGCCATCCCACGTCGTCGGTCCGAACTCCCAGCGTGCGCGGAGCGGCTGCTCGACCGTGATCGTGCGGTAGCCGAACTGTTCAACGGTGACGACCTTGACCAGGTCGCCCTCCGCGAGGGATCCGTGTAGACGCGTGACCTCGGCGACCTGCTCTTCGTTGAGGTAGCGCCGCTTTTCGCCGAGGCTCTTGCGCATCTTGCTCCACAAACCGCGGGCGTCGATGAGCTGCACCTTGCCTCGGCGTTCCTTGCTCTTGCGGTTCGACAGCAACCAGACGTAGCTCGCGATGCCGGTGTTGTAGAAGAGCTGCTCGGGCAGGGCGACGATGGCTTCGAGCAGATCGTTCTCCATGAGCCACTTGCGGATATTCGACTCGCCCGAGCCGGCCGCGCCGGTAAACAGCGGCGAGCCGTTGTGGACGATGGCGATGCGGCCGCCCCCCTCCTCCGCTGACCGCATCTTGCTGACCAGGTGCATGAGGAAGAGCAGTTGGCCGTCGGACTTGCGCGGGAGACCGGGACCGAAGCGGCCGTCAAACCCCCGCGTCTCGTGCTCGGAACGAACCGCCTCTTCTACCTTGCTCCAGTCCACGCCGAACGGCGGATTGGCGATGCAGTAGTGGAAGCGCTCGCCCTTGTGGCCGTCCTCGGAGAGCGAGTTGCCGTAGACGATGTGGGTGGCGTCCTGACCCTTGACCAGCATGTCGGCCAGGCAGATGGCGTAGGACTCGGGGTTGAGTTCCTGGCCGTAGAGGCGCACGACGGCCTGGCTGTTGAAGCGGTGGATCTGGTCTTCCGCCTCGGAGAGCATGCCGCCTGTGCCGCAGGCACAGTCGAAGACGGTGCGGATGGCTCCGGGCTCGCGCAGCACCTGCTCGTCGCCGTCGAGCAGGAGGTTGACCATCAGCTTGACGACCTCGCGCGGGGTGAAGTGCTCGCCGGCCGTTTCATTGGAGGTCTCTGCGAAGCGGCGAATCAGCTCCTCGAATATCGCGCCCATTTCGGCGTTTGAGACACGGGCGGGATGCAGGTCGACGTCGCAGATGCGCGCGATGACCTTGTAGAGCAGGTTGGCGTTCTTCAGCCGGTCGATGTGGCTGTCGAACTCGAACTTGTCGACGACCTGACGAGCGAGCGCCGAGTAGCCGTCGATGTAGGAACGCAGGTGGTCGGCAATGTTGCCGGGATCGTCGAGCAGCTGGTGGAAGCGCAGGCGGTAGCGGTTGAAGAACTGCTGGCCGCCGGCGACCGAACGCAGCGCGAGCTCCAGATTCTCGACCCCGGCAGCCTCAAGCTGTTTGCCGCGGGCGATGACCTGGTCGCGGGTGGGCTCCATGACCTGGTCGAGGCGCCGCATGACGACCAGCGGAAGGATGACCTTTCCGTAGTCGGCCTGCTTGTAGTCGCCGCGGAGCAGCTCAGCGATGCCCCAGATGAGGTTTGCGTGGTTGCGGATCTCGCTCAGGCGGTTCGCCGGCACGGTGGGCACGGGGGTTCTAACTCCTCTCAGGTGTGCTCATGGAGTGTCGCGCCTGCGTGCACTTGACGGGCCGACGGAAAAAGGCGGCTGTCGCGCCCAGCTACCGCTGATGATCACACACCAACGCTGCTGGTCTCGTCCATCGCAGCGCTCACCGAACCCTCGGCGCGGAACTTGGCCGATGGCGTCCGCCGCCGTCGTCGTCCAGTAGCCAGGCGGTTCGTACCTGCAGACTTCGGATGGATTGGTGTTCCTGCGCCAACGCGCCGTGTCACGTGTGCCGCATCGCCCGAGGTTACGTCGAGGTGGTCGGTGGCGATCGTGCTTCGGCTTGGGCGAGGAGTGCTGAGGCGGAGGTCTGGAGCGCCTGGGCGATCGCGACGAGGTTGCTGACGCCGATGTTGTAGGCGCCGCGTTCGATGCCGCTGACGTAGTTGCGGTGCAGGTTGGCCTTGTCGGCGAGCTTCTCTTGGCTGAGGCCGAGGTCGGTGCGGCGTAGGCGGATGACGTCGGCGAGCGCGTCATTGATGGTGCTCGTGCGGGGCACGTTCGCAGCGTGTCTGTCGCCGCGCCCCGCCACCACACATTACTTGCGTAGTATGCTCGCGGCAGGGTCGAACGGACCACACGAGGAGGACCGAGACGAATGCGATCACCGGTTCGCGTCACCGGCAAGGCCGTCATCGCTACTGGGCGAATCCATGCGGGTGCCGACGTTGTCGGCGGCCGCCCGACGCGACTGGCGGCAGCGGAGGGCGCCAGGTGCGCCGCGGTCGACGTGCCGGCGGTCCTTGCTCCCACGAGCGGTGCACCGAGTTGAGTCGTACGTCGCGCAGGGCGCTCCTCGCTGTCGCCGCAGTCGTCATCGTCGTGATCGGCGTGGTCATCGCGACTCGTGGCAGCTCCGACGGGCCCGCCGCCTTCTTGTCGCACGACGACGAGTCCGCGATCTTTGTGCGGTGGACGCGCACCGG
>Ga0136618_10000522_pt1 | contig 13271 bp, 11 predicted proteins | sample AntDrymUQ3302106_2_FD_104805 | JGI IMG/M metagenome (GOLD analysis project Ga0136618, IMG submission 104805) | Polar desert sand microbial communities from Dry Valleys, Antarctica - metaG UQ330 (21.06) | ecosystem: Environmental > Terrestrial > Soil > Desert | place: Antarctica: Dry Valley... | reverse complement strand
TCACAGCGCCGACAGCGAGCTCACTCCATCTCGAGGAACTCGCGTAGGCGTTGGGCCCGCATCGGCTGGCGCAGCTTGGCCAGCGTCTTGACCTCGATCTGGCGGATGCGCTCTCTGGTCACCCCGAACGCCTTGCCCACCTCCTCGAGGGTCTGGGCCCTGCTGCCGTCGAGCCCGAAGCGCATCCGGACGATCTCCTGCTCCCTGGGGCTGAGGTCATCGAGTACGTCGCCCACCACCTGGGCGAGCATCGCTCTCGTGGCGGCGTCGGACGGCTCGTCGGCTGACTCGTCCTGGATGAAGTCACCCAGGATCGAGGCGTCCTCGTCACCGACCGGCGAGTCGAGCGACAGCGGGTCGAGCGACATGCGCAGCAGCTCCCGCACCCGGTCGGCGTCGATCTGCAGGTTGCGGGCCAGCTCGTCAACGGTCGGCTCGCGCTCCAACTCCTGGTGGAGCTGGCGGCGGGCTCTCGTGACTCGGTTCATGTGCTCCACCATGTGCACTGGGATCCGGATCGTGCGCGACTGGTCGGCGATCGATCGGGTGATGGCCTGGCGGATCCACCACGTGGCGTACGTGGAGAACTTGAACCCCTTGGTGTGATCGAACTTGTCGACTGCCCGCATCAGACCCAGATTGCCTTCCTGGATCAGATCGAGCAGATGCATTCCTCGGCCCGAGTAGCGCTTGGCGATGCTGACCACGAGGCGCAGGTTGGCCTGTGTCAGCTCGCTCTTGGCCTTCTCTCCACGCGCCACGTCGCGGTTGAAGCGACGAGCATCGGCACCGCGGATGCGGCCGCCCTCCAGGCGTGCCGTGGCGCTGTGCCCCGCCTCGATCATCTTTGCCAGGCGGCGCTCGTCCTCACCCGAGAGCAGGTCCACCTGACCGATCGCCCGCAGGTACATCCGCACGCTGTCGGAGCTCGAGCTGTCGACACGGACGGTGCGCGCACCCCTGCGGCGCCCACGGCGGCGGGCGGACAACCACTCGTCGGCGGCGAGGTCGGCAGGTGCCAGGACGTCAGGGAGGACCTCGGGATCGTCGCCGGCAATGAGATCCCTGGCAAGCTCGCCGGTGGCCTCGTCATCGACTAGGTCGTCGACGCCGGTGTCGACCTCCTCGATGCTCTCGTCGACCACAATGCCCTCTTTGGCCAGCGACTGCTGCACCACCTGCAACACGTCACCGGTCAACTCCACGTCGCGAAGCACAGCCGACACCTCGTCGGCGTAGAGCGACCCAGCGGCACGACCCTTGGCGAGCAGCAGCCGCCACTCGTCCCCATCGATCTGGGGGTACGGAGGGTCATCGGAGGCGTCGTGAACCACATTCGTTGCGGCCACTTCGGTCATCGGCCGTGTGCCGTTGTCATTGTCCCCCAACCCGGTATTCCTCCGTCCCGTTGCGTAGCCAACCTAGCAACCACTCAGCAGCGCCGAACCCCTGATTGGGATCGGGCAGCTCTTCCAGGCGCAACATGGCTTCCTTGTCGGTGCGGATGCGCTCGGCATCGTCCGTGGACCCGTGCGTGGCCAGCCGACGGCGCACTGCCGACGAGATCAGGTTCTTGGCCTCCGTACCAGGATCGATGTCGAGATCGGCAACCGCGGCGCGCTCGAGCACCTCGCGCGCACCCGGATCGATGCGCTCGATAGCCATCGTCAAGTTGCCGTCGGCCTCGGCCAGGGCCAGGAACGCTCGGCGGTGCGCGTCGTCAGGAAACAGTTCCTCGATCAACCATTCGGCGATCGAGTTCCAGTCGGTGGCCAGGGCGACGATGGCGGCGAACTCGGCGTGCTCCATCGACGTGCGCGCCGCCCGGCGGGGCACGGGCACCGACGGCGACCTCGTCCGGCGCACGGCGAGCGCCACCAGATCGCTGACCGGAAGGCCGATCTCGCTGGCCACCTCGCCGGCGTACAGCTTGCGCACGTTCACGTCGGGATGCTCGTTCACGATCTGCATGGCACGCTCGGCCCGCCTGGCTCTGGCCTCTGGACTGGTGCCTCCTCCGGCCTCCAGCGCCCTCCGCAGCCGGAACCCGAGGAACGGCGTCGCCTGGTCCACCGAAGCCGCCAGTGCGCTGGGGTCGCGCCCGGCCAGGTCGCCAGGATCGAGCCCCGACGGCAGGCTCGCCACGGACACCTCGATGTCATAGCGCTGCTCCCATTCGTAGAACCGCTCGGCGGCGCCCTGGCCGGCGGCGTCGGCGTCGAACGCCAACACGATGCGGTTGGCGTAGCGCTTCAGCAACCGCACGTGCTCCTCCGTGAACGCTGTCCCACACGTTGCCACGGCTCTCTTGACGCCAGCTCGGAAGAACCCGATGACGTCCGTGTAACCCTCGCACACGACCACCTGGTTGGTAGTCGAGATCTCCGGCTTCGCCCAGTTCAGCCCGTACAACGTGCGCGACTTGGAGTAGATCTCGGTCTCGGGTGAGTTCTTGTACTTGGCCGGGTCCTGCGATCCCGGCAGCACCCGCCCGCCCAACGCCACGGCCTCACCGCTGTCGGAGAAGATCGGAAACACGATGCGGGCCCGCAGCGAGTCCTGGAGGCGATTCCTGCTGTTCCTGAACCCCAGCCCGGTGGCCTGCAGCGCCTCGGCGTCGATGCCGGAGTTGCGGCTCAGCTCGTCCCACGAGTCAGGCGCCCAGCCCAGCTTGAAGGCCCTTGCCTCGTCACCGCCCAGCCCCCTGGACCGCAGGTAGTCGCGGGCCTGGCGGGCGTCCGGATCGTTGAGCAGGCGCTGGTGATACCACTCGACGGCGGCGTCCATCGCCGCCACGAGGCGTTTGCGCCGCGCCCGCTGCTTCGTCTGGCCCGTGGTCGTGTAGTTGAGCGTGATACGAGCCCTGCCAGCCAGAGACTCCACTGCGCCGACGAAGTCCACGTGCTCCACCGCCTGCACGAAGCTGAACACGTCGCCGGCGGCGTCGCAGCCGAAGCACTTGTAGCGCCCTGTCTCCTCGCGCACGTTGAAGCTCGGTGTCTTCTCGGCGTGGAACGGGCACAAGCCGACGAAGTTGCGGCCCGTCTTGCGCATCGAGACGTGCTCTTGGACCACATCGACGATCGAGACCGTCGAGCGGATGCGCTCGATGTCGTCATCCGAGATCGCCATGTTCGGGCCACACTACCGGTGGCCCCGGGCAGCGCCGAGAGACGGTCAGTGGCGGTCGGCGGGACTCGATTCGGCCGAGGCCGGAGTGTGCGGCGCGGCGCTGTCTTCTGTGTCTGGCGCGTCGCCTTCGGCCGGATCCGAAGGCTCGGCGGCGTCGGGGAAACCCTCGAACTCATCGTCGCTGGGCGCGTCGTCACCTCGTGGGTTGTCGACGAGGAATGAGGCCACGATCGCCACTGTCAGGACCAGAGCGATGACACCGAGCGAAAGCGGCGTCGAGATGTGGTAGTCGAACGCCTCCGAGACGATCATCTTCACACCGACGAACGCCAGGATGACAGCCAGGCCCTCCTGAAGGTACTCGAAACGAGCGTGCATGTCGGCGAGCAGGAAGTACAGCGCTCGTAGACCAAGGATGGCGAAGGCGTTGGAGCTGAAGATGATGAACGGCTCGTTGCTCACGGCGAGCACGGCCGGGACGGAGTCGACGGCGAAGATCACGTCGGTACCCTCGATCAGCAGTAGCACGGCGAACAATGGCGTGGCCAAGCGGACGCCGTCCTTGATCGTGAACAGCTTCTGGCCGTCCAGCTCATCGCTGGTCTTGACGAAGCGCTGGATCACACGCAGGAACTTCGAGTTCTCGGGATCGACATGGGCCGAGTCGGTGAACACCAGCCGTGCCGCCGTGAACAGCAGCAAGCCACCGAAGACGTACAGCACCCATGAGAACGCTTCGATCAATCCGAGCCCGGCAAAGATGAAGATGGCGCGCATAACGAGGGCGCCGAAGATGCCCCAGAACAGCACGCGGTGCTGGTACTTCGACGGCACCTTGAAGTAGCTCAGGATCAACGCCCACACGAACACGTTGTCGATGCTGAGGCTCTTCTCGATCAGGTAGCCCGACATGTACTCGCCGGTGGCGGCACCGCCGAACCACCAGAGGATGACGAGTGAGAAGGCGACGCCGATCGAGATCCACATCGTGGACTCGATCGCCGCTTCGTGGGTCTTGACCGCATGAGCCCTGCGGTGGAACACCAGGATGTCGACCAGCAGCAAGGCAAGGATGAAACCGAGCAGCACGCCCCATTGCCAGATGTGCACGTCGAGTTCGACGAGGTTGGGGTTGCCGCCTTCTGCGGCGAGGAATGGCATCGGGGAGGGCTCCGGGAGTTCTTTGGGGGGTGTCGGTTCAGTATTGCTCGGATCAGGCGATTTGAAACATCGCACCGGGACTGGCGGCGTTCGGCGTCATCGAGATCACTTGGTGGCGTGCGAGTCGCCGCGAGCGCCGATGATCGCCTGCGCGGCGGCGAGTCGAGCGACCGGGACGCGGAACGGCGAGCAGCTCACGTAGTCGAGCCCGGCGTCGTAGAACAGGGCGATGCTCTCCGGGTCGCCGCCGTGCTCGCCACACACGCCGAGCTTCAAGGATTTCTTCACCTTGCGCCCGCGCTCGGCGCCGATGTACACGAGCTCGCCGACGCCCGACTGGTCGATGGTCTCGAACGGGTTGCGCTTCAACAGCCCCTGCGCGAGGTAAGCCGGCATCATCCGCGACTCGACATCGTCGCGGCTGAACCCGAACGCCATCTGCGTCAGATCGTTGGTTCCGAAGCTGAAGAAGTCGGCTTCCTCGGCGATTTCGTCGGCCCGCAACGCTGCCCGCGGCGTCTCGATCATCGTGCCGATGGCGATCTCGGGCTTGTTGCGCATGCCCTTGAGCGCCGCGTCGACCTCGGTCTGGACCCAGCTCCTGGCGAGCGCCAGTTCCTCGCGGGTGACGGTCAGCGGGATCATGATCTCGACGATCGGGTGCTTGCCGCGCTTGCGCAGTGCCGCCGCGGCGTCGAGCAGTGCACGTGCCTGCATCGCATAGAGGCCGGGCTTCACCACGGCGAGGCGGACGCCGCGGGTGCCGATCATCGGGTTGTGCTCTGACCAGCTCTCGGCGGCGGCCAACATGGCCCGATCGGTGTCGCCGAGGCCCACGGTGGCCTCCTTCAGACGCAGTTCCTCTACAGAGGGCAAGAACTCGTGCAGTGGCGGGTCGAGCAGCCTGACCGTGACAGGCAGCCCGTCCATGGCCTCGAGCACAGCCTCGAAGTCCTGCTGTTGCACGCCGCGAAGGCGCTCCAGCGCCGCCGTCTCCTCATCGGGAGTGTTGGCCAGGATCATCTCACGCACGACGGGCAAGCGGTCAGGGGCCAGAAACATGTGCTCGGTGCGGCACAGACCGATGCCCTCGGCGCCCTTGCTGCGGGCGACGGAGGCGTCTTCGCCGGTGTCGGCGTTGGCCCGCACACCGAGCTTGCCCTTGCGCACGGTGTCGGCCCATCCGAGGATCACGTCGAACTCAGCCGGCGGCTCGGCGGCCATCGTCTCGAGCGCTCCGAGCATGACAGCACCCGAGGTGCCGTCGATCGAGATCTGGTCACCTTCGGCCACGATGAGGCCGCCGGCGGTGAACTGCTTGCCCTTGATGACGACGGCGTCTGCGCCGACGACGGCAGGCGTGCCCCAGCCCCTCGCCACCACCGCGGCGTGGCTGACGAGCCCGCCTCGCGACGTGAGGATGCCCTTCGACGCCATCATCCCGTGGACATCGTCGGGGCTGGTCTCGCTGCGGACGAGGATCACGTCTTCGCCGCGCTCTGCTGCCGCCTGAGCGTCGTTGGCCGTGAAGTACACGTGTCCGACGGCCGCCCCTGGCGAGGCCGCCAGCCCCGTGGCGATCGGCGATCCCTGAGCCGAGAAGCGGGGGTGCAACACCGAGTCAATGTTGTCGGCGGTGACGCGCAGCAGGGCCTCGTTCCGTGTGATCTTCCACCGCTGCTTGCCGCGGCCGGTGCCCTTCGTCATGTCGACCGCCATCTTCAGAGCGGCGGCGCCGGTGCGCTTGCCCACGCGGGTCTGCAGCATCCACAACTTGCCCTGTTCGATGGTGAACTCGGTGTCGCACATGTCCCGGTAGTGGCGCTCCAGCCGGGTGAAGATGTCGACCAGCTCGGCGTGGATGTCGGGGAACCGGGCTTCCAGGTCGTCGAGATCCTGGGTGTTGCGGATACCCGCCACGACGTCCTCGCCCTGGGCGTTGACCAGGAAGTCGCCGTACGGCACGTTCTCGCCGGTGGCGGCGTTGCGGGTGAAACCGACACCCGTGCCCGAGTTGTCGTCACGGTTGCCGAACACCATGGCCTGCACGTTCACGGCCGTTCCGAGGTCGTGGCTGATGCGCTCGCGGACGCGGTAGGCGATGGCTCTGGCACCGTTCCACGACGAGAACACCGACTCGACGGCGCCGCGCAGCTGCTTCATCGGTTGCTGGGGGAACGCTTTGCGCGTCTGGTCCTTGACCACCTGCTTGTAGTCGTCGCACAGCGTCTTCAGCGCCGCCGCCGGCAGCTCGGCGTCGGTGAGCACGCCGCCGTCGTGCTTGGCTTGCTCCAACGCCTTGTCGAACACTTCGGCGTCGAGGCCCAGCACGATGCGCCCGTACATGGAGATGAACCGGCGGTAGGAGTCGTAGGCGAAGCGCTCATCGCTCGTGGCCCTTGCCAGCCCCTTCACGCTGCGGTCGTTGAGCCCGAGGTTGAGCACCGTGTCCATCATCCCCGGCATCGAGAACTTGGCGCCCGAGCGGACGCTGACGAGCAGCGGGTCGGTGGGATCACCGAGTTGACGGCCCATTGCCTTCTCCAGGCGGCCGACCGCCTTGTCGATCTCGGCGTCGAGCCCGTCCGGCCAACCCGACATGAGGTACTCGCGGCACGTGGCGGTGGTGATCGTGAAGCCGGCAGGCACTGGCAGTTCCAGCACGCTCGTCATCTCGGCGAGGTTCGCACCCTTGCCACCGAGGAGGTCTTTCATCTCCATCGGCGGACGACGGTGGCGGTGGTCGAAGGAATAGACGTACGGCACGGGCGACATCCTACGGAGCCGCTCGCGAACACTGCCCCGGCAGCCACCCGCCGCGCCCCTAGCATGTGGTTCCACATGGGCCAACCGATGCAGGCGACCGGATCCCGGGGCACGACGAGCATCTTCGGGTTCCCGTTGCACCTACGTCCGGGATTCTTCTTGTTCATGGCGCTGATCGTGCTGATCAACGGCAACGAGTTCGGCGTCTGGCTGGCCGGTGCCGTCGCCGTCGTCACGCTCGTACACGAACTGGGCCACGCCCTCGTCGCCCGCGCCGCCGGGGCCAAGGCCGAGATCTCGCTCGACTTCCTCGCCGGTTACGCCTCGTACGTACCGAGCCGACCGATCAGCCGACCGACGCGAGCGGCGATCGCCTTCGCCGGCCCGGCGATCCACATCGCTTTCAGCACAGCCGTGCTGCTGGCCATGGGCGCCAACCCCCTCGACACGTCCACCATCAACGACTCCCCCGCTCGATTCGCCGTGTTCTGGGCAGGACCCGTGATCGGATTGTTCAACCTGCTACCGATCCTGCCGCTCGACGGCGGCAACATCGTCGAGACCGGCCTGAACTGGTTCCTTCCCAAGAACTCCAAGCGGGTCATGCTTTACGCCAGCATCGCCATCACCGTGGGAGGCACGGCATGGCTGATGCTCGACCAAGACCGGCGCTCATTGATCATCTTCGCCGGAGTCATCCTGCTGATGCAGCTGCAGATGCTGTACGCCAACGAGGACGTCGACGACATGGCGTGGATGTCGGCCAGCGACCAGCTCCGCAAAGGCGACGCCGCCGCTGCCCGCCGGACCCTCGAGAAAGCTGTGGCGTCGCCGGCGCCGATGGTGCCGCCACCCGACGAGATGGACCTGAACCACTTGTCGGCCTTGATCGCAAACCTCGGCCCACGCCTACCCGTCGGCAACCCCAACAACGAGTACCTGCTGGCCGAGCGGCTGCTGGCGATCGGCCAGTACGAGCGGGCGGCCTTCTACGCCGCCGACACGTACCGTCGCCACCGCAGTGGTCCCGTGGCAGCCACCGTCGCTCGGGCGGCGAACGCCGCCGGCGACCCTGCCACCGCCGTGGCGTGGCTGCGCACAGCGGTGTCCACGGCGGCCAGCCCATCCACCGTCGCCAGGATCATCGACCAAGCACCGGAACTGGGATCGTTGCGCACGCATCCCGAGGTGATCGGCCTTCGCCGCGCCCTCGACGCCCCTACCTCCTGACGCCCAGAACTGTGAGTCCAACGGCCCAAATCGACGTCGAGCTCTCACAGTTGGGTTGATTGATCTGGAACTGTGAGTCCAACGGCCCAAATCGGCGTCGAGCACTCACAGTTCGGTTGATTGGGGGCCGGGCGTCAGGTCGGGGTGACGGGTTCTCCGATGTCGGCGTTGCGTTTGACGAAACCGAGCGCCTGACGGCCGGCGACGGACGTCAGCCGGCCGACCTCGGCGCCGTTCAACTCGATCGGATCGCCGGCGGCGGCGCCGTCGGCCACATCCAGGCGGCGCAGCTGACGCGGCGCCTTCGCACCCCTGCTGGCCATACGCTCCACGAGCTCCTGGCCCGGATAGCAGCCCTTCGTGAAGTTGACTGCAACGGACGACACGCCCAACTCGGCGGGCAGGCGTTCGCCCGGCTCGATCTCCCGACCCATCACGGGCCACCCGGCGGCGACCCGGGCGTGCTCCAGCTCATCGAGCGAACCCTCAGAGGCTTCGTCGGGCAACGCCGGCGCCGATTCGTCGAGCAGCACCGTGCCCTGCTCCCACCAACCAACGACGGCGCCCTCGAGCGACAGCTCGTCCGAAACCGGCGGCACGGGCTCCAGCGCCTGCAGCTCCACCTCCGTCAGCGTGGCCTTGACCCGGATCATGAACTTGGCCAACTGCGCCTGCATCGTCGGACCGAAGCCGGTCTCGGTGTCGAGCACGAACTGCTGGTCGCCCCGGCGCCACAAGCGGGCCAGCACCTCGACGTGACCTGTCGGCACCAACACGAGCGTCCAACGACTTTGCCCCACCTGCAGATCCCGCACCTCCTGGGAGAGTTGGGAGTGCAAGTACGTCATCGCGTCGACCCCTTCCACGAGCAAGCCGTCACGGCGGGTACGCACCCAGGAATCGGTCATGGATCCAGTCTGGCGGGCTCTGCCCGGCGTGCAACACTCCTGGGCATGGAAGACATCGCGGCCCTCGCCGACCGGGCCGCCGCTGGAACGCAGTCGTTCGCACGCCTGGGGGCGCGCCTGGCCAGAGGCGTGGCAACGTTCGCTGTCGTAGCCACCGTCATTTGCGCGGCTCTCGCCCTTTTCGCCCTGTCCGGACAAGCGACCGTGGTGGCGCTCGTCCTGACGGTGATGGCGGCGACGCTCGCCGTCGGGTCCCCGCTGCTCGCCTGGTGGCGCCTGCGCTCCATCAACGACCAGTTCCAGACGTTGAGCTCGGAGTTCCGTCAGCTGTTCAACCGTGACGCCTCCGCTCGGAACCACGTGATCGACACCGTGGAGCACGGCGAGACGCCCAACACCCCAGGCAGCACCCAGCGCAGGGGGCCGATCGGCTCTGCTGGCACGCGCCGGTTCTCGGCGATCCGCCTCTTCGACGTGCAGCAGCTCCGCGGCCTGCGCAACATCACCGCAGCCTTTCTCACGCTGTCGGCGTTCCCCCGACTGCTGGCGCTGGCCTTCCTCGGCGTCACGGCGCTCGGTGTGCTGACGCTGGCATTCGGGATCGCCGCCCTGCTCTGACTCGCTCGGCGAGGTGCCCAGGCTGGTTCACGACCTGATCGCGGCTCGGGTCGCTCGTGTCATCCGGCGTGCGGCGGGGATGGCGGCCAACAAGGCGGCGGCCTTGTTGCGGCACTCCAGGTCTTCGTCGTCGGGCACCGAGTCGGACACGATGCCGGCGCCGGCCTGTAGGCAGGCGCCCCTTGGCGAGACGAACATCGTGCGGATGGCGATCGCCGTGTCGAGGTTGCCGCTCCAGTCGACGTAGCCGACTACCCCGCCGTATGGACCGCGCCGGTTCGGCTCCAGCTCGTCGATGATCTCCATGGCCCGCACCTTCGGCGCTCCCGAGACCGTGCCCGCCGGCAGCGTGGCACGCAACACGTCGACACAGCTGTTGTCGTCGGTCAGAACACCGCTCACCTGTGACGTCAGGTGCATCACATGGCTGTAGTACTCGAGCGTCATCAGCTCATCGACCTCGACGGTCCCGAAGCGAGCTACTCGCCCTACGTCGTTGCGTGCCAGGTCCAAGAGCATCACGTGTTCGGCCCGCTCTTTTGGATGCTCGATCAGCTCGGCGGCAAGACGGCGATCGTGCTCGTCGTTGGCGCCCCGTTTGCGCGTGCCGGCGACGGGGCGGGAGATCACCTTTCGCTCCCCCACCCCTGCGACCACCCTCACCATCGGCTCCGGCGACGAACCCACGACGGTCAACTCTGGATGGCGCACGAAGTACATGTACGGGCTCGGGTTCACCTGGCGCAGCACTCTGTACACGTCGAACGGATCGGCGTCGAGATCGAGGTCATAGCGCTGCGCCAGCACCACCTGGAAGATGTCGCCGGCCACGATGTGCTCCTTGGCCACCTCGACCGCCCGCTGGTACATGCCGCCACCCATCGTCGACGTCACGCGGGGCAGCTCGTCGTCGGCCCGTGGTGGCTCCACCGGCACATAGGGCAGTGGGCGGGCGAGGTCGGTGATGGCGGTCTCGAGGCGGGCCGCAGCGGCGTCGTAGGCAGCGTCGGTTCCGGCGTCGTCGAGTCCGAGCACCGGCACGCTCTCGATCAGGCTGACACGCTGGCGCCAGTGATCGAAGGCCGCCAGCGAACCGATCACGCTCATCACGGCGTCGGGGACTCCCCTGTCGTCGGGCGGCGGATCGGGCAGGCGCTCCACCTCGCGGACCACGTCGTAGCCCAGGTAGCCCATGACGCCACCGTGCAGCGGTGGTAGCTCTGGCAGCACAGGGCCGACGAGCCGCTCGGTGAGCACGTCGAGCGCTGCCAGCATGCCCTTGTCGCGGGGGACTTCGAACGGCAACGTGCCCTCCACCTCGACGCGCCCGTCACGCAGCGTGAGCGTGGCCGCAGCGTGGCGACCGACGAACGAGTACCGGCTCCAGCGCTCGCCGTGCTCCACCGACTCGAGCAGGAACCCCGGGCCGTCGCCGACCAGCTTGAGGTACGCGGCGACGGGTGTCTCGAGGTCGGCCAGCAGCTCGGTCCATACCGGCACCACGGTGTAGGAGCGGGCCAGCGTGCGGAACTCCTCCCTACTGGGGTTGATCCGCATCGTTCCCGAAACGCCGGTGGAAGCAGGAATACCGGCCGGTGTGGCAGGCGCCCCGGCCCTGCTGATCCACCTTGAACAACAGCACGTCGGCGTCGCAGTCGTAGAACGCCTCGTGGACGACCTGGTGATCGCCGCTGGTATCGCCCTTGCGCCACACCTCCTGGCGGCTGCGGCTCCAGTAGACCATCAGGCCCTCGTCCAGCGTCATCCGCAACGTCTCGGCGTTCATCCACGCCATCATCAGCACCACGCCGTCGAGGTCCTGGGCGATGGCTGCCACGAGGCCATGATCGTCGTACTTGACGAGTGCGAGCTGTTCGGACGTGGCCGCGATCGCTGTCACAGGTACAGCCCGGTCGAGGCCTCGATGCGCTCGGCGGCCACGGCGTGGATGTCACGCTCGCGCAGCATGATGTAGTCGGAGCCGCCTACCTCGACCTCGTAACGATCCTCGGGGCTGAACAGCACGAGATCTCCGACTTCGGCAGCGCGCACGTTCGGTCCCAGCGCCACCACCTCGGCCCACGTCAGCCGCTTGGCCATCTGCGCCGTGGCAGGGATCAGGATGCCACCCGACGACCGACGCTCACCCTCCTTCGGGATCCTCACGAGGAGCCGATCGTTGAGCATCTTGATCGGCAGCTTGTCGTCAGCAGCGCTCAACACGCCCGCCAGAGTACCGGCCCCTCGCGCAACGCCTTCGTCAGAGCTCTGGCCCATACGCCAGCCACAAGCCTGACCACAACGATCGACGAGAGCGGAATACTATGCGGAATCTCGAGGTGAGTGACATGGACGGTCAGTGCCAACGGGCAGATCGAAACCGCCGGCAACGAGGATCACAGACGATGCTGACGATCGTGCTCGCCGCGATTCTCGTGGCGTGCGGCCAGCGCAGCGGCGTCGGGGATGGCTCGGCGCCACGCTCCGGCGATCCGGCACCCACATCGATCGCGACCGCGCCCAGCACATCGGCCCCAGATACCGCAGTTGTGACGCATCCACCATCCACGCCGTCGGCACGGCCGACGGATCCAGGCCAGTTGGCGGTGCTCCCGTCGGAGCTCGATGGCGGCCTCAGTGCACCGGTTCAAGGACGGCTTGTCTTTCGTGGGACCTGCGTCTACCTCAATGTGCTGTACCGAGCACCATTGCATCGCATCGTGTGGCCAACAGGCACCTCCTGGCAGGAAGAGCCGTTCCCCGCAGTGATCCTGCGCAACGGTGAGATCCTACGCGACGGTGACCCGCTGAACGCAGGTGGCGGATTCGTGCCGGACGCGGAACTCGGCCTCAACATCGGTGACGACCTCGCCGCGCGAAGCTTCGAATGCGACGAGGCCGTAGGCACCGAGATGCTGAACAACGATCTCACGACATGGATAGAGGGACCATCCGTACTACCGGCTCACCAGGGCTGTTCCAGGTCGGCGTCACGAGGCGTCGCGGTCCGAGGGATCAGGCGACTGCGGCTTCGATGCTGGACATGACGTCTTCGTCGAGGCGGTCGATGACGTCGAGCGCCTCGAAGTTCTCGGCCACCTGCGCCGGACGGCTCGCCCCGGTGATCACCGTGGAGACGTTCGGGTTCTTGGCGCACCAGGCCAACGCCAGCTGCGCCATCGTGCAGTCCAGCTTTTCGGCGATCGGGCGCAACCGCTCGACGCGCTCGAGCGCCTCAGGGTTGCGCAACGACTCGGCCAGCCAGTCGTAGCCCTTCAGCGCGCCACGGGAGTCGTCCGGGATGCCACCCTTGTATTTGCCGGTCAGCAGGCCGGATGCGAGCGGGCTCCACACCGTCGCCCCGTAGTCGAACTCCTCGAACAACGGTCGGTACTCCTGCTCGACGCGTTCGCGTTCGAGCAGGTTGTACTGCGGCTGCTCGGTGATCGGGGCGTG
>Ga0136618_10000520_pt1 | contig 13299 bp, 10 predicted proteins | sample AntDrymUQ3302106_2_FD_104805 | JGI IMG/M metagenome (GOLD analysis project Ga0136618, IMG submission 104805) | Polar desert sand microbial communities from Dry Valleys, Antarctica - metaG UQ330 (21.06) | ecosystem: Environmental > Terrestrial > Soil > Desert | place: Antarctica: Dry Valley... | reverse complement strand
TTTGTATGAACGTCTGCGCGAAGCGATTGACCGTTCGCGTGAAATGTATGAAAAGCGCGTTCAGCCGCCGGTCGCCGCCAAATTCGATTATTTTCATTATGAATTAATAAACAGTTTAGCCGAAGGCGATGAAGGCAAACTCGGTAGAAGTTATCCGGGAACGAATATGTAACCGAAAGAACAATCAAAAGAAAAAGCCGCTCGACTTAAAGTCGAGCGGCTTTTTTGATGAGAACGACCCGTAATTTTAATTTACGATTACTTCGCGCTCCGAAGTCAAAACCGGTCTTGACGCGGGCGGATTATCAGGCGAAGTGTGCAGATGAACGGCTTTCCAATCCTTTCCGATCTTCTTAAAAACGATTGTCATTCTGCCCGAAGCCGTTTCGAGCTTTCCTTCATATTCCTGCGATTGTTTCCATTTACAAGTTAGATAGGCGATATCTTTGCCAAGCATTTCAATCCGCACACCGGTGGTGTCCAAATTTACATTTGTCGTTTTCGCATACGACGAATCACGGTTTTTTTTCATATTGTCCCAGCCGATTGTGGCTGAACCGTTGTTATTAAAAAAAAGAATTTTGTCGGATTTTTCGTAAGCGCTCATTACTTTTTCAACATCGGATTGCTCAATGCCTTCGATTAATCTGTCAAAAGCCTCACGAACGCCTTTTGTCGGATCAATTTTAGTAGTTGTTTTTGTTTTCTGACCGAAAGCAGAAAACGTCAGAGCTAAAATTACAAAGCTGAATATTGCGTATTGTTTCATATTTTTTTATTAGTCCTCTCAAAGAAGCTTGAATTAAAGAAAGTTTATAATTGAAAATCTTTCGATGCCAAACCGTTAAGACGAATTATAATCGAAAATCGTTTGCCGGACGCAAATGTCAGACATAAAATTGATGTTCTATCAAAAATATGTAAGAAAATTTCCGGCTTCTTCGCCTGCATTTGCACTATTTAGTATTACGAATTTTCATTCCTGCACCATTTCGTTGAAAATAAAAATATCGGCAAATGCTTTTAGCCGATTCATTAAATAATACCCGACTTAAAGATAACAAACATAACGGTATAAAAATTGCTGTAAGCGCAAGCAAAAGTCGAGTTAAATGCTTCCACAAAACTCTTCCCGAGAGACAAGCAAATAGTTCAAGGAGAGAAAATTTATGCAAACAACAAAGAAAGTTTTATGGTCAATCTTCCTTGTAATTCCCCTTTTATTTGCCGGAAATGTTTTCGCCGAAGTTTCTGACGATTACACGCCGGAAGTAACGGCTCGTGTGGCACGAATCAGTTTCATGCGCGGCGACGTGCAGATTCGCCGTGCCGACAGCCGGGATTGGGAACGCGCAACGCAGAATTTACCAATAGTCGAAGGCGACGAGATTACGACCGATGCGGCAGCTCGCCTGGAAATTCAGTTTAACAGTAAGAATTACCTGCGATTGGAGGAGAATTCTCATTTAAAAATCGTCAATTTGAAAGACGAAGGCATTGCGGTCAGCCTTCCGCAGGGAAGTTTGAGTCTGCGTGTTTTGGAATTTGATAAGAACAGCGCGTATTTTGAAATTGACGCGCCGAAGACGACCGTTTCCGTTCAAAAAGAAGGAATGTATCGGGTTGACGCGGGCGACGAGCGTAATAACGAACTTCGGGTCAGCGTCACGGATGGCGGCGAAGCGCGGATTTATTCGGAAACTTCGGGTTTTACATTGCGCGGCGGACGCAGCGCGAAGATTTTCCTTGATGGGAATAATGCGGGCGAATGGGAAACGGCGGATGCTTCGCGCTATGCCGACGATTTCGATAGCTGGTCGCTCCAGCGCGACGCGGTAATCGCCAAACGCTTGCGCGACGCGCATTACGATACCTATTATGACCGCGATATTTACGGCGCGGAAGATTTAACCGAATACGGCGAGTGGGTTCACACACGCAAATACGGCTATGTCTGGCGACCGTTCAAAAATTCCGTCAGCGGATATGCCGATTGGTCGCCGTATCGCTACGGTCACTGGCGTTGGATTCCGCCATATGGCTGGACGTGGGTTAACGACGAGCCCTGGGGTTGGGCGACTTATCATCACGGACGATGGGTTTACGACGACCGGATTTGGGTTTGGACGCCGTATGGACATCAAAAATACCGGCGCAGTTGGTGGCAGCCCGCGCTCGTCATACTGGCAACCTGGGGCAGTAATGTTTGCTGGTATCCGCTGCCGTATAATTACGGTTATTACGATTACAACCGGCATTATCGTCGTAATCGTCAAAATAACACGACGATAATTAATAACAATACGACGGTGATTGTTAATAATACTTCTCCGACGTTGAATCAACCGGGACAAAACCAGATGATTTCAAAGGAAATGCTGAATTTGCCGACACAGCCGCCGGTGACCGTTCCGCTCAACAGCGTTATCGCGGTCAACACAAGCCAATTCGGTAGAGATAGAAGAGGTTTCAACACCGCGCCGCTTGAAATTGCCAAAACTGCGATTGCCAAAACGCCGGATACTATTAGAGCGCTGCCGGTTTTGCCGACATTCAATGAATTAAACGGAAAAGTGAGCCGCGAAATTCTAACCGCGCCGCCGATGATTGCTAAAGTTGAAACGAAAATCAAAACCGGCGCAACCGTCCGCCAGCCGGACGGCTCGATGGATGGAGAACTTCGCAAATCGCGTATTTTCGGCAATCGTCCGCCGGTTCAGGTGAAAACCGACGAAACTGAACCGAGAACCGCAAAAGAAAGAGATTCGGAAACGCGGAGAACCGGCGCGGTTGTTCGTTCGGGAATAAGCGAAGGCAGCCGGGAAACGGAACAACCAAAACGTTCGCCGATGACGCCGCGCAGCAGTGATTCTCAAAACAATCCCGACGACCGAAAATCTGAGGAGCGGGAGAATCGCAAGCCCGAACGACCACGGCGCAACGACAACGACGCAAAACAATCGCCGCCGATTTACGCGCCGCCGGTCGAGCAGCGCGAAAAACGTCGTGAACCGCCGATGCAGCCGCGTAACGACGAGCGACCGAAACGCGAAGAATCGCGCTCTGAACCGCCACAGCAAAAACGCGAGGAAGCGCGACCGCAGCCCCCGCCGACCAAGCGCGAAGATCCGCCGCCAACCAAAAGCGAGCCGAAGGAAGACCGCAAACCTTCGCCGCCTTTGAACGAAAGCAAAAGAAACAAAGACGGGGAATGAGAAGAGGAGAAGAGGAGAAAGGGAGAAGAGGAGAAAGGGAGAAGAGGAGCGAGGAAAATTTTCCGTATTTGAAAAGTTGAGTTTTTATTTCAAATTTTCAATACAAAAACATTTTCTTATCTCCTCCTCTCCTCTTCTCCCTTTCTCCTCTTCTGCATCTAATTCTGCAAAAATATCTCCCTGCTCACCGCCGCCGGGTCGCCGACGACGACGAAGCGGATGTTTTTCATATATTTTTGTGAAACCGTCTGCACGTCTTTTGCCGTAACTTCACGAATTTTATCTAAAAAAGCGAGTGAATTGCGCCAACCGCCGCCGATCAATTCGTAACGGGCGAGTTCGGCAACCTGCGCGGAATTGGTTTCCTGATTGATATAATAAGTGGTCAGAAAATAACCCGGAACGCCCGTGAAACCGTCATCTGCAATCAAATCGCTTTTCATACTTTCGATTTCCTTGAGCATCAAGTTGACCGATTGATTTGCGTCATTCGCCGTCACGTAAATATTCGCCGTGTTTGCCGCGTTGTTTTCCATTTCGGCGCTCGGCGCGTAGGAAAGATTGCGTTTCGTTCGAACTTCGTCGTAAACGCGGCTTTGCAGAATCGTCATCGCCACGCGCATCGCGTAGTAATCGGGATCGGCGAGCGAAGGCGCGGCAAAAATTCCTCTGACGTAATTGGTCGGAATCGTTCTCGAAGTTACGTCAAGCGTCGGCTGCGCGAAACCAATGCGCGGGACGGGCTGTTCTTTATAATCGCCGCGCGGCAGCTTACCGAACGAAGCCGTGATTTGTTTTTGAACCGCCAGCGGGTCGAGGTCGCCGACGATAACCAGAAGAAGGCGCGAAGTCTGCAAAAGAGTTTTGTGAAAGGCGCGTAAATCTTCAATTTTGAGATTGCCGACCGATTCAATCGTGCCGCTCGGGTCGTTTGAATACGGATGATTAGCATAGATAACTTTATCCTGCAAAACGCCGAGCGAACTGTCAGGACTGACCGATTGATTTCGCAAACCCGTAAGGAGCCTTTCCCGCGCCAGCCCAAAATCTTCGGGCGTAAATGCCGGATTCAAAACGATGTCGGTGAAAATTTCCCAGGTTTTATCAAAATTTTGGCGCGTCGAAGTAAGAGAAACGACGCCGAAATCATAGCCCGCGCCGCCGCTGATCGCGCTTCCTGTGCGCGCAAACTCTTTTCGCAAAACTTCGCGCGGATATTTTACGCTCGCTTCGGTCGCCGTCGCTAATGTTAAAGTTTCGATTCCTGCGTTTTTCGCCGTTTGATTTTTCACGCCGCCGCGCGTAAATAAACCTGCCGAAACCGTCGGCGAACTCGGACGGCGTTTGACGATGACCTTTAAACCGTTAACGTCGAATTCGGTAATTGATTTATCGGGCGAAGCCGATGTTTGTGCGTTAATTCCAAAAACAAACGATAAAATAAAGAAAGTCAGTGTAATAAATTTACTGACTTCTGACTTCTGACTTCTGACTTTTTTCATAATTTATTTCCCAATCAAATCCTGTTCGGTTAATTTCGCCGCGGCTTGTGCCGGAGCGGAAATTAACGCCACGCCGACGTGCGGTTTTCCCTGAATATAACCGGAAACGTATTTTTTGATGTCGTCGCGCGAAACGGCGCGGAGATTTTTATAATAACCGCGATAATAATCCATTCCGGTCGAAGACCACCAGAAACCCAAGCTATGAGTGTATTCGCTCAGCTTTTCGCGGCGGTATAAATCTTCGGCTTCGAGCAGCGTTTTGGCATTGGCGAGTTCTACGTCCGAGAAATAATTCGGATTATTAAACTGCGCCATTTCTTTATAAAGCGCGTCGAGCGCGGCTTTCGCTTTGTCCGGCGCGGTCACGAGCGTGATGCGAATCGGTCCGACATTTCTCTGCGTGTAATAATGAACATTTGCCTGAACCGCCAGACCCGAATCAATCATTGTCCGCTGAAAGCGCGAATCGGGCTGCTGAACGATATATGAAAAAACGTCCGCCGCATATGTCGAAGCGTCGTCTTTGCCAATCGAAGGTCCGTGCCAGCCGATTTGCATAATCACGTTTTCCACGTCTTGATTAACAATCACGCCTTCGCTTTTCGTCAGCGGCGGATGTTCGACAATCGGGAATTTAACAAACGGGTCTTCGCCTTTTTTCCATATTCCGAAAAGGTCTTCGGCGAGTTTGAAAACTTTTTCCGGCTGCACGTCGCCGGTCACGATTAACGCCGAATTATTCGGCACATAATAGCGCGATTGAATCAGACGCATTTTCTCGGTCGTCGCGCTCGATACGGTTTCGCGCGTTCCGCCCGGACTTTTACGCGAGGGATATTTATAAAAAAGTTTATCCATCAGCGTCCGGTCGAGATAATAAACCGGCTCGGCTTGCTGGCGGTCTAGTTCGCCGAGAACGACCTGGATTTCGCGCTCGAATTCTTCCTTTTCAAACGACGGATAAAGCATCGCGTCGCGCATCACGCGCAGAATCGTCGCCGTATTCGGACTCGTCGTGCTGAAATAATAATTAACGTATTCTTCCTGCGTCGTGCCGTTGCGAACGTAACCGAGTTTATCAACCTCGTTCAAATAACTGACTTCGCCGATTTGCGCTTTTAATTTTATCTGCTCGGCGCAGTTTTGACCCATATAATAATTAAGATTGTTATAGCTTTTCGCCAAATCGCAGCGCAAAATGGCGACCGCCTGATTCGACTTAAAGAACATATGTTCATACAAATGCGACAAGCCGTTCAAATCCGGCGGCTCGGTAAATGAACCGTTGCGAACCGCCATTTCAACCGTGACAAGCGGCACGGACGCATCCGGCAAAACGATGACTTCCAGACCGTTCGGCAAAGTTTTGGTAACGAACGGAACTTTTACGTCATCCTGCGGTTTCGATTGCGCCGCCGCCGTCGTATTTTTTGCCGCCGCTTGATTAGGTTTGGCGGTTTGTGCAAAATTTAGATTGGTTAAAACTGATGTAATTAAAAATGAACTAAGAAGAAATTTTTTCACCCGGAAACTCCCGTATAAAGTTTAAGAATCGTTTTTACGTTTATTTAACAAACAAAGTTTTTAATCTACCACAAAGGAGACTAAATTTATGGAACGAGATAATATGATGCACGGTGCGCGCACGGCGTTGAATCAAAATATGGAAATGCGCGAGTGGTGCGAGATTTTTCTGAAGGAAAGAGAAAGACAAACGAAACCGGAAATGTCCGACGAAGAATTTGAAAAGCACTGGAAATATCACAAACCGGAGATTATGCACGCGGGCGCGGCGGAAGCGGTTTTGGCTTATAAAACGCGAAACAGAGAAAATTAGATAGTGATGAACGGTGAGTGATGAACGGTGAATTAAAAATTAGAAATTAACGAAAATTCTAAACTTTTACAATTAACAATTCACCATTGATATTTAGATCACTCACCACTCACCGTTCATCACTCACCACTACTTATTAAACTCCCGGCATCGCTCTTTTCAAAGGCTTAAGCAGTAAGAATAAAACAACAGCCATCACCAGAGCCATTCCAGCCAGCACGAGGAAAAATGTTGATTGCAGCCAGATGTCCCAGAAAACGCCGATTTGCGTCAGTTTGTTGCCGAGTGCCGTCGCCCCGAACCAGCCGCCCATCAACAACCCGCGCAGATGAATCGGCGCGACTTTAGAAACCAAGGATAAACCCATCGGCGACAGCATTAATTCGCCGAGCGTCACCACCGCGTAAGCAAAGATCAGCCAGAACGCCGAGACGCGAAACAAATGCGCCCGTTGCAAAAACGCTTCGCGGTAGGGCGCGGCTTGTCCGGGCGCGACCGTGTTGAGCGCGGTCATCAATTGCTGTTCGCCCGAAACCATTTGTTTGGTCGCCGCGTCCTCCTTCGGCGAGAATTTCACGCCGTAAATCAGATTTTTTCCGTCCGCGTCTTTGGCGGCGACGATTTTATCCAAAACGTCTTTCGGAACGCCCTGCGCGCCGAGGGTGGTGACGACCCGCTCGTTGATGCGAAATTCACCGGTGGCGAGCTGCTGCGCCGTCGGCGGCTGGTTTTCGCCGACAGTCGCCGCATACCACAAAACTAAAAACGAGAGTCCGGTGAGCGTCATACCGAATGCCATTTTCGTCGGAGTCGCCGGTTCTTTACCGCGTCTGTCCAGATAGCCCCAAAACCAAATCAGCGGGAATGTCAGCGTGACTACCCAAAAGGCGTTGATTGAATTTGAAATCGTGCCGGATACGTTCCAAGCCGTGTTGTCGTCCGCCCAATAAGTGAGCGTTGATCCGTTTTGGTGAAAAACCATCCAGAAAACGATGACAATCAGGAAAATGACGATAAGGGCGACGATGCGTTTCCAATTCGGCACGGCGTTCATCGTGTCCTGACGGGTTTGGTCAGCCGAACGCGGAGCATTTTCGTCGCGCTCCTGGTCGCTGACACCGCTCGGCGGAGCGTCAACCGCAGTCGCGGCGGAGTTCGCTTTTTCCGTCGCCCGATTTTGCTGTCTTTCGGCTAAAGCGTTCGGGTCTTCAACCAGATTTTTGAAATACCACAAAATCCCAATCGAAATCAACATTCCGAAAGCGGCGACGGCAAATGCCGCGTGGAAACCCGCATACGCTTTGACGATTTCCATTACAATCGGCGCGAGAAACGCTCCGATATTGATTCCCATATAAAAAATGTTGTAGGCGCGGTCTTTCAGGTGGCTGCCTTCCGGGTAAAGATTGCCGACCATTGTCGAAACGTTCGGCTTGAAAAATCCGTTGCCGATAACCAGACAAGTGAGCGCGGCATAAACCGCCCACATCGCCGGAATCGAAAGCAAACCGTGACCAATCATGAAGAAAACGCCGCCAATCATCACCGCTTTGCGATAACCCGTAATGCGGTCGGCAATCAAACCGCCGATGAGCGGGCTGGCGTAAACGAACATTAAATAATTCGCATAAAGCGTCGTCGCTTCCGCCGCCGTCCAGCCGAAACCTTGGACGGGGTCGCGCAAATAAAGCGTGAACAGCGCGAGCATCGAATAAAAACTGAACCGCTCCCACAACTCCGTGCCGAAAAGCACATAAAGACCTTTCGGATGTTTATTCTCGGCGGCGTGCGTTCCGGCGTTGTCCGCCGCTCCGACGTTATCAAAAGTTCCGACATTTGCACTCATTTGTATTTTCCCCTTTGTTTATTTGTTTTTTGAAAAGAATTAGGCAAAATATAGCAGATAAATTTTGTAACGAAAAGGAAACTTGAAAAAAATATTATGAGCGGAAAACTTTTTCTCTTAATTTTTACGTTATCTTTTGCAGGATTTTCAGCGGAAAAATCGAACGCGCAAACTTCGCGCAAAGCCGTCGGCGCGGCGGAAGTGAACGGCACATTTCGGTCGCATTTTACCGGCAAAGCCAAAGGTTCATTCGATGAAATCAAAATTCTGGCGCTCGGTAAAGGCAAGCTGAAAATTCATTTCGATTTGGTTTACCCATATATTGACGGCGCGGGCGAGCAGTCGGCGAATATGGGCGAAGCCGAGGGCATCGCCGAAATCGTCGGCGACACGGCAATTTATACTAACGAAGACTTCGGTCAGTGCAGAATTACAATCAAATTCGCTAAACCCGGAACGATTAAAGTAAGTCAGTCAGGCTCGGATGCCGAATGTGGTTTCGGTCACAATGTTTCGGCGGACGGGACGTATAAAAAATTCAGCGGCGCGAAGCCGAAATTCGGGAAATAGCAACAAATCAAGGTTAAAAAGCATCAATCAAGTTTATAAATTACCTTCTTCTCAAAAAAAATTATGTCATTAAATTACTCTGCCGATCTTTATCATTCGGCAAAAAGTCTTTCGCTTTTCGCCGTTACCGGGCTGGCTTTGGTCGCGTTCTGCGAATTGCTGGCGTTTATTTTAGGTTTCGGACAAATCATCAATCCGGGGTTGACCGGCGATTTTTTAGAAGAAGCAGGCACATCGCTTTGGCTTCTTCTGCAAGGTCTGGTCGCGCTTTTGCAGCTTCCGGTTTCTATTTTTACAATCATTTTCTTTTTGATATGGCTCAATCGCGCCTACAAAAATCTCGCGCCTTTGCGGGCGCAGAATACGGAGTTTTCTCCCGGCTGGGCGGTCGGCTGGTGGTTCGTGCCGTTCGCCAATCTGGTCAAACCGTTTCAGGTGATGCGGGAAGTCTGGCGCGAAAGCGACCCGGATTTTGACGCAAACTCGGGATTTTTGTCGAACACCATCGGCGGCGCACCGAGATATATGAGCTTTTGGTGGGCGTTTTGGATAATTTCAAATATTTTCTCCAACATCACGGCACGGGTTTATGACCCGGAAGATATGAGAACCGTCGAAATCAGCGGTTATCTCTTTATGATTACCGGAGTAGTTTCCATTGTCGCCGCCGTTTTAGCGATAATGACGGTTCGAGATATAACTCAAAGGCAGGAAGCGAGATTTAAAAACCTCGGCGCGTTGAATGAGCATCAACTGCCGCCGCCGCCGAATTTCGATCAGCCGAACTGAAAATTTGACAGTAATCGCAATAAAACCGCTTAAATAAATCACAAAAAACGACCTCGGAAAATTTAAAGCGATTTCTATTTGCGAGAAGAAATACTTTTCACTAAACTATACTTCTTTGCCCTTGTAGCTCAACGGTTAGAGCAGCAGACTCAGGGCAGCTTGAAATTTAAGTGGAAAAGGTCGGGTTATGAACTTCGGCGTGACAATTTAGACAAAGCAGTCGGCATTTTCCGGCTTTTTTGACTAACCTGTCCCAGGATGCGTTAGAGCAACGTCTAATGTCTATTTGAAAATGCTTGGTTGAAGGATTCGTATGGTGAAAGCAAAGCGCGGTCGAGTTTTTGTGATAGCCGCAAATCTCACAACCGCCGCCTTTCATTTGAACTAATTTGACTTTGCGTTCATGCCCTCTGCGCTGCTGTGCGGCGTAGTTTTGATGTTTATGATTGATACCGGTTTGTTTGCATTTGGTCGAGCAAAATTTTCTTTGCCGACCTGTGAGCAAAATGTTACAAAGCAAGCATTTCTTTTCCATATGATTTCAAACTGCAAAAGGGTTGCTAATTTGTTTTTTTATAATTTATAAAAGCATTTTAGTAGAATCTGTCAAATTCGGGGAAACCTAAACATTGAAAAATGCACGGCAATCCCGAACCAAGCCGGTTGCAAAACCGGAAGGTGTAGAGACTGAACGATAGACTCGTAAAGAGAAGAGACAGTCCAGACCACAAACCAAACGAATTGCGGATTGCGGATTTGAGATTGCGGATTTGAAAAACAAATCCAAATCCCAAATCTCAAACTCCAAATCGAAAGGGCGGCGAAAGCCGTAGCGGGTAAGCATAATCTGTTGGTTGTAGGTTCGAATCCTACCGAGGGCATACTTTGTATTTATTCAAGAGCGGTCAATATCGAAACTCCGGCATTTTCGATATTTGGCTGCTTTTCTTTTTGGTGGATAAATCATAGAAAAACGACCGAACGAAAATTTTGGGACTCGGATTGGACGGAAAATTTGATGACATGGATTATAAATATTCCGGCGTCACTTTTGAATAACGAACCTGCCAAAACCGTGGGTCGTGTCCGCGCCGACGTTTAGAAGTTCGCCCGCTTTCAAAAAAGGCAGAAACTCTTTTAAGCAATCGCCTCGATATAAAATTTCCCCGAGAAATACGTCCCACCGGACTTTTCGCTCCTGACGTTCGAAATACTGCTCGTAAAAATATAAGCGCAGAGATTTAACAATGATGCGGACATTTTCCGCATCGGCTAAGCGGATATCTCCGCGCCTGCCATCGTTTTTTCGGTTCACAGTTTCGCGCTGATGACCTTGCCTTTGTTGCTGTGCGGATTGATCTTTCGAGACCGTTAATCGAAACTTTTTGCCCTGCACTTCGTCGGCATAAATAATGCCGCGCCAAGAGCGAACCAGACCGCTGCCGACGCAAAATCTTGGGAACTGCCAAAAGCCGTAAGCACACCCGTTAAGATAAATATCGTTCCGGCTATTGCGTTTGTTTTTCTATCTTTACACATAATCGTTTCGCTCCTTTTTACAATTTAATCGCTTGAACTTGGTAGCCTTTGGCTTTCAATAAATTGATGACGCCGATTTCGACGCCGAGTAGAAACTGTTTTTGAAATTGCTTCCGATTAAATATTAGCGGTTTTAGTAATCGAAATAAATTCATTTTTGAATTATTGTCAGAGAATTTCACAGCAGTTCCGGTTTTATTAATTCTAAAAAGCATTACGCACGCATCAAAGATTTATTCTTTTCCGCACTCAATTCCCGCGCATTGCTTCAACCGGGTCGCGCCGCGCCGCGCGAAAAGCCGGGTAAATTCCGGCAATCAAACCGATTGAGATTGATGCGCCGAAGCCCGCTAGTATCGCCCAAAACGGAACCACTGCCGGAAAACTGACGATGATGCGAACGGCAAGAGCCAAAGTTAATCCCGCGAGTATTCCGATGATGCCGCCGCTGCCGGTCAGCATCATCGCTTCGAGCAGAAACTGTATAAGAATTGTTTTTTGAGTCGCGCCGAGCGCCCGGCGAATACCGATTTCCGCCGCTCGCTCTTTGACCGAAACGAGCATTATATTCATCACGCCGACGCCGCCCACCAACAAACCGGCGAGCGCAATCGGCACGATTATCAAACTCAATCCGCTGATAATATCGCCCACGAGCGCGAAGATCTGTTCGGCGCGATTGACTCCGAAATTGTTCGGCTGATCGCTCGGCACGCCGCGTCTCTGCCGCAAAAGATTTGTCACGTCCTCGGTCGTTTCGTCAATTTTGCCCGGCGGCGTGCGAACGGTAATTATATTTTCTTTGATTTCGGGATAATTTTTCTGCGCGGTTTCAAACGGAATATAAACGGCGCGCTCGTCCAACTCGTCGCTGCCGATGACGCCTTCGCCCGACGCTTTTCGCAGAACGCCGACGACGCGAAACAGTTTTCCGTCAATTTTTACGGTTTCGCCGATTGGATTTTCGTCTTCAAAAATCTGCGTCGCCACGCGAACTTGTTCTTCGGCTTCGTCAGCCGGAATTTTTTTTGTGTCCCGCGCTTTCGCCAAAATTGCCAGCGAACGCGAGCGCGTCCCGAAAATCCTTTGAAAAGTTTCCAGCGGAATCTGCACAAAACCGTCCTGCGAATTGCCAAACAGCGAACCTCGCGGCTGCGCGACGCCGACGACTTCAAACGGCAATTGTCCAAGCCTGATTTCTTCGCCGATGGGATTTGCCGCGCCGAAAAGCTCGCCCACTAAATCCTGTCCGATGACGCAGACGCTGCGGCGAAAGTTTTCGTCGGTTTCGGTCAAACCGCGCCCGAAAGCGATGCGGACGTTGGAAAGCTCGGTGATGTTTGGCGTGACGCCTTGAACCGCAACTCCAACGAGCGTTTTCCCCACGCGCCGGGCGGGAAGCGACGCGTCCGTCTGCGCTCCGACTTCAAATTCGCCGCCGAGTCGTTCGCGCAGAAAGTCCAAATCTTCCGATAAAATGTCCGGGCGTTTCGATTGCGCCTCGACGAACTCCTGCCCGTCGAAACCGAAATCCTGAAACGCCGCTTTTTCAATTCTCAATACATCGGGCGCAAATTCCGCCGTCGCGCTCACAATAAAATTCTGTGCGCCTTCGAGCAGCGCGGCGACGCCGACCACAACCCCGATGCCGACGACAATGCCGAGAATCGTTAAAGCAGAGCGGGTAAAATTGGCGCGAATCGAATCGAGAGCGATTTTTACCGCTTCGTAAAATCTCGTCAGCTCGCCTTCAAAATCCTCCGGCAAATTAAACTTCCGGCGTTCCAGATTTTCGGCGGTTACTTTTGGAAAGCGTTTTTCGGGTTTCTTCACAACGTCATCCGTTCCGCCGGCATTGCTCATCATCAAAATACTGACCGCTCCGCCGATCACAACAAGACCCGCGATAAGGTATAAATTCATAAATCCTCCAAGATTGTTTGGTTAAAGGCTGATTGGATTCCACTTAAAAAATACTGTTAAGCAGATGAGCAAAAG
>Ga0136618_10000518_pt1 | contig 13319 bp, 13 predicted proteins | sample AntDrymUQ3302106_2_FD_104805 | JGI IMG/M metagenome (GOLD analysis project Ga0136618, IMG submission 104805) | Polar desert sand microbial communities from Dry Valleys, Antarctica - metaG UQ330 (21.06) | ecosystem: Environmental > Terrestrial > Soil > Desert | place: Antarctica: Dry Valley... | reverse complement strand
TAGGGGGGACGCGGGGCCGCTGCGGGTGGTCCTCGATGGGCGCGGCTGGTTTCGAACCAGCGACCTCTCGCGTGTGAAGCGCGGCCGGTCGACTGCCCTTTGCTGCGCCAGCCCGTGTTTTCCTGCTAAACGCCCGCTTTCGGTCACTGTCGGTCGAGCAGTTCTCTGCCGGGTCCTGCCGTTGCTCGCTTCCATCACGCTTCCAAAGAACGTGCGGCGAGCCACCACCGACGCCACGCGGCTCGTCGGTTGAGCCGCGAAGGCCGCTAGCGGTCAGTAGGATCGGCGGCCCAACTGAGGAGGAGGGGGCATGAAGTTCGTCATCTACAAGGACAGCCGCGGTAAGTACCGCTGGCGCCTGGTCGCCGGTAACGGCCAAACGGTCGCGAGTTCGGGAGAGGCCTTCGAATCGCAGTCGAACGCGCGCCGCGCGGCCGAGAATGTGAAGGACAACGCGGGCTCGGCCACCGTGGAGGACGAGGCCTAACCCCCGGTGAATCAGACTAGGACGATGGCGAAGGAAGCCGAGCAAACGGCGTTAGCGGAGAACAGCTGGCACGTCGCCCGATTGATTCCCGCCTTCGGCATCCGGGGGCAGGAGGAGCAGGAGAAGCGCGCGACCTCCACCCTGCTAGCGGTGATGAGGGCGGTCCCGGACTTCGGGAAATCCCTCGTCGCCGAACTGGGCGCGCCGAGGGGACGGATCTCGACCTACTGCGAAGTGCAACTGCGAGACGCGGAGGGCAAGACCTCCATTCCCGACGGCGCGATTGTCGTCGAGCGCGGCAAGAAGAGCTGGCGGGCGTTGCTCGAGGTCAAGACTGGAGCGGCGGAGCTCACGGAAGAACAGGTCTCGCGGTACGTCGACCTGGCGCGGACGCGGGGCTTCGACGCGGTGGTCACCATCTCCAACGAGATCACGGCCTCGGCGAACGAATCCCCGGTCCAGATCCACGGGGGCAAGCTCAAGAAGGTCGACCTTCTGCACCTTTCCTGGTGGCGGGTGATCACTGAGGCCATCCTGCAGCACCGTCACCGTGGGGTCTCGGACTCCGACCAAGCGTTCATCCTCGGAGAGCTGATCGCGTACCTCGACGACGAGCGATCAGGCGCCGGGGGCTTCCAGGACATGGGCCAGCAATGGGTGAGCGTTCGTGAGGCCGCGCGCGACCAGACATTGCGTGCAGACGCGGACGCACGCGCTGTGGCGGAACGCTGGGAGCAGTTCATCGACTACCTCTGCATGTTGTTCGGCCAAGACCTCGGCGGCGAGGTCCACGCGGTTCGAAGTCACAAGCTATCCCGCGAGGAGCGCCTCGCGGAACTCGCCCGAGGGCTTGCTGATTCAGGCAAGCTGATCGCGAGCTTTCGCGTGCCGCGTGCGATCGCGCCGGTGGCGATCGAAGCCGATCTGCGCAGCCGCCGAGTTACTACGAGCGTTCGGATACGCGCTCCACAAGAGGGACAGGCCCGTGGCCGCATCGGCTGGATGCTGCGACAGCTAAAGGATGCACCGTCGGACTTGCGGGTGGAGGTGAGCTTCGCCCACGCCTCGGAGACCACAGCCTGCCTTCTCCCGGAGGCTCGCGACAACCCGAAGCTGCTCCTCTCCAGTAACAATCCTAAGCGCGAGCCGAGGGCGTTCGAGCTGGCCCTGTCCAGGGAGATGGGCAAGAAGCGCGGGCGCGGCCGAGGCTCCTTCATCGGAGACACTCGAGAACACGGGATCGAGTTCTACCGCCAGGTTGTGCAAGACCTGAAACCGTGGCGTGCCCGCCCCCCTAAGTGGCCGGATGAGTCCCAAGAGACCTCCGGAGAGCAGGAGGCGCAGTTAGACGAGTATCAAGGCGGCGGAGATCACGAGAGCGCCCCTTCAGGTGCATAGCGGGGAGTCCCTAGGCGCCCCGCGCTCCGTGCGTTAAGTCGGCCCTCGGACGGGTCGCCTGCGATTCGGAAGGGGGGTGGGCCTCAAAGTGGGTCGGGGGGTCGCGCTTTATTGGACCGGGTGCGTCCTTCCCGGAATATGGACCACCTCGCCGCTTAGGGCGCGATTCTCTTTTTCGGGTTCGGTCCGCCCCCGTGTCGCTAGGGCGTCTCCAAAGATCCCGTCGAGACGAGCGCGTCGCGCGTCGCTTCGGGCAGCCTTCTCGAACTCGTGAGAGTAGGTGCTCGCGGTGATCGACGGGTCGCGGTGTCCGAGGTGGGCCGACAGCTCTACGAGGTCGCCACCCGATGCGATCCAGGCGGACGCGAAGCCGTGGCGGAGCGCGTGGAAGGTGGGTGCCGCCTGCCCGTCCCTCTCGAGCCCGGCGCGCCCGATGGCGCGGCTCAGCGCCCGGCCCCCGACGTTGCGGTGCTCGAGCGGCCCGCCCTGACGGGCGGTGAACACGTAGTCATCGTTCCGGCTGTAAGGCGCCTCGAGCTTGCGGGCGCGGAGCAGAGAGACGAGCGACGCGGGTAGCTCGACCGTGCGGCGGGAGCGCGCAGTCTTCAACTCGACGTAGCGGCCCTGGCGGTCGAGTTGGTGAGTGATCGACACGGTGCCGTGCTCGAGGTCGAGCGAGCGCCACTTCAAGCCGAGCGTCTCGCCGAGGCGTGCGCCCGTGCCCGCGGCGAAGGCGAAGAGCCCGCGGTAGCGGTCGTCTGCGGCACCGATCAGCCGCTCGAGTTCCTCGCCGCTCAACACGCGACGCTCACGCTGATCGGAGCGTGGGCGCTCGGAGCGGTCGAGTAGCCGGACCGGATTCTGACCTGCCCATCCGAGCCGACGGCGGGCGAAGTCGAAGATGCGCCCGGCGACGGTGAGGTTCCCACGAATCGTCCACGCCTTCCGCCCGGCCCGTTGCAGCTCTTCGATCAGGCGCGCTACATCGTCCACGTCGATCGAGTCGAGGCGCCGCCGCTCCCACCGCGGGAGCAGGTGCGTCCGCAGACTCGCGCCGTAGGCGGCCTGAGTGGCGGGGCGCAGGTTCGCCGCCTGCGTTTCCTGCCAGCGCGCCGCGGCCTCCCCGAACGTCAGTCGTGGCGCCGGGGCGACGCGGGTACCCTTGCCCATGCGCGCCTTCACGTCCGCGAGCGCTGCGCGGGCGGCCTTGATCCTGCCCTCGACGCGCTGCCAGCGTTGCCGTCCGTCTGAGTCGCGGTAGCCGATCTCGTAGGTGATCTTCCCGTCGGCGCCGGTGCGGCGGTAGATGCCACGCTCGACCCGCTCGCGCCTGCTTCGCTCAGTACCCTTGGCTTGCACGTCGATCCTCCGTTGATCGGCTGCCACGGCTCCGGGCGTTGACGCGCCGCGGAGCCCCTTTTCTCTTGATGCCGACAGGGTACTGACCTCTTACTCGGCAGGCAAGGGGTCGCTGGCCCCACAAGTCCCTGCTGCGGCCAGGAAATGGCGCGGTCGTCCGCGCGCTCGAACTGGCACGAGCGGCCCGTTGCTGCCGATTCGCGGCGAGGAGGCGCCTTGAATCGAAGAGATCGGAGGTATCACCCGAGGGCGGCTCGTCGGGGACCGAACCAAACCAAGCCGCGCGCCGGCGCCGAGGCCGACGACCGGATCACACAAGAAGGCGCGCGGGCTCGCCTCGAGCGCGCTTACGGCGACCGGCCAGATGGCTGGGAGACGCGGCGCGCGCGGCGGAACGACCTGAGCGAGGGTGACGGCGATGACCTCGTTTGAGCCCTCCAAGAACTCGGCCCGGTCGAGGAAGCGCGCGCTAGGGGGGCCGGCGTGCGACGAGCGCACCGAGTCCCCCCGCTTTCGTGCGTGCGGATCCGTAAAGTCGCCCGGACAACACAAACGGCCGGGCGGCGCGCCAACGCCCCCGGCCCGGCACGGAAGAGGTGACTTCCATGCAGCACGAGGATAAGCGGCCGCACTGGCAACAGGCGGGCCGTACTTACTGCGCCGTGATCGACGGCCGGGTCCAAGCGCTCGTCTACTGGGACGAGCCACAGCCCGCACACGACGAGCGAGGAGAGCCCCTCGTCGCCGACGGCGGATGGTTCTGGTTCCCCACCGACGACCCGACGCCGTGGCAGCTGCCAAACGCCCCGGCGCTCCGCTCCGACATGAGCTTCGAAGAGCTGGTCGAAGCCACCGAGGCAGCTCTTGACCAGGCGCAGCACGCCATCGCCGAGCACTTCGCGGGGGAGGCTGGCTGATGGGTATCCGCGCCCTGAGAGCCGACGACGCCTCCAGCCTGCGGTGCCGCGACCGACAGGAGGTGGCCTGGTGCCGCGCAAAATGACAGGACAGGTCCTCGAACGAGAGGGCAAACGCGCGCGGGTCTTCGCGATTCGCTTCACGGCTTATGGCCGCAGGCAGTACATGACGCTGGGCAGCGCCGAGGCCGGTTGGACGCGGGCGAAGGCAACGGCCGAGCTAGAGAACGTCCTCGCGGACGTGCGCCGGGGCATCTGGCGACCGGCCGAACGCGAGCCAGTGGTCGAGGAGCCCCGGCCGGAGCCGAGCTTTCACGAGTTCGCGTCTGAATGGTTCAGCACCAACGAGGGGGAGTGGCGGGAGAACACGAGGCTCGACTATCACTGGCAGCTGAGCCACCACCTGCTGCCGTTCTTCGCGCGGCACCGGCTGTCCGAGATCACGGTCGAGGAGGTCGACCGCTACCGGCACGCAAAGGTGCGCGAAGGAAGGCTCTCGGCGACGTCGGTCAACAAGACGATCACCCGCCTCGGGCAGATCCTCGAGATTGCGGTCGAGTATGGGCACGTGCCCCGCAACGTCGCGCAGGGAAGGCGCCGCCGCGTGAAGGCGACGACGCCTCAGCGCAGCTACCTCGACCGCGCCGAGCACGTCGAGGCGCTTCTGGACGCGGCGGGAGACTTAGACGCGAACGCGCGCGCGGACTATCGCGGCCTCGGCCGTCGCGCGTTGCTCGCGACGCTGGTGTTCGCTGGCCTGCGGATTGGAGAGGCGCTGTCGCTGCGGTGGCGTGACGTCGACCTCGCGGTCGGGCGCCTGCGGGTCGGGGAGGCCAAGACAGCGGCAGGGGTGCGGGAGGTCGAACTGCTGCCGGCCCTGCGCGAGGAGCTAGCCGAGCACAAGGCGGGCTCTCGCGACGCCCGACCGGACGCCCTCGTGTTCGCGACGATCGGGGGCACCCCTCAGCCCGCCACGAACGTCCGCAGGCGCGTGCTCGGGAAGGCGGTCGAGAAGGCGGACGCGCGCTTGGCAGCAGAGGGCGCGACGCCGCTCCCGGAGCGCCTGACGCCGCACTCCTTGCGTCGGACGTACGCCTCGTTGCTCTTTGCGCTGGGGCGGACGGCCCCGGAGGTGATGGAGCAGTTAGGGCACGCGGACCCGAAGCTCACGCTGCGCGTCTACGCGCGGGCCATGCGCCGGGACAAGGGTGAGAGTGAGCGGCTGCGCGCGTTGGCGGGCGTTCTCCAAGCCCCCGCCCACAGCGAAGACGGATCTCGGCAGCTACGTGCGCTACCTGGCGAGACCTCCCTCGACCGTCGGGTCGCCTCCCGCTGAGCGGCAGGATGAGGGGGCGCGTGAACCCGCGTGCTTCCGCCGCTCGGCGAGCAAGTGTGAGCCCGCCCGGACCCCTCTCCGGGGCTACGACGAGGAACGCGAAGACCCTCGCCTAGCGTCGGGTTCGGCGACTCGCGTACCCAGAAACTGTCGCCTCATACGGGATAGTTGTCGCGCGCGGTTCGCCGTCTGAACGATGATTGAAGCCGGGACACGTCTGGCGAGTCGCTCACTGTCTCGAGCCACGGCTCCGAGTCCCGGCGAGCAGCAGTCCAGCGACCGCTCAACCGGCGATTCATGCTTTCCGTCCAAAGCGCCGAGAACGGCGCTTGGCGTGCCACGGTCAGCGTGATGCCGCGTCTGGTCCCTCCTAGCCGGGCCGCGGCCCAGGGGCGCGGAACGCTGCCCCGCCCTCCTCTACGGAAGCGCGAACAGATCCTGGAAGTGGCCCGAAGAGGTCGTCGACAAGGTCCAGCAGATTCACGCACGCCTACCACGTGTTATTCACTGCCGGCTCACACAGCGCCGGCTCCACGCGGACCGGGTCTCTAAGGCCCAGGTGGGGAAGGGTTGTCACGGTTCGTCAAAGTCTCGAAGCTCGACCTTGTCGTGCCATAACGGCTGATTGGCATGTTCACGCCAGAAGTCAAACAAAGTCGCCCCCTTGAGGTCCTCGATTAAGAATGTCTCGCGCGTATCTTCCTCGTCGTACGGTGCAGCTAGCCCCTCAATCGTCGTACAGTCGCCCAGCACCAGGTACTGAACCTGCTTGAGGTCGGGCTGTCTGAAGGCGGCGCTGTCGCCAGCAAAGGCATATCGCCCCTCGGGCGTCATACCGACGCGGTAGATCCACGGGTGCGTTACCTCGTACTCGACGCGGCCTGTCGTGTGCTTCCACACATGGGATGGGGCGACGTGCTCTGCCGGCACCCAAAGGCCCACCGTGGCCTGTCGGTTGTCCGTCGACTCGCGGTAGACGGGGAGGCGAAGGTCGGGCGGCGAGCCGTCCGGCATCTGATCGAGTCGAAGCGCCAGATACCCGTCGTGCGCCATGCCAATGCGCTTCAAGTCGTCCGGGCCGTTGATGCGTTGAAGACTGGTGAAGTACGCGTACGAGCAATTGAGTAGCCGCTTGTTGCCAAAGTTCCACCGGGAGCCCCAGATCTCCCGGCTTGCAAGGATGCTTTTCTTGTTGGCCTTCGTGGTGTGGTGGTGAAGGCGCAGGTCGACCCCGCCATCCGATCTCTGACGCCAGCGGCCGGATCGGAACGGAGTTACATTCACCGACGCCTTCAAGTGGCATTCGTAAATTTGCGACCCGTCTAAGAGGTTGGCCACCAGATCGCCTTCCCGAAGTGCACTTCGATGATCGGGTCGGCGCGCACCTTGTTCGCAATCCCGACGTAGAAAACCGTGCTCGCCTGAGCGGCGAAATGCAGGATCGGCGCGGAGACCCATTGCGGTTGCAGCCAGAAGGATGCGACGTCCCGAACAAGGATGTGGTCAGGCAGAAGTACGGATCCGTGCTTGGCGTGGACCAAACGGACTTTGATTAGGCCCTTTGCTTCGAACGTACCGTCCTCGTTGCGGCGCACGCGGGGAGCCTAGATCGAGGTCCGACGGCCTCCGGGCAGGCATCTCACTTTCCGAGACTCCGATCGGTCTCGGCCTGCACCCAGCGATCCCAGCCTATGGCCGCCTCGTCGAGGATCTCTTCGATCTGTTCCATCGCCGTGTCGAGGCGCTCATAGCGGTCCACGAGCGCGGCGAGGTCTCGCGCCTTTCGAACGCTTCCTACGCTACGAGAGGTCTCGCCCACCCGCTGGAGCAAATCGAACTCTTCCGTGCCGGGCTCCGCCAGGAGTGCCTGGACCCGCGCGTTGCGGTAATCATTTAGAACCGCCTCGCGCTCGAAAGACTGGTCCGACGAGCCTCGCCCTCCACTCAAACGCTTGCGCCATGCGATGCGCATCTGACGCTCAAGAGCGACGATCTCCGGGTCGAGGGAGATAACGCGCCATACAGAGGCCCAGCGTAACCCGAAGGCAAGGCGGTCCTCCGGCATCCCATTAGCGAGCAGGTCGCGGATCATCTCCTTCGTCCAGTCGATTCGTTGCTGGAGATCGCTGGCGAGGACGTCGCGCGCCGCCACCGAGTCCACGTCCAAGCCGGCTCGCAAGCCCTCGGTGATTACCCCCGCCGCCTCGGCCGGCGCCAGCGTTTGCTCGGACCCCACCGCCGAGTGGGCTGACCCTCCATAGCCGTGGGCCCTCAGTGCCTCACTCGTCGCCCGGCTCATCGAACTCGCAACGTTGACGGGCTGGAGCCTCACAAAGGCTCGAGCTACGGCCGTGAAGTAGGCCCTGGCTACGGTTTCGAGCGCCGCCGCGTTGTGGTGATCGGCGTGATAGACGTGGTTCCGGTAGCGGTGACCGACACGGAAGAGGCCCGCGTCGAGCTCATCCAGGACCGGCGTGTACACGGACTCGAGCATCCCGGGACCAGCACCCCTGCGGCCCATCTCGACGCGAACGGTGAATCTCGTACGAAAACGCTGCTCGTCGTTGATGTCCAAGCGAGGCTCCACGTCGCGCCAACTCTCTTGAGCGGCTTCCGAGAGGCGCCGCTTGTGACGAAAGAGCACGAGTTCTGCGAGGTTGTCAATCGCTACAAGCGCCATCCGGTGCTTGCTGAGCTCTTCGGACACGAGCAGCCCACGCGCGACCGCGAGCTGGTCAACGAAAAGAACGAACTGAGCGTGGCTGTCGTGCCGATATCGGGCGCCGAGAGTGCCCCAGGCGTCGATCTGTTCGCCGGCGCAGTCGTTCATCTGTCGAGGATATTTCGCCTGCCCGCTCCTGGCTCAGAGTACACCAGCAAGTCTTCGTCGGTGTAATTGCCGCGGCGCAGTAGGCGACCTGAACAGCCAATCGACGAGCATCTCTGCGCCGCTTCTCGTTCGGGTTTAAGGTGCAGCAAGCTGTCTTGCGAAGCTGCTTGCCACGGCTCTGCGTGGGGGCGCTGCTAGGTCGCGCAAAGCGGGCCGGAGGAAGGGCGCGCTCCTGCGACCCCGTGTTCCATCTGTGAAGCTCTCGAGGGGAATGCTCTGTGACCCGAATGCGGTCCACCGCGAGCTTCGCCGCAGGTCCGACGATTGGGCGCCAAGATCGGTCAACGTCACCGTGGGCCCTTCACCGGCACTAACGCGGCCGCGGCGAGCATCTCGTCGACCTCGCGCACCGCGTCGGCGGCGTCGGAGATAGACACATGTGGCTTGACGTTGTGCAGTCTCGCCGCGCGGTCGGCGACGGGCACCTTAGACCCGAGCTCGCGCGTCACCCACGACGCCGTCGCCAGTCGCTCCAGGTCCATCACGCCGCGATCGCCGAGTCGGTCGGCCACCCAATCGAGCGCCGCTTCGTAGCGCTCCATCGTGCGTCCGAAGCGTTCTTCGAGCTCGCGGCCGCGGTCCGTAACCACGAACCGGGGCCCGTAGGGAGGGGCCTGAACCTCGCGCTCGAGCAGCCGGTCGGCCCGCATCGACCCAAGCTCGTCACGCAGCTCGAAGGAAAACGGACCGTGCTTATACAAAATAAAGCGAAAGTCGAACGGCACCCCCAGCAACTCGTGCATGAGGTAAGTGGCCTTCTGCAGATGCGTCTCGCCGCCCCAACTCCCCCGGTCGTGCAACCGCCGCGCAAGTCCGACGAGAACGGCTTCTTGTGCCAGACGGTTCATTTACTCACCTCCTCTTCTCGGGCCTGCTCGGCCAATGCTTGATCAATGATGCCCTCACGGTGTTCGGCAATCCAACGCTTGGCCCGCTCGCGCAGCGACGGCTCAACGAGCACGTACTCGTCACGCGAGGCGGGGAGTTTGGTCAACACCTCGGACAGCGACAGCGACGAGACGCTCGACCCGTCGCGGTCAAGGACCGGGAAGTCCGGCGGGTCACCGCGCCGCGGACTGGCCCCGTAGCGGACGTTCTCAGCGCCGAACTCCGCCCCGGCGGCTCGCGCAATCGCCTCCGTGGCAAGCGTGCGCGCCCCGACGTCGTCCGGACGCCTGCTGTAGCCGATGCGGAAGTGCTCGCGTCGAGCGATCCGGCGGGCCGGGTCATGGCCGTCGGCCGAGGGGTCGTCGGCGGCCGCACGGATCGCGACCAGCACCTCGCTGTCGGCGCGCGACAGGTGCCCATCGATGTCCGTGGAGAAGTGGCCGCCCGGCAGCCAAGCCGCCAAGAAATCCTTGAGGTGCTCGTTGTAGGCGAGGCGGGCGGAGTGGTAGTAGACCTGGGCGAACATGAAGTAGCGGGCGAGCATCAGTGCCTCGGCCGACTCCAGCCCTCCGCGCTCGCATCCCAACTGGGGATCGACGTCGGTGTCCTCGCCGCCCTCCGGGGCGCCCGGGATGATGCGCAACGTCTCGATCAGGCGGTTGCTGTCGAAGCGCCCGTAGGCCACGCCGGTGTGCAGCGAGTCTCGAAGCAAGTAGTCGATACGGTCGGCGCCGAAGACGTCGCCGACGATTATCTCGGCGAGGATCGCCTGCCAGGCGTCGAACGAAAGGCCCAGGTTGAGCTTCTCCACCTTGCGTGGACCGAGCGCGAGCTTGACGACGTCGTCGGGCTCGGGCTTGGGCCGTGGCATGTCGTCCCACACCGCGGCCATCTGAGGCGAATGGATGATCTCGCGCGTCAGTCGCTCGTGATCCCACCCGTCCGGCAGCAGCGCCTCTTCGGCCGCATGGCTGAAAGGCAGATGGCCGGTGTCGTGGCAGAGCGCCGCCATCCGCAACACCCGGCGCCAGTACTGGTGCTCTGAGCCCCCGAATTCGGGGATGACATCGCGTACGTCGTCGTTGACCTTGTCGGGCCGGGTGACGACGTCGAAGATGCGCCCCGCGACCTCCATCACGCCGAGCGAGTGCTCGAAGCGCTTGTGCGACGCCCCGGGGTAAACGAGGTACGACAGGGCGAGCTGGTGGACGTCGCGCAGCCGCTGGAACGGGCGGGAGTCGATCACCGCGCGCTCGGCGTCGCCATAGTGGATGAACACGTGCACGGCGTCGCGCACCTCGTAGTGGCGTTTGGACACGGCGCAAGTCAACCACGGCGACCCCCGGAACCGTGACGGGCAGGCGTCGTACCGTCGGCAGCGCCGACCGGAGCTGGGAGGGAACGTACGTTCGCATTGAGTACTAAGGTTGCGCACGCGCCGGACGGAAAGCCTGCCCGCGCCTGCGAGGCATCCGGTGCGCTCTTCAGCATGCCTTTCGGTGGATCAGCACGATCGCACTAACTGCCATCCGCGCGACGAGGCGCCCCTGTTCGTCCCCCGCCTGGGGTACGAACAGCAGCGAATGCTGCCCGCGCTCGAACGCGCGGGCGTGCGTATGACCGTCTCACCCCTCTACTACATGGCCGCCAACCCCGAGCTCGCGCTCTTCACGGGCGGCGAACATCAGCTCGGTTTGGCCCTCGATCCCTGTGCGCACCACCGCCAGCTGCCCTTCGAGCGGCGCTCTGCCTCGTTCCGGTCTTTGCCCTATGGATCCGCACCGCAGGCCTTCGATCCCGACCGCGACGCGATTAGCGCTGATGAGTTCACCCGGCTGGCCACCCTTCCGCTCGAGCTCCAACGCAACCGCGGGGCCACGCTCATGCTCACGTGCGCGCACCTGGCCGGCCCCGCGGGCAGCCGCGGACGCGAGCTCGACCTGCGCCTCGCACGCGCCGCAATCGCCCATTTCCGCGCCCAGCGCATGGACGAACCACCTGCTTTCGCTGTCAATCCGGCGCGTCGCGAGATCTACGCAGCCCTCGCCATCCGCGCCCGCGACTTGCATTCACCAGCCGCGCGCCAGGCTCTCGTCGACACGTACCTTGCCCTCGCAGCCGACGGCTTCTGGCTCAAGATCGAAGGGTTCGACGAGCGCGCGCCCCGCCTCGACATCCGATGCGCTGCCGCCCTCTTCGACGCCTTCCGCGAGGGCGGCCGACCCGTCCTCGGTGATCAGGCCGGACAGCTGCACCTCGGGCTGCTCGCCGACGGCATCAGCGCCACCGTGGGACTCGCCGAGGGCGAGCACTTCCGCTTCCCGACCGACTGGAACACCCAGACCGTCGAGACCGGGCAACGCCGCGGCCGCCTACGAAGCGCCTACCACCCGAAGCTGCTGCGCTCCTTTCGGATTGGGGGCACGAACGCCATGCGCGCGTTCAGCGAGTCGCCATGCCCCTGCCGACTGCACCCCGGCCGCGAGGCACCGGAGGGCACGGTCGTCGAGGCCCACGCCGCGGTTCTTCGCTGCGCCCAGGCGCGCGAGGCCCTAGTCGGAGACCGCGCCGATCGCCGCGAGTGGCTGCTGGCCGCTGCCGCCATGGCTACACACATCGCCCACGACGCGGGCGTCGCCGCGGTGCCTCCCCTGATCTTCGAGGAGCTCTTCGCCGGCCTGGATCGCGCCGACGAGGTGCAGCAGAGTCGCGCCGTCTGACCCAAGCTCACATGCGGCCCGCCACCCGCATTAGCGCCCACTCGACCATCGTGCGATTCTCGAGCAGCGCGGCGGCCTCCCACCGCGCGGCCTGAGCAGGTTCGGCGGCCAGCGCTTCGTCTAGGTCGACGGCGGCCAACCGTCCGAACAGCCGCAGAGGCACGGTTGGCACTGTTCTCGCGAATCCCGAACCCCACAGCGTGCGTACGTAGTCCGCCTCGCCTGCGGACAACCGCCGGGTTACCCTCCTCGTCGCGGCCGCTCGGTCGAGCTCGCACTCAACGTTTCCGGCGTCGATCGCCGCGACGTCAGCTCGTAGGAGAGCGGCCTCGACCAGCAGCCCGACCGTGAGGCCTAGCGGCAGACCGGCGCGACGTGCACCGGTCACCGCATGCCGCAGCGTGTCGGCCTCGAGGTCGACGCGCTCGTGGAGCTCCCCGGGGCGCCGAACTGCACTCTCGTACAGGTGCGCGACCGACGGCAGAGGCGGGACCGTGACCGCTGCCGTCACCAGCTGCAGCTTCGGTTGCGAACAGGCGAGGCGCAATTCGATAAAAAGTCTAATTACGAATGACGACGGAACCGAACCCACCCGGTGCCCGCAGAGTGCATCTCCGCGACTGGCCGTTCGGCGCGGTCGGTCGCCGCCTTCTCCTGGAGGCGCTGCTCGACACGCCACAGCCCGACGGCGGATGGCGCAAGAGGGAGCTTGAAGAGCGCATCGGCGTGCGCAACAGCGGCCTCGACGGGCTCCTAGCCGGAGCCGTCGACCTCGGGTTGGCCCGCGTCCAAGGCGGTCGGATACTGGTCGATAACCCCGCACCCGGGATCGCGCCGCCGTTGCTCGACGTTCTGCGCGCTGCTCGAGCACTGCCAGACCGCCCGCCCCGGGTGCTGTCTAAGCGGCCCTACCGCAAGAAAGGCTGACGAAGGTGTCTTCGAGCGACGAGACCCGCCCCCGCCGACCTAACCAGCAGGGATGCCGCCACGGCAACGTTCCACGGCACTGGGACGGCGACGCCGCGACGGCGACGCCGCGACCGCGACGGCGCCATCGACGGCTAGCTCAGGCCACGGTGATTGGGGCAGTGGTCGTCGCCCCAAATGGGCACGAATGGGCACTAGTCGCTTGCGGAGAGGCAAGGTGCGACGGGAGCGAGGGCGCTACTCGAAGCGAAACGGCATTGGACCAGGGATATTGCGGATGGGCGCGGCTGGTTTCGAACCAGCGACCTCTCGCGTGTGAAGCGAGCGCTCTCCCACTGAGCTACGCGCCCGGAGCGCCCCATTCTACGAGGCCGAGCCGCCAGTGGGTGCAAGCCGG
>Ga0136618_10000517_pt1 | contig 13345 bp, 10 predicted proteins | sample AntDrymUQ3302106_2_FD_104805 | JGI IMG/M metagenome (GOLD analysis project Ga0136618, IMG submission 104805) | Polar desert sand microbial communities from Dry Valleys, Antarctica - metaG UQ330 (21.06) | ecosystem: Environmental > Terrestrial > Soil > Desert | place: Antarctica: Dry Valley... | reverse complement strand
GTCCGCGACTGAACGTCCGCAACCGGTTTGCGCAGCTCAGCCGGCGCCGCGAAAACCTGCCGTCATATGTTCGTCCACCGCTCTCCGCGGCGGTTATCGCGTGCGGTGCAGGGGTAGACGTAGGAAAAATAATCCCACCAAAAGGAGACCCATGTACATCGGAATCGGCACCGTACTGCTCATCATCATTCTGATCGTCATCCTCCTGTAGGACCACGGCCATCGCTCAGGTTCGTGTGACACCGTCCCGATCGCTCGGCCGGATCGGCGCTCGCATCGACCTATCCTGAGGCATGGCCGCCACCTCCCCCGAGCACGGCCCGCGTGCGGCCGAGCCCGACGCGGCCAGTCGACCGCTGGACGAGCTGCGCGAGCGCCTGACGCAGCTGACGCTGCGCGACGAGCACCGCCTGCGCCGCCGCTTGGACCGCGCGCGCCGCGGTCATCTCGACATCGAGCGCCTGCGCGCCGACGTCGAAGCCTGCGAGGCGGCGGTCGCGCGTCGCCGTGCTGCGGTGCCGGCGGTGAGCTACCCGCCGCAGCTGCCGGTCTCCGCGCGCCGCGAGGATCTGAAAGCGGCGATCGCCGCCAACCAGGTCGTGATCGTCGCCGGCGAGACCGGCTCGGGCAAGACGACCCAGCTGCCGAAGATCTGCCTCGAGCTCGGGCGCGGCGTGCGCGGCGCGATCGCCCACACCCAGCCGCGCCGCCTGGCCGCGCGGACGGTCGCCGAGCGGATCGCCGAGGAGCTCGGCGTGCCGATCGGCGAGGCCGTCGGCTACGCGGTGCGCTTCTCGAACATCTCCAGGAGCGACACGCTCGTGCGGCTGGTCACCGACGGCCTGCTGCTCGCCGAGATCCAGCACGACCGCCTGCTGCGCCGCTACGACACGATCATCGTCGACGAGGCGCACGAGCGCAGCCTGAACATCGACTTCCTGCTCGGCTACCTGCACCGCCTGCTGCCCCAGCGCCCCGACCTCAAGCTCGTCATCACGTCGGCGACGATCGATCCCGGGCGCTTCAGCCGCCACTTCGGCGACGCGCCGGTCGTCGAGGTCTCCGGGCGCACGTACCCCGTCGAGGTGCGCTACCGGCCGCTGTCGGCGCAACCGGAGGGCGAGGACGACGACGAGGCGGCCGACGCGGGCCCCGATCGCGATCCGGTAGATGCGATCGGCGAGGCGGTGCACGAGCTGCTGCGCGACGGGCCGGGCGACGTGCTCGTCTTCCTCTCCGGCGAGCGCGAGATCCGCGACACCGCCGAGGCGCTGAGCGGCCTTCTCGGATCGCGGATCGAGGTGCTGCCGCTCTACGCGCGCCTCTCGCCGCAGGAGCAGCAGCGCGTGTTCAAGCCGCACGAGGCCCGCCGCGTGGTGCTGGCGACGAACGTCGCCGAGACGTCGCTGACCGTGCCGGGGATCGGCGCGGTCGTCGATCCCGGCAGCGCCCGCATCAGCCGCTACAGCGCGCGGCTGAAGGTCCAGCGGCTGCCGATCGAGCCCGTCTCCCAGGCGTCCGCCGACCAGCGCAAGGGGCGCTGCGGGCGCCAGTCGGATGGCATCTGCATCCGCCTGTACTCCGAGGAGGACTTCGCCGCGCGGCCCGCGTACACCGACCCCGAGATCCTGCGCACGAGCCTCGCGTCGGTGATCCTGCGGATGGAGGCGCTCGGCCTCGGCGACGTCGAGGACTTCCCCTTCCTCGATCCGCCCGACAGCCGCCAGATCCGCGACGGGATCGCGCTGCTGCACGAGCTCGGCGCGCTGGACCCCTTGCAGGCCGACCGCGCCAAGCGCCTCACGGCGCTCGGGCGCAGGCTGTCGCAGCTGCCGGTCGACCCGCGCCTGGGGCGGATGGTGCTCGAGGCCGATCGCCTGGGCTGCGCCGACGAGGTCGTCGTGATCGCCGCCGCGCTGTCGATCCAGGACCCGCGGGTGCGACCACTCCAGGAGCGCGCGGCGGCCGATCAGCAGCACGCGCGCTTCAAGGACGAGACCTCGGACTTCCTCGCCTACCTGAACCTCTGGCGCCACCTGCGCGAGCAGCAGCGCGAGCTGTCGGGCAACCAGTTTCGAAAGCGCTGCCGCGCAGAGTTCCTGCACGTCCTGCGGGTGCGCGAGTGGCAGGATCTCGCCGGCCAGCTGCGCCAGGCGGCGCGCGGCGTCGGGGTGACGATCAACCAGGAACCCGCCGATCCGCAACAGGTCCATGTCGCGCTGCTGTCGGGCCTGCTGTCGCACGTCGGCCTGCGCGACGAGCGCCGCCGCGGCGAGTACGCGGGCGCCCGCGGCGCGCGCTTTGCGATCTCGCCCGGCTCGGTGCTCGTGCGCCGCCAGCCGTCGTGGGTGATGGTCTGCGAGCTGATGGAGACGTCGCGGCTGTGGGGGCGCACGGCCGCGCAGATCCAGCCGTCGTGGATCGAACCGCTCGCCGGTCACCTGCTCAAGCGCACCTACGAGGCGCCGCACTGGGAACGCAAGCGCGGGTCGGCGGTGGCGACCGAGCGCGCAACGCTGTTCGGGCTGCCCGTTGTCGCGGGCCGCAAGATCGCCTACGGCGCGATCGATCCCGAGCTGGCGCGCGAGCTGTTCATCCGCTGCGCGCTCGTGGAGGGCGACTGGCACACGCGTCACGAGTTCGTCGCGGCCAACGCACGGGTGATCGCGGAGCTGGAGGAGCTCGAGCACCGCGCACGCAGGCGCGACATCCTCGCCGGCGACGAGGCGATCTTCGCCTTCTACGACGCGCGGATCCCCGCCGAGGTCGTGTCCGTCGCGCATTTCGATGAGTGGTTCAAGCGCGCGCGGCGCGCGGACTCCGACCTGCTGCGGTTTGGGCGCGACCTGCTCGTCAGCCCCGACGCCGCCGGCCTGCTCGACGAGCGCGCGCGGCCGGACGCCTGGCGCCAGGGTGAGCTGACGCTGGCGCTGAGCTATTGCTTCGAACCCGGAGCCGAGCACGACGGCGTCACCGTCCACGTGCCGCTCGGCGTCTTGACCGCGCTGCGCGCCGACGGCTTCGACTGGCTCGTGCCGGGACTGCGCCACGAGCTGGCCGTCGCGCTGATCCGCTCGCTGCCCAAGGACCTGCGCCGCCCGCTCGTGCCGATCCCGGAGCTGGCGAACGAGGTCGTCGAGCACCTTCGCCCGCGTAGGGGGCGCCTCGTCGATGCCGTCGCGCGCGAGCTCGAACGGGCACGCGGCGTGCGCGTCGACGCCGACGCGTTCGATCTCGGGCGGCTGCCGGCACACCTGCGGATGAGCTTCAGCGTCGAGGACGAGCGCGGCGAGGTGCTGGCGCGCGGCGAGGATCTCGACGCGCTACGAGCCGCCGTCAGGCCGCGTCTGCGCGCCGAGCTGGCGGCCGCGACCGTGCAGATCGAGCGCACCGGCCTGCGCGACTGGACGATCGGGGAGCTGCCCCGCAGCGTCACGCTGGCGACCGGCGGAGCGTCCGCCTATCCGGCGCTCGTCGACGAGGGCGAGACCGTGGGGGTGCGGGCGCTGGAGACCCCCGAGGCGCAGCACGCGGCGATGCACGCGGGGACGCGCAGGCTGCTGGCGCTGACCGTGGCCTCGCCGCTGCGTGCGGTGCAGCGCGGGCTCGGTGCGGCGGCGACGCTGGCGCTCGCGGGCTCGCCGCACGGCGGCGCGGGCGCCCTGCTCGACGATGGCGTCGTGGCCGCCCTGGACGCGTCGATCGCCGCCGCCGGCGGGCCGGCCTGGGACGCGGCCTCCTGGAGCGCGCTGCGCACGCGCGTCGCGTCCGACCTGGCTGGCGTGACGCAGCGGATCGTGGGACAGGCGGTGGCGATCCTCGACGCGGCCCGTGATGCGCGCCTCGCGCTCGATGCGCTGCCCGCAGACGAGGCGCTGCGGCCTGCTCGGCTGGATGTCGCGACGCAGATCGGCGGGTTGGTCTATCCGGGCTTCCTGGCGGCCACCGGGGCCGGGCGCCTAGACGACGTCGCGCGCTACCTGCGGGGCGCGGCCCGCCGGCTCGCGCGCCTCCCCGATGCTCCCGCCGCCGACCGCGACCGGATGCGCGTCCTGCACGAGCTCGAGGCCGAGCTGCGCCGCCGCCGGGAGGAGCAGGGGGCCGCCTCGCCCGAGCTGCGCGAGATCGGCTGGATGCTGCAGGAGCTGCGCATCGCGAACTTCGCTCAGGGACTTGGGGTGCGGGGTCAGATCTCCGCGAAGCGGGTACGCCGGGCTCTCGACACGTGCGGTGCACGCTCGTCGTCACCAGGTGTGGCGCGATCGCAGGCGAATAGGCGAGGATGAGGGCGAGCCGATGAGCGCGAGCGATGAGTCCGTGAGACCGCCGGTGGCCGGCGACGACACGCGCGCCGCGGACGCCGAGCAGGACGCGACCCAGCAGGCTGGCGAGACGAAGGACGCGCCGGCAGGCGAGCAGAGGCGGCCTGCCCGCGTCGGCTACAAGCGGCCGGCCGAGCGCGAGCAGCCCGAAGTGCCGGCCTCGCCGCCATCCAGCGGGGTGAACTACGTCGGTCCGGCGAAGTCCAAGGGCGCCTCAGGCGCCAAGCCCGCGACGGCCGCCGGCGCGCGCCGCGCGCGATCATCGGGCGCCGGGCCCGCGGCCAAGCCGAGCGCTGCGGCGAAGCAACCCGGGGCCCCGCCGAAGGCGACGAAGCCCGGCGCGTCCAAGCCCGCGCCCGGCGCGAGGAAGCCGTCGGCGACCGGCGCCGGGAAGCCGCCGGCGCCCGCTGCCCGCAAGCGACAGGCTCCCCCGAAGAGCCCTCGTGGCGGTCGCACCGAGAAGCCGCCCGCCGGTACGACGGAGAAGCCTCTCGCCGGCGCGAGGGAGAAGCCGGCTGCCGGTACCGGGGAGAAGCCGGCGGCCGGTACGGGGAAGAAGCCGCCTGCCCGGGCCGCCCAGGCCCCGCGTGCCGCGGCCGCGAGGAAGCCACGGGCCGACAGCGCGAAGACCTCGCCCGCCGATGCCGCGGAAACGCCGCGGGCGACCGCGAGCAAGCCTGCTCCGCGAGCCGCGAGGACCTCGCCGTCCGCTTCGACACCGAAGTCGCCTGCCCAGGCCAAGCCCTCGGCACCGACCGCCGACAAGGTTGCGCCCGTGCCGCCGCCGCCGGCACCCGGCGAAGGCGTCGAGCCGCCGACGCCGACGCCGACGCCGCCGAAGCCGAAGGCGGCCCCGGCGCCGAAACCCGCGCCGAAGTCGCCGCCTGCCGCGCCGGACGCCGCGGGCGCGCCGCCGGCCGGCGAGCCGGATGCCGTCGACGAGCCGGCCGCACGCGAGCCGAGCCCCTCAGGCGATGCCCCGGGGCCGGCGAGGGTCGCGGACGCCGCGCTCGCCTACCGGCTGCTGACGCAGCGGCTGCGGTCGCGCGCATCCTCGCGCCGCACGCACCGGTCCGCGAGGCCCCGGCCGGTGATCCACGGCCGCATCGTCCCGCCCGATCGCCGGGCGGAGCTTGCCGCCGCGGCCGCCGCGATCGCGGCCCGCGACGCCGGGCCCGGGCCGGCGGCGCTCAAGCCGGCCGAGGGCACCCGGGTACGGCTCGTCGCGCTCGGGGTGATTGTCGTGCTCGCCGGGGCGATGCTGTCGATCTTCCTCAGCCGCTCGCCCGCATCGGCGCTGTCCACGGCCGACGCGCGCTTCATGACCGCGCAGCTCCTGGCCGCCGACGGCCGCGTGCGATCCGAGCTGGCGACGCTGGACCGGCGCGACGTCCAGCGGGCGCGCTCCCGCACGCGCGCCGCAGTGGCGACCGCGCGATCGCTCGCGGTCGAGATCCGCGCCAAGAACGGCGACGCCGCCGGGCGGTTGCGCCGCGCGCTGCAACGCGAGCGCGACTGGCTCGACGCGGTCGGCTCCACGCTCGCCAACCCGCGCAGCCCGCTGCGCGACGAGATCCTCGACCGCGACCGGCGGCTGATCGCGGCGCTCGCCGCGCTGCCCGGTGACGGCGTCGCCCGGCGCGACGCGTCGCAGCAGCTGGTCGCCTACGCGCTGTCGCGAGCGCTGCCGAGCACCACGGGCTGACGGCGCGTCATGCCACGACGCTCATGAGCTCGGAGTGGACGTCCAGCGACGCGCGCAGCGAGCGCCGCAGCTCGCCGTGGATCTGGCAGACGCGGCTCTCCGAGACGCCGGAGCACCTCGCCGATCTCCCGCAGCGTGAGGTTTCGCTAGAGCTTCGGGTCCAGCGTCGCCTTGCCGGTCGTGCGCCGACCGGCGAGATCGCGCTGCGCCTGCGCGGCCTCGGCGAGCGGGTAGGCGGGTCCGGTCACGGCATGCAGCTCGCCGCGTGCGACCCGCGCGAAGAGGTCGGCGAGCGCCTCGTCGATCATCGCCGGGCGCCCGAGGCAGTGCATCAGCCAGAAGCCGACCACCGACCGCGAGCTACGTAACAGATCCCCGCTGCGAACGGTGTTGGTCTCGTGTGAGGCGATCCCGTAGCTCACGAGCCGCCCGAACGGCCCGAGCGCGGCGAGCGACTGGTCGAAGACCGCGCCGCCGGCCATCTCGAGGACGACGTCGAGCGGCTCGCCGAGGTTCGCCTCCACGAGGCGCTCGGTCAGCGCGGCGGGTGCTCCGTCGACGGCGACGTCGGCTCCCAGGCGCAGCGCCAGCGCGCGCTTGTCGGCGGTGGACGCCGTGGCGATCACGCGCCCCGCCCCCATCGGCCGGCCGAGCTGCACCGCCAGCGAGCCGACGCCGCCGGCGCCGGAGTGCACGACGACGCTCTCGCCCGCCGCCACGCGCCCGCACGTGCGATACAGATGCCAGGCGGTGAGCCCCTGCAGCAGCATCGCCAGCGCCGTCGCGTCGTCGATGCCCTCGGGGATCGCGAACGTCTGCGCGCGCGGCGCGATCGCGTACTCGGCGTAGCCGCCCCGTCCGATGATGGCGACGGCACGCTCGCCGGTGTCCTCGCGCACGCCCGCGACCTCCGAGCCGGGGATGAGCGGCAGCTCGTCCTTGGTCAGGTAGGTGTTCGTCCGCCGGTGGGTGTCGGCGAAGTTCACGCCGGCGCGAGAGACCCGCAGGAGGACCTCGCCGTCGCCCGGCTCGGGAACCGGCAGCTCGACGAGCTCGAGGACCTCCGGCCCGCCGTACTCGGACATCTGGATCGCGCGCACCGCGTGGCAGGCTACCCCGAAGGCGCTTGTCTGCCCACGGGCGATCTGCAAGGCTCGTGGCGTGCAAGCCGCGTCGGGGATGCGCAGCGTCGCCCTCGCGGGAGACGTCTCGAACAGCGCCATCGTCACCGGCGCGAACGCGACGGTGACGCTGCGCGTCGACGGGGACGACGCCCTGCTCGCTGGCCTGCTCGCGCGCGCGCCGTCACGGTCGCTGCGCACGCTGCCGCTGGCAGGTCTGCCGCCGCCCCCGGCCGAACACCTGGACCGTGAGACCGAGGGCCAGGCCGTGCGAGCGGGCGTCGGACCCGGACGGGTCTTCGAGCTCACCGGCTCACGCGAGATCGGCAAGACGTTCGTCGTGCGCAGCGCGCTGCAGGGGGGCGCGGGGATGCCGGAGGGCAGCATCTACGTCCACGCCGCGGGCAAGCCGTACTCCGATCTGCTGCAGGAGCTGCACGAGGCGTTTCATGCGTCGTCGCAGCCCGCTGTCGTGGGCCAGCAGCGCATTCGCCCGGACCTCGCCAGCCGCCGGGCGCTCGTCGTGCTCGACGCGATCGAGCTCGGCCGCGACGAGCTGCGCCAGCTAGCGGAGGTCCTGAGCGGGTGCGCGCTCGTGCTCGTCGGGCGCGAGCCGCTGGGCGTCGAGGGCGTGAGCCTGCGCCTGGGCGGCCTCGCGACGCCTGACGCGATGGCGCTCGTCGAGCAGGAGCTCGGCCGTCCCCTGCAGGCCGGCGAGCTCGCGCCGGCCGAGCGCGTCTGCGTGCTGCTGGCGGGCCACCCCTTCGAGCTGCGTCAGGCGACGGCCGCGGTGCGCGCGCGGAAGCGGTCCTTCGAGGAGCTGGCGCAGTCGCTGGCCGGTGATTCGCGGGCCGGGCTCGCGCGGCTGCTCGCCGGGGAGCTGTCCGGCGAGGAGGCGGCGATCGTCTCGCGGCTGGCCGTGCTGCGCGGCGCGAGCACCGCGGCCGAGCACGTCTGCGAGCTCGCCGGGGCCGATGCGAGCCGGATGCTCACAGCCCTCAGGGAGGCGCGGCTGATCGCCTCCGACGGCCCGCGCCACCGGATCGCGGGGGTCATGCACGATCACGGCGTGCTCGACGCGGGCGAGCTCGCCCGCGCGACCGCCCACTTCGCGCAGTGGGCGCGCGGTGCCCGCTCGCGGCCCGCCGCGCTGCTCGCCGAGGCCCCCGCGCTGCTGGAGCTGCTGCGCCGCGCCGCCGACGAGGGCCGCGACGCCGACGTCATCGCGCTCGGCCGCGCGTGCGACGCGGCGTTCGCGTGGGCGCGGCGCTGGCAGACGTGGGGCGAGGTGCTCGACGCCGTGCTCGTCGCCGCCAAGCGCAGCGGCGACGACAGCGCGCGAGCCTGGGCGCTGCATCAGGCCGGCACGGTGGCCTACTGCCTCGGGGACTCGACCTACGCGCAGGAGGCGCTGCAGGAGGCGCTGCGGGCTCGCGAGACGCTCGGTGAGGGCGACCCCGCGGCGGCGACCCGGCACAACCTCGAGTTCATCGCCGCGCCGCCTCTCCCCAGCGGTGCCAGCGGCCTCGAGCGCGGTGCGCGCGACGACGGCGACCTCGGCGTCCTCAGCCTGCTGGGCATCCGCGCTCCGTCGCTGGCGCTCGGCGGCGTGGTCGCGGCGATTCTCGTCGTGATCGTCGTGCTGGGCGGCGTCCTCGCGCTCGCGCTCGGCGGCGGCGACGCGGACTCCTCGGACTTCGCGACGACGACCACGGCCACCGAGCCGACGACGACGACGCAGACGCAGACGCAGACGACGCCCGTCGAGCAGTTCGCGCTCGACGTCTCGGTCACCGGAGACGGGGAGGGGACGGTCCGCTTCGACGGCCGGGCATGCCGCGACCGCTGCACCTATGAGCTCGACCGCGGCAGCGAGGCCTCGCTGATCGCCACCGCACGGGAGGGATCGAGGTTCGATGGCTGGACGGATCCCTGTGCGACGCAGCGGCGCTGCACGCTGCGGGTCACCGACCCGCTGATCCTGATCGCGACGTTCACCGCCGATGCGACGCCTGCGCCGCCGGAGTGCGACGAGATCGTCGACCCCGGATGTTTGGACGACCTCGACCCGACGTCGCCGGCCCCGACCCCGCCGCCGGTGGCGCCGCCGCCGGTCGTCGTGCCGCCGCCCGTCATCTCGCCGCCTCCACCGCCGCCCCCGCCGGCAGCACCCGCGACGACGACGCCCGGCCAGCCGAGCCCGAACTGAGCGACATCAGGTCCGAGCACGCGTCGCGGAGCCCGACTGACTAGGGTCCGGCGCATGAGCGTTACTGTTGTCGGATCGATCGCCTACGACGCCGTGCAGACCCCGCACGGTGGCCGCGAGCGCATGCTCGGCGGGGCCGCCGTGCACTTCGCGCTGGCGGCGTCCTTCTTCGACGAGGTCCACGTCGTCGGGCCGGTTGGCGACGACTTCGGCGACGACGAGTACGCCGTCCTGCGCGGGCGCAACGTCAACACCGACGCGATCGAGCACGTCGAGGGCGGCAAGACGTTCTTCTGGAGCGGCGTCTACGGCGAGAACATGAACACCCGCGAGACGCTCGTGACCGACCTCAACGTCTTCGAGACCTTCGACCCGAAGCTGTCGGAGGCCTCCAAGCAGTGCGAGGTGCTGTTCCTTGCCAACATCCTGCCCGAGCTGCAGCTCAACGTGCGCAGGCAGTGCGAGGCCGCGCGCTTCGTCGCGCTGGACTCGATGGACCTGTGGATCAACATCGCCAAGGACGCACTCGTCGCGGCGATCTCCGAGGTCGACTGCGTGATCCTCAACGACGGCGAGGTCGCGCAGTTCACCGGCGAGCGCGAGGTCGTCGCCGGCGCGCGCGCGATCATGGAGCACGGGCCGTCGTCGATGGTCGTCAAGCTCGGCAAGTACGGCGCCGCGCTCGTCACGCCCGACGAGTCCTTCTGGATCCCCGCCTTCCCCGTCGACTTCGTCGCCGACCCGACGGGCGCGGGCGACTCGTTCGCCGGCGGCTTCGTCGGCGCCATCGCCGCCCATGAGGGCGAGGTCACCGCCGACGTGCTGCGCCTGGCGATGGCCTACGGCACCGCGGTCGCGTCGTTCAACGTCGAGGAGTTCGGCACCGAACGGGTCGCCCGGCTGACGGGTGAGGAGATCGTCGAGCGCGTGCAGGAGCTTCAGCGCATCACGACCTTCGAGACGACGACCGTCGCGCTGCGCTAGCGCTCCGCGATCCGCTGGATGAGCAGGCGTTCTGAGTCCTACCGCCGTCGCGGCCCCGACCGCCGCTCGGCGCTCGGGCGCGTGCTCGACCGCGCGGCCGACGCCGTCCACGGCCGGCTGCGAGCGCACCCGGGGGCGGCCCGGGCGACGGCGGCGGTCGCCGTGCCGACGATCGTCGCGCTCACGCTCGTGCGCAAGCGCGCCGGCCTGCATCCGGCCGCGACGCTGACGATCGCCTGCGGCGTGCCGATCGGCGCGGCGATCGCGATGCCCGCCGGCCGGCGGCGCTACGCCTCGGTCGCGGCGGGATACATGTACCTCTTCAAGCTCGGCTGGGAGCTGCCCTACGACGACCCGCAGCGCCTGCGGCGCCGGCTGCTGATCGACGAGCCGATCCGCTTCGACACGATCGCCGGCCTCGGCGTGCCCGTCGGGCTGCGCCTGCAGCGGGCCTTGCGCACGCCCGGAGAGGTCAGCGCGCTGGACGTCGCGGTCACCGCCGTCTACGGGTCGTGGTTTCTGCCCCACGCGCTGCTGAGCTACCTGCTGTTGCGCCACGAGGAGTACGTCCCGCGCGCCGGCGGCCGGCTGGCGGCGGCCTACCACCTCACGACGCCGTTCTACTGGTTCTGGCCCGAGGCGCCGCCGTGGTGGGCCTCCGAGAAGGAGGGTCGCATGGACGGTGAGCTTGAGCGTGTCGCGCGGCTCGTGGCGCGCAGGATCCTCAAGCGACCGCCGCCCGAGGCCGGCGCGGTGCCCGGGAACCCGTGGGGGTCGATGCCTTCCGATCACATCTCCTCGGCGGCGATCACGGCGATGGGCCTCGCGGAGATCAGCCCGCTGTACGGCGCCCTGGGCTGGACCTACGTCGCCGCGGCGGGCTTCGCCGTCGTCTACCTCGGCGAGCACTACGTCGCGGACGTCGTCGTCGGACTGTTGATCGCCGAGCTCGTGCGCCGCGGCGAGCCGCTCGCAGCGCCGATCGTCCGAGCGGTCGCGCGTGCGGTCTCATGAGCGCTTGAGGCGGGGCTGGTGCCGTAGGCCTTGTTGGCGCCGGCCTCCCGCCCAGCTGGCGTCGCGGCGCTCGACTGCATGCGGCGAACGCGCCGCGCGCGAACGTCGTCGTGCGCGGCTGCGGCCCGAAGGGTATGGTCCGCTGCGTGAGCGCAACCTTCATCTTCTTGATGGTCGTGCTGAAGCTGCCCATCTTCGCGCTCTTCTACATCGTGTGGTGGGCGGTGCGCTCGACGGATGAGCCCCAGCCCGTCGCCGACGACGACGGCGGCACGAAGAAGCCGCTGGCGCCCCGACCGCGCCACCCGCGCCATCCGCGCCCGCCCCTGCCGCGCAACCCGCGCCGCGGGCCGCACGGCGCGCCGGCGCCGGCGCCGCCGCCTCGCGTGCGCACGGTCGTCGCCCGCGGGCGCCGCATCGCGCGCTGATCGGCCGCCCTACGCTGACTAGACTGCGCCGCGCATGACCGCGCCCAGCTCCGTCCTGTCCGACGGCACGATCCTGCGCCTCGTGCGCGAGGGGAGCATCAAGGTCGATCCGTGGGATCCGGCGATGGTGCAGCCCGCGAGCATCGACCTGCGCCTGGGCAACACGTTCCGCGTCTTCCACAATCACCGCACCGCCGCGATCGACCTCGCCAAGCCGCCGACGAACCTCACCGAGCAGATCGCGATCAGCGAGTCCGAGCCGTTCATCATCCACCCCGGCGAGTTCGTCCTCGGCCGCACGCTGGAGTGGGTGGAGCTGCCCAACGACGTCGTGGCGCGGATCGAGGGCAAATCGAGCCTCGGCCGCCTCGGCCTGATCGTCCACGCGACCGCCGGCTTCGTCGATCCCGGCTGGCAGGGCACGCTGACGCTGGAGATCACGAACCTCACGCGTGTGCCGATCAAGCTGTGGGCCGCCAAGCCGATCGCCCAGCTGTCGTTCATGACGCTGGACGCCCCGGCGCTGCGCCCGTACGGCCACCCCGAGCTCGGCAGCCACTACCACGGCCAGGTCGAGGCCACCGAGAGCCGCTACGAGGGCGGGCCAGCGGGGGCGAAGCCTTGATAGGGTCGCGCCCCTCATGAGCCTCACCTTTTCCCTCCTCGCCGCCGCCGAGCAGGCCGGCGCCGCCGCCGCCGAGGGAGCCGAGGAGCATCACAAGTCCGAGGTGCCGTTCTTCGTGGCGGGCCTGCTGCTCGCCGTGTTCGCGATCGCGATCAGCGTGTTCGGCTTCAAGCGCCCGGACTTTCCCGCCACGGCATCCGCCGCGCGCGGCGTGATGGCCGCCGGCTCGCTGCTTGTCGCCATGGCGATCGGCACCGCTGTGTATGTCGCGCTCTGACGACGACGGCCACGCGATCTCCTACAAGGTGCTCGAGCGGGGCACGCCGGTGCATGCCCGCGACGGCAGCGAGGTCGGCAGCGTTCGCGAGGTCCTCGAGAACGTCGCCGAGCACATCTTCGACGGCCTCATGGTCGACACGCCGGGCGGCCAGCGGTTCGTCGACGCGCCGGAGATCGCGCGCATCGCCGAGCGCCGCGTGACGCTGACGCTCGACGCCGAGGGCGCGGCGGCGCTTCCCGAGCGCGATGTGGCGGGTGGGCCGACGTTCCGCGCGAACGCCCGCGGAGGGCGTCTGAGCAGGCTTTTTGGGGGTGGCTGGAAGCGCGATTGAGGAAGGACACGAGAAATTCACATGGCTCGGACCCCAGTTCCGGCCTCGCGGGGTCATAATCGAGGGACGTGAGTTCTCCCTCGGACATCGAAGGTCGCAGCAGCAAGGTCGCCACGGAGTCCAACGGCGCCTCCGGCGACAGCCTCAAGGACACCCTCAGCGTCACCGACAACCGCACCGGGCGGTCCTACGAGATCCCGATCACCGACGGCACCGTCCGCGCCCTGGACTTCCGCGCGATCCGGGTCGCCGAGGACGACTTCGGGCTGATGACCTACGACCCCGCGTTCATGAACACGGCGTCGTGCCGGTCGTCGATCACCTAC
>Ga0136618_10000515_pt1 | contig 13382 bp, 8 predicted proteins | sample AntDrymUQ3302106_2_FD_104805 | JGI IMG/M metagenome (GOLD analysis project Ga0136618, IMG submission 104805) | Polar desert sand microbial communities from Dry Valleys, Antarctica - metaG UQ330 (21.06) | ecosystem: Environmental > Terrestrial > Soil > Desert | place: Antarctica: Dry Valley... | reverse complement strand
CTAGGCTGCCCGGCGTGCGAGATCAGTTGCGTGCTGCCCTGTCCCAGGCCATGAAGGAGCAGGACTCCGCCGCCGTCTCGGCGCTGCGGTCGGCGCTGGCGGCGATCGAGAATGCCGAAGCCATCGACGCCTCGCAGATCCTGCCGCCGCCCACCGGCACGCTCGAGGTGGGTGAGGCCGAGATCGCCGGTTCCGCCGCTGGTCCTGGTCTGCCCGAGGTCGCCGGGTCCGCCGTCGGCCTGGGCGCGGCCGAGGCGCAGCGGCGCGCTCTCACCGACGATGAGATCGAGGAGATCGTGCGTACGGAGGGCACTGAGCGGCTGTCCGCAGCCTCGTCGTACGAGGAGATGGGGCAACCGGAACGAGCGGCGCGGTTACGCGAAGAGGCCGCGGTACTCGGTCGCTTCCTGCCCGCCTGAGGACGTCGCCCCGCAGCGGCGGGGGCCCGTTGCAAACGTGGGAGACCATGGTTGCGTGCCGCCCCCGCCCCTGACCCCACCCCACGAAGCCGTGGATGAGGCGCTGCGCGCTGACATCCGGCTGTTGACCACCCTGCTGGGTCAGACCCTCGTCCGCAGCGAAGGACAGGACCTGCTCGACCTGGTCGAACTCGTGCGTGGGCAAGCCAAGGTCGGCGGCTTGTCCGACCTGCCCGCAACGGTGGACGAGCAACTCCGGGCGATGGATCTGCCGACGACGATCCGAGTCGTACGGGCGTTCACGTCGTACTTCCATCTGGCGAACGTCACCGAGCAGGTGCACCGCGGCCGAACCCTGCTGGCGCAGCGCGAGGACGGCGGGGGCTGGCTCGAGCGGGCTGTGGCGCGGATCGCGGACGCCGGCGTTCCCGCCGAGGAGGTCGCAGCCGCGGTGGGTCGATTGGCGGTACGCCCGGTCCTGACCGCGCACCCGACTGAAGCGGCGCGCCGCTCGATCCTGGACAAGCTGCGCCGACTGGCCGACCTCCTCGACCGGCCCGACACCGCGCACCGTCGTCGCCGTCTCGCCGAGGCAGTCGAACTCCTCTGGCACACCGACGAACTCCGGATCGGCCGACCCGATCCCCTCGACGAGGCGCGCAACGGGATCTACTACCTCGAGGGCCTCGGCAGGGCGGCGGTTGGCGACGTACTGGAGGAGTTGCGCGAGCAGCTGGCGACTCTCGGCGTTGGGCTGACCACCGACGCCCGCCCGTTGACCTTCGGCACCTGGATCGGCGGAGACCGGGATGGCAACCCCAACATCACCCCGGCGACGACCCTGGAGGTCCTGCGACTGCAGGCCCTGCACGGGATCGCATTGCTGGTGAGCCTGGTCAATGATCTGCGCCGCGAACTGTCTGTGTCCCAACGGGTCTCGGGGGCGTCTGCAGCTTTGCTCGACCGGTTGGCCTCGTCGCTGGACGAGTTGCCCGAGGTCGAGCCGCGCTACCGGCGGCTGAACGCCGAGGAGTCCTACCGCCTGTTCCTGACCTGTGTCGGCACCCGACTGCAACTGAGCCGCGTCCGGATCCAGCGCGCAGCGCCACACATCGGGGGCCGCGACTACCGCGACGGTAGGGAGCTGCAGGGGGATCTCGTTCTGCTGCACGACTCCGTACGGGAGAACCAGGGCCAGTTGTTGGCCACCGGTGCCGTCGACCGGTTGGTTCGTACGGCAGCCAGTACGGGCTTGCTGCTCGCGACGATGGACGTGCGCGAACACGCAGACAAGCACCACCACGCTGTCGGCCAACTGCTGGACCGGGCGGGTGGGCTGACCGGTCCGTACGCCGCGCTGAATCGGGATGACCGCGCGGCGGCGCTGTCCGCGGAACTCGCGACGCAGAACGGTTGCCGGCATGACCCGGCCTCACGGGGGTTGGATGCCGAAGGTGCGAGCACCGCAGCGGTTTTCGACACAGTTCTCGAGGCGCTGGACACGCTCGGGCCGCAAGCCGTCGAGAGCTACATCGTCTCGATGACCCAGGGCGCAGACGACGTCCTGGCCGCTGTTGTCCTGGCACGCGAGGCTGGGCTCGTGGACCTCGCCGCCGGTGTGGCCCGGATAGGATTCGTGCCGCTGCTGGAGACCTCGGCTGAACTCGAGAAGGCCGCCACGATTCTGGAAGGGCTGTTCAGTGACCCGTCGTACCGGCACCTGATCTGCCTGCGTGGGGAGGTGCAGGAGGTGATGCTCGGCTACTCCGACTCGAACAAGGCCGCCGGCATCACCACCTCCCAGTGGCAGATCCACCGAGCCCAGCGGCGTTGCCGGGACCTGGCGGCGCGGTACGGCGTACAGCTGCGGTTCTTCCACGGCCGGGGCGGTTCGGTCGGCCGCGGCGGAGGACCGACGTACGACGCCGTCATGGCGTTGCCGCACGGCGCGGTCGACGGTGAACTGAAGCTGACCGAGCAGGGTGAGGTGATCAGCGACAAGTACTCGCTGCCGGTCCTGGCTCGGGACAACCTCGAGTTGCTGGTCGCCGCCTCCCTCGAGGCGACGCTTCTTCGCCGGGCCGTCGGTCCGCACGACGAGCAGGGACGACGCTGGGATGCGGTGCTGGACAAGGTGTCCGAGGCCGCGCACTTGTGTTACCGGTCGCTCGTCGAGGATCCCGACCTGCCGGCGTACTTCGTCGCCTCCACGCCGGTCGACGTGCTGGCGGGCCTGCACATCGGGTCGCGGCCGTCCCGGCGTCCGGACAGCGGGGCGGCAATCGAGGGTCTGCGGGCCATCCCGTGGGTCTTCGGTTGGACCCAGTCGCGTCAGATCGTTCCCGGCTGGTTCGGGGTCGGCACGGGTCTGGCCGCCGGGGGGCAGCATCGTGATGAGATGCGCGAGATGTACCGGCGGTGGCCATTTTTCCGTGCCTTCCTCAGCAACGTGTCCATGACGTTGGTCAAGACCGACCTGTCCATCGCCGCCCGCTACGTGAGTCGTCTCGTCGACCCGGGTCTGCGAAGGCTCTTCGAGGTGATTCGGACCGAGCACGAGTTGACCGTCGCCCAGGTCTTGGGCGTGACGGGTGAAACCGACCTCCTCGCCAGCTTCCCAGTGCTGCGCCAGACCCTGCGCATCCGGGAGACCTACCTCGAGCCGCTGCACCATCTGCAGATCGAACTGCTCGCGCGCCAGCGCGGCGACGAACACGCGCAGGACCAGGACCCGCTGCTGGCCAGGGCGCTACTGCTCACCGTCAACGGGATAGCGGCGGGTCTGCGCAACACCGGTTAGCGGAACGGTCGCGGGATGTGTGGTCGTGGCTGGATCGGCTGATTCGTCAAGATGTCTGCCGGAACTGGTCGATTCCGACCTGACCTGGTGCGTGGCCACGGGCCCAGGGTCCGGCGCGACGGCCGCCAGGGCGACCGGCCAGGCCGGATCGTCCGGATAGTCGCTGTGCGCGCTGATCTTGGGTACCGCGCCCTGCTGCAGCGCGACGTCGTACGGCGTCGGATCGAGCAGCCGCCATTCCGAGCCACAGATCCGGCGACCCCAAGTCGGGTCGATCTCGTCGGGAGAGCTCTTGTCCGTCGCCAGGATCCGATGGGACTCCGGTGCAGCGCCGATCGCGTCCCGGCTGTGTCGCCAACTGAGCACCGGCCCGGCGATCGCGTCGGTGTCGCGATAGAGGCTGACCCACCGCCCGGCCAACTGCTGGTAGAGCCACTCGAGCACCCGATAGTTGACGTAGGCGGGGAAAGCTCGTGGGAAGGCCACCCGAAGCTGCGACCCAAACGTCACCAGACCGACCCGCTTGCGCTGGTCATCGGTGAGCCATAGCAGCGCCGCCACCGCGATCAGGCTCCCCTGGCTGTGCGCAGCCACGATGACGTGCTTGGCGCGGGGTACGGCCCGGCCCGTACGGCCGTCCACCATCGGCACGGGATGGTCGAGGTGCCAACAGATCCGGTCATGCAGATCCGCGACGGCGCGCTGGGAGTACGGCGGCGGCACGAAGGGATGCACCGCGCGCGGCCAGAACGCGATGACGTCCCAGGCGACGTTGACACCACGCCGCAGGGACTCCTTGCGGATGGCGCCGCGGCCGAGGAACACCAGCCCCACCGCGAGTCCGATCAGGACGACCGTGCCCAGCGCGATGACGACCTGGGCCCCGCCGTCGGAGGTGTCCTCGCTGAGCGAGCCGAGCGGGCCCGGGAGGTTGAACGGGTCGGTCGGGCCGCTCCACACGAACTCCGCCCCGGCCGCGAGCGACAGGACGACACCGAAGACCGCGAAGACCCAGAAGATGAGCTGGATCGCGTTCTTCGAACGCGCCATCCACATTGCCCGGGCGACCCGGCCGATCCAGTTCGACGGCAGTCGCCAGGTCTGACCCGGTTCGACCCCGGGACCGGGCAACGGCGTTGCGCCGAAAGTGAATGCGGCTTTCGCCCGGTCAACAAACTCCTGGCGCCGAGTCAGGTACGAGATCAGGGCCGCGATCACCAGGCCGACGATGACCAGAAAGGTGAGTCCCCAAGCGTAGGCGATGCGCTGCAGCAGCGGCGAGACCTCGTAGTTCGGGCCGTCGCCTCGGCCCAGGAACCAGGCCCAGCCGAAGGGCAGTGCCGCGGCGTACCCGACCGCCAGGAACGTACCCACCGAGGCCGCGAGCGTTGCCGTCATTCCCAGCGCGAACCGGGCGAACGGTGGCGGCGGCGCGGACTCACCATGGGTTCGGGTAGCTGCCGCCAGCAGCGCGTTTGCCAGGAACAGCACGAGCATGGCGGTGACGCAGGCCACCAGCACCACGAATGCGGCGCCGTCGATGCCGGGCAGTTCCCTGACGAGGTCGCCGTCCGGTAACGGCCGCCGTCCGGCGAGAAACACCGACAGGACCAGCGCGAGCAACGATGCGACGACCAGCACCGTGCCGATCGGGGACACCACGCCATGCCACCAGGAGCGCAGCGAAGCGGTCCAGCCGGTGGTCGTCACCGTCACGGTCTCCTCGGGATCGCCGAGCAGAACGACGATCAGGGTCAGGAGACCCGCCAGCCCGACGCTGACCCAGAAGGTCCACTGGACCGCGGCACCTCCCTCGGTCAAGGGTCGGCCGGCCGCGGCACCGAGCGAGGCGAGAAGTGCGAACCCGGTAGCCAGGTGCAACTTGCGCAGGGCCGGTGCATCGGTGTCTCCGGTGAAGAAACGCCGGAATCGAAGTTCGGTTTGCGGCACATCGGCGCCCAGGGACTCCGGGCCCGGGGCCAGACCGTCATGGCCTCCGGCGTCCTGGTTGGCCCCGCCCAGCCGACGACCGAACGAGAACAGCAACGTGAGTACGGCTGCGCAGCCCAGCATTCCGGCAGCCAACGGCCAGCCCGGCATCGCCGCCCACTCCGCCAGATTCTGCTTCGCCCCCCACTGCCAGGCCGTCAGATCCATCTCCACGACCGCCACCCCGAGCAGCAGCGTCGCGGTCAGGCCCAGGCCCAGCAGGCGCAGCATCGCCCCGCAGATCGCATGCCAGAACTTCGCACTCCTCGACGCCTTCGACGGCGTAGGAAGCATGAACTGAGCAGCGTTGACAACCCCGAACGGCAGGATCACCAGCCACAGCCCCTGCCGCCAGGACCCAGAGGTGAACTTTCCCCAGTGGTAGCCCTCGAGGATGTGATCCGGCGCCGGCCGAACCTCTTTCTGCACCGCATCGACCGGCCGGAAGAACCGGCTGAACTCATCGCCGGCGACCTGCCGCACGTGTGGCGTGCCGAGCATGTCCTCCGGTGGAGTGCCGCTGACTCCGTGGATCCGGAGCTCCACCCACGGAATCTGTTCGGCCATGCGCGCCTACCTCCCGTCGATCAAACGGTGTGGGAGGCAGTCTGACCGCAATCTGATGGTCGCGGTAGTTACTCGGCGTGGAGCACCGGCCGCGCGCCCCCTACGAGAAGTGCCTTTTCGGGCCGGAGACTCGTTCTGGGGCCCGCTTCGGCACTTCTCGTCGTACACGAGGTGTTGGCCCAGGTGATGACGTGCGTTCGTCGTACGGCGGCCTCAGTAAGGTCGGGCGGTGTTCGAGTACGTGTCACGCGAGCCCGGTGGTGAGACCGGCCGGTTCGTCGAGTCGATCTGGTTCGCGCGGGGTCAGATCACCGGGGTCCGCGAGCGGATCGCGCCGACCGGATCGACGGTCGCTGCCGTGGTCCTGGGCGACCCGATCCGGCAGACCCCTGACGGCGCGGCCGAAGCGGTCGTGGCGGACACGGGTTTCCTGATCGGCCCGCACGATCGGCCGATCGTCAACGAGCCGCTGGGTCAGACGTACTGCGTCGGCCTCGTGACCACTCCGGTCGGCTGCCGGCCCGCGCTCGGGCTGGCACCGGCCGCACTGCGCGGTCACGTCGTCGACCTGCTGACCGTCTGGCCGCGAGCGGTCGCCGTACGGCGGGCCCTTCTGAACTGCCAGACACCGGACGAGGCTCTCGATCTACTGTCGGCGACGCTGAATCGCCCCGAGCCGTTCGACGTCAAGGCCTTTGAGCGGTGTGAGGCGGCCGTCGCGATGGTGTCTGTCGATCCGACCCGACCGGTCGGGGACATCGCGGCCGAACTCGGCGTCAGCCATGGCCACCTCGACCGGCAGTTCACCGATCAGGTCGGACTGAGCCCGCGGACCCTGGCGCGCATTCTCCGGGTGCGCCAGTTGCTCGAGACCATCGACGTCCACGGGTCCGTGAGCTGGGCGGGCAAGGCCGCGGAATTGGGCTGGTCCGACCAGGCGCATCTGATCAGGGATTTCAAGCGGCACACCGGGGTCACGCCGTCGGAGTACGTGGCCGCGCAGCGCTCGACCTACGATCGCGACGTCGCGGCGGCATCAGCCGGGTTCGTACCGGAACGGATGTGAAGTTCGTCCAATCCTTACCGAGCACTCGCGGGGCAGCATTTCGGCCGGCCATCATCCCGACGATCGAAAGGCGCCCGATGACCGAAGCGTTCCGTGCCGAGACCACGATCGATCGTCCGGTCAACGAGGTTTGGGCACGGCTGGTCGACTGGGACGACGCGGCGCGCTGGATGTCCGGCGTCGAGCGGCTGCGCGCGCAGGGGCCGACCGCCGTCGGCACGGAGCTGATCTTCACCACGCGGGGCAAGCAGCGATCGAGCCAGATCGCGGCCCTGGACCCCGGGCGCAGCATCACGCTGCGCTCGACGCAGGGCGGGGTGACCGCCGACTATGCCTATGAGTGCGCGCCGAACGGCAGCAGTGGGACGCGGGTGAGCCTGACCGCCGACTGCGAGATGACCGGGCCCGTACGGCTGCTCGGCCCGCTGATTAGGTCGGCCATCCGCAAGGCCGACGGTGGCCAGTTGGACGCCTTCGCTGCCACGTTCCCACGGACTTAGGGGCGCGGCTGGACTCTCTGCCCCACTCATGTAGGCGGCCACTTCCGGAGCCAAGCTAGCTGTCCACAGTGGCTGGATGCTCGAAGATGGGTCTGGTTGGCAACTTCCGCCGTCGTCGGCGAGGCCCACGGTCCAGCCTTGGCGCTCTGAACATAGCCGGACTCGTAGACCTCGATAGCACGTTCGCGATGTCCATGGCCGTCATCACCATCACGATCTTCGTGTTCAGGCTCCTGCTACAGCGGCGGCGCGAGTCGCTAGTCGTCGCCGCTGCGAGCCGGCAGCAAAGGAGCTCAGGTTAGCCACCGCTCCGCGATCCGTTCGCCGGTCTCGCGCAGCAGGGCCTCGGCATTGGCGATCGAGCGGTCGGCGTCGGGCTCGAGGTCCGACAGCGGATAGACAGCTCGGATTCCCGCCTCGCGCAGATGCTCCTCGGACAGGGCACAGACCCCGGCTACGGCCACCACGGTGATGCCGGTCGCTCGCACCGCATTCGACACACCGATCGGCGCCTTGCCCAGCAACGACTGCTCGTCGAGTGATCCTTCGCCCGTGACGACCAGATCCGCACCTGGTACGGCCTCGGCGAACCCGATCAGGTCGAGGACCAACTCGATCCCCGGCTTGATCGTCGCGGCCAGGAACGCCAACGCCGCGAAGGGTGTCCCGCCGGCCGCGCCCGCACCTGGGGCACCGATCAGGGCGCGCCCTTTCACCTCCTCGACCAGTCGCGCCCACTGGGCGAGCCCCTGCTCGAGGGTCTCGACATCGGTCGCCGACGCGCCCTTCTGCGGCCCGAAGACCGCCGCCGCGCCGGTGGGTCCGAGCAGCGGGTTGTCGACATCGCTGGCGACCAGCAGCTGCATCTGGCCGATCCGCTCGTGCAACCCCGCGATGTCCAGGGAGCAGGCGTCGCGCAGCGCTGCCCCACCGCGGGCGACGGGTGCACCGCGGTCATCGAGAATTCCCAGCCCCAAGGCCTGCATCATCCCCGCACCGCCGTCGGTCGAGGCACTGCCGCCGACGCCGAGAACCACCCGTTCGACCCCACGGTCGAGCGCATCTGCGATCACCACACCGAGTCCGTACGTCGAGGACGTCAGCGGCTCGGGCTTCCCGTTCGGCAGCCGCGACAATCCCACCACGTCGGCCAGTTCGATCACCGCGCGGCCGTCCTGCAGGCCGTACGTCGTGTGGACCGCTTCCCCGGTCGGGCCGACCGCATCGACCTCCACCGGCTCGAAACCCACCGACAGCGCCGCTTCCACCGTCCCGTCGCCGCCATCGGCGACCGGCAACAGCGTGATCTCGACCGCCGGCTGCACCCGGCCGATCCCCGCGGCCAACGCGGAAGCGACCTCGGTTGCACTCAGGCAGCCCTTGAACTTGTCCGGGGCCAGCACTACGCGCATCGTGAAGTGTCAGTCCAGCATGGAGATCGAGGTCGGTGCGTCCGCGCCGGTGAGGGCCAGGTCCTCGAACTCGGTCACGTTGTCCAACTCGGTGCCCATGGAGACGTTCGTGATTCGCTCGAGGATCACCTCGACGACAACCGGCACCCGGTGCTCGGCGGCCAGCTTCTTCGCATCCTCCAAGGCCGGCGCGATCCCATCGGGTTCGAAGACCCGAATGGCCTTGCAGCCCATGCCTTCGGCCACCTTGACATGGTCCACACCATAGGCACCGATCTCGGCGGTGTTGATGTTCTCGAAGGACAACTGCACGTGGAAGTCCATGTCGAAGCCACGTTGTGCCTGCCGGATCAAGCCCAGGTAGGCGTTGTTGACCACGACATGGATGTAGGGGATCCGGAACTGCGCACCGACAGCCAACTCTTCGATCATGAACTGGAAGTCGTAGTCACCGGATAGCGCCACGACGGTCGCGTCGGGATCGGCCGTACAGACTCCGAGCGCCGCCGGGAGGGTCCAACCCAACGGACCGGCCTGGCCGCAGTTGATCCAGTGCCGCGGCCGGAAGACGTGCAGGAACTGGGCGCCGGCGATCTGGGACAGGCCGATCGACGAGACGTAGCGGGTGTCCTTGTCGAAGACGCGGTTCATCTCCTCGTAGACGCGCTGTGGCTTGATCGGCACGTCGTCGAAGTGGGTCCGTCGCTGCAGGGTGTGTCTGCGTTGCTGGCAATCCTTGACCCAGACACCGAAATCGGGCAGCTCCTTGCGCGCAGTGCGCTCCTTGGCGGCCTCGACGAAGTGCTCCAGCGCGGCCTTCGCGTCGGAGACGATGCCGTAATCGGGTGCGAAGATCCGCCCGATCTGGGTCGGCTCGATGTCGACGTGCACGAACGTACGGCCCTGGCAGTAGGTGTCCAGTTCACCGGTATGCCGGTTGGCCCAACGGTTGCCGATCCCGAGTACGAAGTCCGACTCCAGCATCGTGGCGTTGCCGTAGCGGTGCGAGGTCTGCAAACCGACCATGCCGGCCATCAGCGGGTGATCGTCCGGGATGACGCCCCAGCCCATCAGGGTCGGAATGACCGGGATCTGCAGGATCTCGGCAAACTCGACCAGCAGATCTGCGGCGTCGGCGTTGATGATTCCGCCACCGGCGATGATCAGCGGCCGCTCCGCCTGAACGAGCATGTCCAGCGCCTTGTCGATCTGGGCCCGGGTCGCGGCCGGACGGTGGACCGGCAGGGGTTGGTAGGTGTCGGGGTCGAAGTCGATCTCGGCCAGCTGCACGTCCATGGGAAGGTCGAGCAGCACCGGGCCCGGCCGCCCGGAGCGCATCAGGTGAAAGGCCTGTTGGAATGCGCCCGGGATCTGACCGGGTTCGAGGATCGTCATTGCCCACTTGGTCACCGGCGCGGCGATCGAGGCAATGTCGAGGGCCTGGAAATCCTCCTTGTGCAGTCGCGCGACCGGCGCCTGCCCGGTGATACACAGGATCGGGATCGAGTCGGCGGCGGCGGAGTAGAGCCCGGTGATCATGTCGGTACCGGCCGGCCCCGACGTACCGATGCAGACACCGATGTTGCCGGCCTTGGTCCGGGTGTAACCCTCGGCCATGTGCGAGGCGCCCTCGACATGCCGGGCCAGGATGTGGGAGATCGCGCCGCTTCGCCGCATCGCGTCGTAGAACGGGTTGATCGCAGCACCTGGCAAGCCGAAAGCCTGGGTCGCACCTTCGAGTTCGAGGATCTTGACGGCTGCGTCAGCCGCGGTCATGAGGGGCATGTCGCGTCTCCTTCGGGATTGCCGCAAGCAGCTTGCAGAGTAGGTCCGACCTAACGGCCGGAGAGCTGTTCGACGGCCTTGAGCAGGGCCGAGTGATCGAGGTCCCCGTGGCCCTGGGCACGCAGCGAGGCGATGAGCTGGGCGACGACCGCACCGAGCGGGATGACGACGCCCTTGTCCCGGGCAGCCGAGGTGACGATTCCCATGTCCTTGTGGTGCAGATCGATCCGAAATCCGGGCTCGAACTTCCGGGCCAGCATCGAGGTGCCCTTGCGGTCCAGGATCTGGTTTCCGGCCAGGCCTCCGGCCAGGACTTCGATCGCCGCCTCGGTGTCTACGTCGTAGGCCTCGAGGAACACGATGGCCTCGGCAACGAGTTCGATGGTGCCCGCGACGATGAGCTGGTTGGCCGCCTTGACGGTCTGGCCCGAGCCGGTGCCGCCGACATAGACCACCGTTTTGCCCAACGCGTCGAGGATCGGCTTGGCCTCGTCGAAGTCGGACTTCTCGCCTCCCACCATGATCGACAGGGAGCCTTCTTCGGCGCCGGGTTCGCCGCCACTCACCGGCGCATCCAGAGCGCGCAGACCGGCCTCCCGGGCCGCCTCGGCGACGCTGACCGCCACATCGGGGCGGATCGAGCTCATGTCGATGTGCAGCGCACCGGACTTCGCGTGGGCGTAGGCCCCGTCCTCGCCGAGCACGACGTCCTCGACGTCGGCGGAGTCGGGAACCATGGTGATGATCACCTCGGCGTCCTTGACCGCTTCGGCCGTACTGTCGGCACCTTTACCGCCGGCATCGACAAGTTCCTGGATCGGCTCCGGATGCCGGTTGAAGCCGGTGACGTCGTGGCCGGCCTCGATCAGGTTTCGGGCCATGTGCCCGCCCATGATGCCCAGGCCGATGAATGCGATCGCGGTCATGTCAGTCCTCTCTCCGTGGCTCGGGTGCGGCTCGCCGCTCGCGCGGCAGCCAGCCCAGGCTCTCGGTCGTGTTTGTGCTGGGCTTGTACTCCAGGCCGACCCAGCCGTCGTAGCCCGCGGCCTGCAGGTCGGCGAGGTGGCGATCGAGTGCGAGCTCTCCGGTGCCCGGCTCCCCGCGGCCCGGGCAGTCGGCGATCTGCACATGCGCGACTCGGTCGGCGTGGGCCGAGATGGCCGCGTCGATGTCGTCGTCGTTGCTGGCCAGATGGAACAGGTCGCACAGGAATCCGACGTTGTCCGCGCCACGCTCCTGCACTCGGTCGAGTACTCCGATCACGTCGGCGGCGGTGCGCAGCGGGTAGGGCTTCGGACCACTGACCGGCTCCAGCAGTACCGTCGCTCCGATGCGGGCGGCCGCCTCCGCGGCCGCGGCGAGATTCTCGACGGCGAGTTCGTCCTGTTGTTCTGGGCTGGCTTCTGGCACCCGGCACCCGTAGAGGGCGTTGAAGGCGCTGACCCCGAGTTGATCGCCGATCCCCACCGAGACGGCCAGGTTGTCGGTGAACTCCGAGGACCGAGCCGGAATCGACAACACCCCGGCGTCATCGCCGGTGAGCTCACCGGCGAAGAAGTTCAGGCCGACCAACCGCACGCCACTGTCCCGAACCGCCGAGACGAACCCGTCGACTTCTGCGTCGGAGGGCACTGGACGGTCCGGCCATGGCCACCAGAACTCGATCGCGTCGAAGCCGGCCCGCTTAGCCGCGTCCGGTCGACCCAGCAGGTCCACCTCGGTGAACAGCAGCGAGCAGTTGGCCGAGTAGCGCAACGTGTGTGTCATCGCAGATTCGGACCCTCACTTCGCGTCGTGGAATATCCGTTTTGACGTACGGAAAGGGTAGCGACGTTTCGGGGCGGCAAGGCGCTGGGAGTGACCGAGATTGCCAGGGTCTCGGGACTGCCGCCGAGTCTGACATTGTCAGTGGGCACGCACCACCGGTGACGCATTGCCACTGACAGGTTGGCGATACTTGCCCGGGGCCTCGAATGGACGGATGTGATCGGTGAATGTGCGGTCTGCTGGGCTTCGTGAGCAAGGTCGGGCAAGCCAAGGCCCGAGTCGACGACATCACCGGGGCCATGCACCTTCTCCGCCACCGCGGTCCCGACGAGACCACGTCATGGGCCGACGACGACGTCGTCCTGGCGTTCCAACGGCTCTCGATCATCGACCTGGACCTCAGCCACCAGCCGCTGGCCTATCCCGGTGCGGACGACTGCGAAGCCGGTGGTGACCGATACCGGATCATCTTCAACGGCGAGATCTACAACTACGTCGAGCTGCGCGAACGGCTGACCCGCGAGTTCGGTGCGGAGTTCCGCACCCGCGGTGACACCGAGGTCATCGTTGCGGCCTACCGCTATCTCGGTGAGGAGTGCGTGTCCGCCCTCCGCGGCATGTTCGCGTTCCTGATCTGGGACCGCCAGGAACGCCGCGCATTCGGCGCGAGGGATCACTTCGGGATCAAGCCGCTGTACGTCGCCAGCGATCCCAGCGGCATCTTCCTGGGCTCGGAGAAGAAGAGCCTGCTCGCGTTGCTCGACCCGGCGCGGAGCGCGGAAGTCGACCACCGGTCGCTGCAGCACTACCTCACGCTGCAGTACGTACCCGAGCCCGCGTCCATGCACTCCGCCGTACGGCGGATCGAAAGCGGTACGGCCTTCACGATCGTGGACGGGAAGCTAACCACCCGTCGCTACTTCCACCCCTCGTTCGCGGTCAGCGGGGACGGCGACCGCAAAGCGCTCTACCGTCGGATCACCGACGTCCTGCGCGACTCGGTGAAGATGCACATGCGTGCGGACGTCACGGTCGGCGCCTTCCTATCCGGTGGGATCGACTCGACGGCGATCGCGG
>Ga0136618_10000514_pt1 | contig 13409 bp, 15 predicted proteins | sample AntDrymUQ3302106_2_FD_104805 | JGI IMG/M metagenome (GOLD analysis project Ga0136618, IMG submission 104805) | Polar desert sand microbial communities from Dry Valleys, Antarctica - metaG UQ330 (21.06) | ecosystem: Environmental > Terrestrial > Soil > Desert | place: Antarctica: Dry Valley... | reverse complement strand
CTCCCCGCACGAGGCGGCCTGGCGCGACACGTTCGCGGAGCTGATGGAGAACGAGTGGGCGGGCATCCGCGACCAGACGACGTGGACGCCCGCCGCCTTCGACGCGCAGGTCTACCAGCAGGTGCTGTCGGGCAAGCCGCGCATGGAGGGGGCGCTGGCGGCGCTCGAGCACTTCGGCGTGCCCGAGCCCGACACGCGGGTCGAGGCCTACGCCGATCTCAAGCAGGAGATGGTCGTGGAGCTCATCGAGGCCGGGAGGTTCTCCGCCTACGACGACGCGCTGCGCTTCCTGCTGGCGATGAAGGACGCCGGCGTGCGCGTGGCGGCGGCATCGTCCTCGCGCAACGCCGGCCTCTTCTTGCGCCAGATCCGCCTCGACGAGTTCGCGTCCTCCGACGGATCGGCCTACGACTGGATCGAGCCGGGACTGACGCTGCTCGACGCCTTCGACGTCGACATCTCCGGACGGCACTTCGAGCGCGGCAAGCCGCACCCGGAGATCTTCCTCACCGCCGCCTCCGAGCTCGACGTGCCACCGCACGCGGCGTTCGTCATCGAGGACGCCGAGTCGGGCGTGCAGGCCGCCAAGGCCGGCAGCTTCGCCGCGCTCGGGCTCGCGCGCCACGACGACGAGGCGCTGCTGCAGGGCGCCGGGGCGGACATCGTCGTCAGCACGCTGGACGACGTGGACCTCAGCGGCGTGGCCGAGGGCAGGTTGGTGTCGGCGGGGGGCTGAGGCCACTCGGCCGTCAGGCGGTCACGGGCGCGGTCCTGCGTGCGGATGCGGGCGGCAGCTCGCCCTCGGCGCGCGCCTGACGCAGGGCGCTGCCCCACCAGGCCAGGTCATCGAGCAGGATGTCCAGCGCACCGTCGCGGTCGGGATCGGCGGGCCGCCCCGCGGCGAAGGCGGCGTGGGCCTGGGCCACGAGCACGGCGTTGCGCAGCGGGACCATCTCGGCCTCGACGACGATCTGGGCGAGATGCTCGACGGCGCGGGCACCGCCGACGAGCCCGGCGCTGTAGCCCACGAACGCCGCGGGCTTGTTGCGAAACCCGCCGGAGATGCTGTCGATCGCGTTCTTCAGCACCCCAGGCACGCTGTGGTTGTACTCCGGTGTGACGAAGACGAACGCCTCGCCGTCGGCGACCGCGCTGCACAATGCGTCCGCGGTGTCGCCGTCCGGATCGCCCTCGCCGAACATCGGCAGGGGATGGTCGCGCAGATCCACCAGCCCTGCGTCGAATGCTTCGTGGTCGGCGGCGCGCCGCAGCGCCCACGACGCGACCCGATCGCCCTGGCGTCCGGCTCGCGTGCTTCCGAGGATGACCTTCAGCTTCAGCGGTGATGTCGTCATGCCTAGCAAGCTACAAGTTCAAGTTAGCTTGATGTCAAGGGCAGGGTGTGATTCCCTGTGGCGCATGTCCGAGCTCCTGACGATCGGCGAGGTCGCGCGGCGCAGCGGGGTCGCCGCGTCGGCGCTGCGCTACTACGACGAGCGCGGCCTGATCACCTCCGAGCGCGCCGGCTCAGGCCATCGCCGCTACCAGCGCGCTGTGCTGCGGCGGATCGCGTTCATCGTCTTCGCCCAGCGCGTCGGGCTGACGCTCGAGGACATCGCCGCCGAATTGGAGAAGCTCCCCGACAACCGCGTCCCGTCGCGCCGCGACTGGTCACGCCTGTCGGCGACGTGGACGGCCAGGATCGACGAGCGCATCGCCGAGCTGGAGCGCCTGAAGCTGGGCCTCACCGAGTGCATCGGATGCGGCTGCCTGTCGCTGGACCGCTGCAAGCTCACCAACCCCGGTGATCGCGTCGCCGGGCTCGGCCCCGGACCCGCGTACTGGCACGGACGGCTCTGAAGCGTCCGTGGGAATCCGTCGCCGGACGATCACGGCGACCGCAAAGCTCGAAGCGCCACCGGCCTGCGCGACCACCGCGAATCCGACCCGCCAGTCCCACCCGGCGCTGATCACGGAGCCGGCCCTGACCACGCGGACAGCGCCGGCGTGAGCATCATCGACAGGATGCTTGTGCCGAGCGGCAGCAGCATCCACAAACCGGCCTCCAACGGCGACAGGCCGAGCTGAAGTACTGCGCTGTGAGCTAGCCGACCGCCGCCCATGACCAGCGTGCTGAGCATGAGCGCTCCCGGCGACACGTTGAACCGGTTATAGGCATAGGGCGAGCACGTGACAGGATCGGCCTGTGGCGTTCTCCAGTCTTCCGTCGGTCGCCGCGTGGCGGCATCTCGGCTCCAGAACGGGCTTCGAGGCGGTGTCCTTTCAGCGTCGAGATCAGGGCTGGGTGGCGGCGGGATCGACGACGGCCGTCGAGAACGGCTGCGCCTGGTGGCTGATCTATGAGATCGAGCTCGACGCGTCGTTTCGGACGCAACGCGCGACGCTCTCCGGCGCGATCGGCGGCGGCCCCTCGTCGTCTGCCGTGCTGGAGTCCGACGGGCTCGGTTCCTGGGTCGTCGACGGCCGGTCGTTGTCCCTGCTTGACGGCTGTCTCGACGTCGACCTCGAGTCTTCGGCGATGACCAACGCGTTGCCGCTCAGGCGCCTGTCGCCAGGAATCGGCGACGCGGTGCAGGCGCCGGCGGCCTTCGTCCGGGTGGAGGGGCTCGACGTGCAGCGATTGGAGCAGCGCTATGTCCGCCTCCCCGACGAGAGCCATGGACCGAGCTTCGACTACGAGGCACCGGCATTCGCGTTCGCGTGTCGCATCGACTACGACGCGTCAGGTCTCGTCGTCAGCTATCCGGAGATCGCCGAACGGGTCGCCTGACACGTTCGACGGCTCTGAAGCGCTCACCACAGGATCGCCACGTCGTACGCGGATGCCGCGACGTCGGCGGTCACCAGTGCAACCCCGAGATCGCGCGCCTGCGCCACCAGCAGCCGGTCGAATGGGTCACGGTGGTGCAGTGGTAGGTCTCCAACCGCCCACACCTGAGCACGCGTGATGGGTACGTGATGGAAGCCGAGGTCTGCGACGATCCGCGGCAGGTCGACAGGACTTCGCAGCTTGCCGGTCGAGCGCTTGATCGCGATCTCCCAGAGGGAGACGTCGCTTACTCCGAACCGCGACGCGTCCCGTTCGATGTCGTTGCGAAGGGACGCTGCCAGCCGCTCGTCATCCGCCAGTGCCCACAGCAGCGGATGCGTATCCAGCAGACCGGCGATCACACGTAGGGGTCCCACTCGGGACCGAGCTCGTCGAAGTCGTCGCTGATCCAGATCTGACCACGCAGCGCGCCGATCGGCGAGCGACGCGGCGAGGGAGGCGGCTCGATCGCCACGAGCTTGACGACCGGCGTGTTGCCACGGCGAATCGTGACCTCCTCCCCGCGCTCAGCCCGCGCGACGAGCTTGGACAACTGCGTCTTGGCGTCGCTGATGCTGACGGCCTCGCTCATGGAGACGACGCTACCACGACCTGGCTAGCCTGGCCAGATCGCGGCTCGCTCACAACAATCGAAACCGGGCACCGAGGGCTTCGTAGGTGCGCGCGGCCCGGTGATCGAGGCTGAGGATGACCGCGCCGTGGTGCGCGGCGGTCGCGGCGATCAGTCCGTCGTATACGGCGCCGCCGACGACGCCGGCCGCCGCCAAGCCAGCGATCAGCGTTGCTCGCTGGCGCGTCGGAAGGCTGAGCGGCGCCGCCGGAAACCGCCGGCGCAATAGGTCGGCTGCGAGCTCCTGCTCCAACAGTCGACGCCGCGACGGTGACGCTCGTGTCAGCCGTCAGCAAGGCGGTCATCGGGGTCCTACAGGCGCAAGCGCGACGAGCGGACGGCCTGCGTGCTCACCCCACGTGCGTCGGGGGCGTCGACCAGTGGCAGGCCGTCAGGCCCGTCGACCAGCGTCGCCTGCGGTCGCGGCACCTCAATCTCCAGTCGGTTGTCGACCGCCAGGAAGGCGAACTCGCCGCGCTCGCCGGGCCCCTCGCCCCGCACGCCGGGCCACGACGTGACCTGCTCGGTGATCTGCTCGCTTGCGGACTGGATCTGCGTCGTCATGAGGGCCTCCCCGAGGCTCGATGGAACCAATCGCGCAGCAAGCTACAAGTTCAAGCCAACTTGAAGTCAAGGGCGGATGTGCGGCGGCGGCACGGCGCTCGGTCCGAGTACGGCCCCGTGATCGCCTCGAGCCCGTGGGCGGCGGGATCGAGGAGTAGACGCCGCGGCCACCGTGGTTGGCGTTCGTCCGGTGCTGTCTCATCATCGGGTCGGCCCAGTGCTCTATCTCCCGGGCATGCAGGCGCGCGAGCAGGTGGTCAAACGTCGCGTCGTCGACAAGGAACGCGTGGTTGAGGCACGCCACCGACGCCCGCATCCGCGCCGTCGTCGACTCGCGCGAGTCTGGATCATCCCGAGCCTCAACCCCGACGGCGCGGAGTTCGACGTCGCCGGCGGCTCCTACGCGCTGTGGCGCAAGAACCGCCAGCCCAACGCGGGCTCGAGCGCCGTCGGCACCGACCTGAACCGCAACTGGTCGTGGCAGTGGGGCTGCTGCGCCGGTTCCAGCGCAGCGCCGTCGTCGGAGACCTTCCGCGGCGCCGGCGGCGTCGGCCCGCAAGGTCGTCACGACGGCCACGCCGCTGAGCTCGCCGGTCACCGTCGCGCGCAACGGCCGCCTGCGCCTGAAGCTGCGCTGCCGGGCATCGGGCGCGGCACGCTGTCGCGGCACGATCACGCTGCTCGCGCGCCTGGCCGGCAAGCGGCGCGCGACGACGATCGCGCGCGCGCCCTACGTGCTCTCCCGCAGCACGAAGACCGTCGGCCTACGCGCTCGCCTGCCCGCGCGGCGGGCACTGCGCAGGCGCTCCTCGCTGACCGCGACGGCGAAGGTCACGACGCGGCACGCCGGCGCCCGCAGCGGGTCGCGCAGCAAGCGCGTCAAGCTCGTGCGCCGGGGCTGAGCCGGCGCACGCCGGTCCGGCCTAGCGCCGCACGCTCTCGCAGTCCTTGGCGACCTTGTCGCGCGGATCGGCGAACACGATGTCGCTGCCGGGACCGCAGACGACGCGGTCGCGGCCGCCGTGGACGACGTTGATGCGGTCGTCGCCGGAGCCGCCGTCGATCGTGTCCGAATCGAGATTGCCGAAGATCGTGTCGTTGCCCGGCCCGCCCATGATGCGGTCGCGGCCCCGGTCGCCGGTGATGCGGTCAGCGCCGTCGCCACCCCAGATCACGTCGTTGCCACGCCGCCCGGCGATCGTGTCGTCGCCGTCGCCGCCGTGCAGCTGGTCGTTGCCGCGGTCGCCGTCGACGTAGTCGTTGCCGGCCTTGCCGAACATCCTGTCGTTGCCGCCGCGGCCGAACATCGAGTCGTCGCCGCTCGTACCGTAGAGCGTGTCGTTGCGCGGTCCGCCGCGGATGGTGCGCGGCGCGGGCTCGCCGGTGTCGGGCTCGGGCGCGATCTGGATGACCGTCTCGCAGTCAATCAGCACGTCGCGGGTCGGTGCGTCGTTCTCGACGTAGACGGTGTCGTTGCCGGGACCGCAGTCGACGCGGTCGGCGCTGTCGTCGGCCGCGCGGATCGAGTCGTCGCGGGGACCGCCCTCGAAGTCGTCGGGGCCCGACCCGCCGATCAACACGTCGTTGCCGTTCTCGCCATCCAGCTCGTCGGCCCCCGGACCGCCGTCGAGGTGGTCGTTGTCGTCGCGGCCGTAGAGATGATCGTTGCCCGGGCCGCCCAGGATCCGGTCCTCGCCCTCGTCGCCCTCAAGGCGGTCCCCTGCGCGCCCACCGTCGATGAGGTCGTCGCCGGGGCCGCCGCGAATGCGCTCGGAGCCACTCTCGCCGAAGAGCCTGTCGTTGCCCTCACCACCCTCGATGAGCTGGTCGGAACCGCGACCGCCCTTGATCGTGTCGTTGCCCGGGCCGCCGTCGAGCAGCTTGTCGTCACCGAAGCCGTCCTCGACGATCACGTCGTCGCCCTCGCCGCCGTGGATCGTGTCGTCGCCGTCCCCGCCGTCCAGCGTGTCGTTGCCCCCCCCGCCGTCGATCGTGTCGTTGCCCGTTCCGCCGTCGGCGCCGTCGTCGCCCTCGCCGCCAGAGATCCGGTCGTCGCCGGTGCCCGCGATGAAGAAGTCGTTGCCGTCGCCGCCGAACAGCTTGTCGCTGTTGGCGCCCCCCGACAGGCGATCGTTGCCGGGCCCGCCGTCGATGATGTCGCTGTCGCGGCCGCCGCGCAGGACGTCATCGCCGCCGAGGCCCTGGATGTCGTCGGCGCCGCGCGTGCCGCTGATGCTGTCGGGCCCCTCCGTGCCGACGATCAGCGCGAGCCCGGGCTGCACGAGCACGTCCAGCGGGGACGTCGCGGGCAGGCTGATCGTGCCGATCCGCTGGCGCGAGAACGGGCTGACGAGCGTCACGCCCGCGCCGCGCGAGTCGGCCAGGTAGATCCGGGTGGCATCCGCGTTCCATGCAGGCCAGCCGGGCCCGCTGCCGGCGGGGATGCGCCGCACCGAGTCGTTGCGCAGGTCGATCATCGCGGCCGAGCGCCCGCTCGGTGCCGCGCCGACGAGCAGCCTCGTGCGGCCCTCCGTCAGCGCCAGGCCGCCGCCCGCGCCCTTGGGCAGCTTGATCGAGCGCTTGTTGGCGCGGCGTTGGCCGACACGGATCGTGCGCAGCCGGCCGCGGGCGCTGACGAGCGTGTTACGCCGAGCGTCGATCGCGACTCCGACGGCGCCCTTGACCCGGACGCGGCGCAGCAGCCGGCCTTCCGACAGCGACACGATCGCGACGCGTCCCCTGCGCAGGACGACCGCCGCGAGGTTCGCGCCCTTGTCGATCGCAAGCCGCTTGCCGACGTCCCTCAGGTCGATCGTCGAGCGGACCGCCAGCGTGGCGGCGTCCATCACGGCGAGCTGGCGACCGCGGACGACGTAGAGCGAAGTGCCCGTGCGCGACAGCACGACATCGGTGATCTCCGGCGGTCCGAGCGCGGTGCGAGCCATCTCCTTACGCGCGTTGACGTCGACGGCGACGACCTCGCTGCCGGCGGCGACGTAGCCGCGCCGCCCGTCGCGCGCGATCGCGACGGCACGCGCCGGGCCGGGCAGCGCCAGGCGCCCGATCACCCCGTTGCTCGACACGTCGACGAACGTGAGCTCGGGCGTCCCGGGCGCGACGAGCAGCACCCGAGCCGAGGACGAGGCGGGCGCGAGCAGCGCGACGGCGGCGGCGCACAGCAGCCCGCGCAGGAGCCGGCTCATCGGGTCGCCGCCCGTGGCGAGGACCACGGCGACGGCGAGGCCGGCGCCTGGTCGAGGAAGGCGCGCAGATCGTCGTTGAAGCGTGCCGGGCGCTCGAGCATCACGAGATGCCCGGTATCCGCGTACTCGATCCGGCGGGCGCCGGGGATCAGCCATTCGAACTCGCTGGCGTCGCGCAGCGGCACGAGGCGATCCAGCTCGCCCCACACGATCAGCGTTGGGCACGCGATCTCGCCGAGGCGGTCGCGCAGCGGGTAGCCCGTCATCGCATCCAGCGCGTCCTTGAAGCCGGGCCTGCCGGCGCCGCGCACCTGCTCGACGGTCAGCGTGCTGGACAGCCGCTCGGGGTAGGCGGCGACGAGCATCACCAGCGCTCGCCGCGCACGCGCACGGCGCACGACGCGATCGTCGCGGCCTGCGAGCCATCCCATCCCGAAGAACAGCCAGTTCTCGACGCGCGCGCGGGCGCCCCGATTGCGCTCGTTGCGCATGTGCTCCATGCTCAGCCCGGCCGGTGAGGCCAGGCACAGCCGCTCCACCTGCGCGCGATAGCGGATCGCGAACTCGGCGGCGACGAAGCCTCCCATGGAGCTGCCGACGAGCGTGGCGCTGTCGACCCCGAGCGTGACGAAGAGCTCGTCGAGCATGCTGGCGTAGCCGGGCATCGAGATCGGCGAGGCGGGCATCTGCGACTCGCCGAAGCCCGGCAGGTCGAGCGCGATCACGCGGTGGTCGCGCGAACTCGGGGATCGTCTCCAGCCAGTTCTGCCAGCAGCCGGCGAGTCCGTGGAGGAACACCATCGCCGGGCCCGAGCCGATGTCGACGACGTTCACCCAGCGGTCGTCCACGCGCACCCAGCGCAGATGCTCGCGCCAGTCGACGTCCAGCCATGCCGATCGCCCGGTGGGCCCGTAGGCCGACTCCCCCGGGCGAGGTGTCACGCTCGCTTGCCCATTCCCCACTGCCGAGAGGATAGACACGGCTTCCCGGCGGCGAGCCGGGTCAGCTTGCGAAGGACCGGTCATCGGAGGCCGCGGGCTGCTTCTGCCCGGGAGCCTCCAGCAAGAACGAGTGAACGTCCTCGATAAAGCGCGCCGGCCGCTCGATCATCGTGAGGTGGCCGGTGTCCCTGTAGACGACCTTGCGCGAGTCCTCGATGAGCTCCTCGAAGACCGACGCGTCCTTCAGCGGGACGAGACGGTCCTTGTCGCCCCACACGAGGAAGGTCGGGCATTCGATCTCCGGCAGGCGTCCGCGGATCGGATAGCTGAGCAGCGCGTCGAGGGCGTCGGAGAAGCCGGGCTTGCCCGAGCCGTTGACCTGCTCCCATGCCAGGCGCGCCGGCAGGCGGTCCGGATGGGCTACGACGAGCAGCAGCAGCGCCGAGCGCAGCCGGCGGCGCTTGGCCACGATCGTGCAGCGCGACGCGGTCCAGCCGAGGTTGAAGAACGCGATGTTCTCCGCGCGGTGGCGCAGCCCCTCCTTGCGCTGCGTGCGGATGGACTCGACACTGAGCCCGGCGGCGGCCGCGAGCACGAGCCGCTCGATGCGAGCCGCGTGGCGGATCGCGAGCTCAGCGCCGATGAAACCGCCCATCGAGTTGCCAACCAGGCGCACGGTGTCGATCTCGAGCACGTCGAGCAGCGCGTCGATCGTGTCGGCATAGCGGCTGATCGTGATCTTCTCCGCCGGCATTTCCGATGCGCCAAAGCCGGGCAGGTCGACGGCGACGACCCGATGATCGCGTGCGAAGTGCGGCAGGGTCTCCAGCCAGTTCTGCCAGCAGCCCGCCAGGCCATGCACGAACAGCACCACCGGGCCCTCGCCCATGTCGACGATGTTCATCCAGCGATCCTGCACGCGCACCCAGCGCAGGTGCTGCTGCCAGTCGATGTCCAGCCACTCCGAGCGCCCGACGGGTCCGTAGGCATCGAGCGCTGACTGCGGGGGCGTGTGCGCCACGTCTTGACCTTACCCCCGTGGCTGGGTGTCATGCGTTGATGACGGCCATGCCCGCCCGCTCGGCGCGACTCAGGCCGTGACCAGCACCTTGCGCACCGACACGAGGCCCTGCTCCTGGGCCGCCTCCCTGAGCGCGGCGATGAACTCGTCACCGCCGCGTTTGACCAGCCGCCCGGCGAACGTTTGCAGCTCGGTGCCGGCCAGCAGCGAGGTGAGCTTCGCGAGCTCCGGCTCCAGGCGCTCCTCCCAGACGGCGTCGAGCATCTCGTCGAGCATCTCGGCGTCGCTGGCCGCCACGAGCTTGGCGATCAGCACCTGGGTGCGCTTCTCGAGCTCGGTCGCGAAGTCCAGCAGCGCACCCCACAGCCCACGGGCGTGCGCGGCGCCGACGTCTGCGCGAGGACCGGACGTCCGAACCCGGTGCCCAACGCGGCGACCCGGCGACGGGCGGCGGCGGGCAGCAGCGGCAGTAGCTGCAGCAGCTCGGGCCACAGTCCGTGGCGCGACGCCGCGTCGACGATCGAGGTGAGCACCGGCCGCGTGTGGATCGACTTCAGCGCCGCGAAGCGCTCGCGGCTCTCGGGGCTCATCGCGCGCGTGACCGGCAGCACGTCGTCCCACAACAGCTCGCGCTGCGCCGTACGCACCATCCCGTCGAGCACCTCGTCGTCCTGGCGGGCCGCGATGTCGCCGAGCTGGCCGCGCTGCTCCTCGGAGACATGGCCGAGCACGTCGAGCGCCTCGATCCACAGGTCGGCCCGCGTCGCCGTCGCGACGATCGACTCCAGGCGCGTGTCGGACAGGGTCGCCACGAGCGCGGCGATGCTGCCCTTGGACTCGATGACGTAGGCCGTGCGCAGGAGCACCTCGTCGCCGACGACGGCGATCGCCGCGCGCAGCGCCGCCTCGGACAGGTGGCCGACGAAGCCGCCCATCGCGATGTACTCCTCGCGCTCGGCGAGGATCCTCGTGATGTCGGCGATCTGCGTCGGTGGGATCTCGGCGATGACACGGCTCGCGCGGCGCGGATCGAGCTGCACGGCGAGGTCGGTGAGAAACGGCGTCGGCAGCTTCGCGGCGACGTCCACCGCCCGCGACGGCTCCAGCAGGCCGGTGAGCCGCGCGCACAGCAACGGACCGAAGGCCCGCTCGCCGATCAGCGCCGCGAGCTTCGTCGGGATCAGCCGGGCGGCCGTCGCGACGCGCTGCAGCATCTGGCGGTCGGCCTCGAACATCGTGACCGTCACCTGCTCGCGCAGGTCGCGGATCTCCTGCGCTTCCACGCCGCGCAGGTAGTCGAGCCCGCTCGCGTCGCAGTCGATCAGCCGGGCGAGCTTGAGGATCTCGACGTCGACGTTGAGCTCGGAGCTCATCGCGAGCTATCCGAAGAGGGTCTTGCGCGCCGCGCCGCGCACCATCCGCGGCACGAACTCCAGCGCCTGGTCGATGGCGCGCTCCAGCGCCTCGGACTGGCGCGCCTTCGCCTCGTGCAGCGCGTCGCCGAAGGATCGCAGTTGCGTATCGGTCAGCGCCGACAGTCCGTCGGGCGCCGTGGCGCCGAGCTCGGCCTCCAGCGCCTTGACGCCCCTGGCGCTCATCGGGACGTCTGCGGGGGTTGTCGGGAGGAGAGGACCATCGGGGGACGCAAGAGCCTACGCACACCCCTGCGCCTGCCCGCCGCACCCGGATCAGCGGCGGGCAGGCCGCTCGCTGGTGACCCGTGATCGCGTCGCGACCGTAGAAGGAGTGTGCGACGCACCACCGACGGGTCGATCGGGGCATGACGCCGTCGCGGCTGTCGACGCTGGACGCCGCGTTCCTCGCGATCGAATCCGACGACGCGCCGATGCACGTCGGCTGGGCCGCGCTGTTCGGCACGCCCGCCGATCGGCCCGCGCCCACCTTCGAGGCGATCAGCGACCACATCGCCGGCCGGCTGCACCGCGCGCCGCGCTATCGCCAGCGGCTCGCCGCCGTGCCGCTGGGCCTCGACGACCCGGTCTGGGTCGATGACGAGCACTTCGACATCGCCCGTCACGTGCGCCGCAGCGAGCACGGCGACTTCGACCGCCTCGTCGACGAAGTCATGTCGGCGCCGCTTGCCCATGATCGTGCGCTGTGGGAGCTGTGGATCGCCGACCGCCTCGACGACGGGCAGATCGCCGTCGTCGGCAAGGCGCATCACTGCCTCGTCGACGGCCTCGCGGCCGTCGAGCTGATGGCCCTGCTGCTCGACGCCGAGCCCGAGACACAGCCCGAGCCGCCGGGCGCGCGCTGGATCCCGCGCTCGATGCCGGGCGCCGTCTCGATGGTCGCCGGCGCCGTCGGCAATCACGTCGGCAAGGCGCTCGCCCTCGCGCGCGCGCCGCTGGAGGTGCTGCGCGATCCCGGCTCGCTGCTGAACGTGCCGGGCAAGGCCTGGCGCGTGGCACAGGCCGTCGTGCACACGGCCGCGCCGCTGGCGCCGCCCAGTCGGCTCAACGGCGCGATGCCCGCCGCGCGCCATCTCGCCCGTGTGTCGCGCCCGTTCGAGGACCTGCGGATCATCAAGCGCCGCTTCGGCACGACGATCAACGACATCCTGCTGAGCGCGAGCGCCGGCGCGCTGCGCGAGCTGCTCGAGGAGTCCTCCGAAAGCCCCCAGGACCTCAAGGCCATGGTCCCGGTGAGCGTCCAGGCGCTGGACGAGCAGTGGGGCAACCGCATCGTCTTTTTGTTTCTGTCGCTGCCCTGCGGGGAAGCAGATCCCGTATGGCGCCTACGCGACATCCACGTCGCGATGCGTGAGCGCAAGCGCGAGGGCGAGCCGGAGGGCGCCGACAGCCTCTTCAGCGCGCTCGGCTACGCGCCGCGGCCGATACGGCGCGCCGCCTCCAGGCTGCTGGCCAGCCCGCGGCTGTCGAACCTCACGATCTCCAACATCCCCGGGCCGAACGTGCCGCTGTACCTCATGGGCTGCGAGGTCCGGCGCGCCTATCCGATCGTCCCGCTGACCGACGGTCACGGCATCTCGATCGGGATGACGACGATCCACGGGCGCGCCTGCTTCGGCGTCTACGCGCAGGCCGAACTGGCCGCCGACGCCGACCGGATCGCGCGCGGGATCGACGAGGCGATCGACGAGCTGCTCGCCCGGGCACAGGCCGCATGAGCACGCTGACCAAGCGCCCACCGGCGATCACGCCGCCCGCCACGCGGTCGCGCGACGCGGTGCTGCTGACGGGGGCCACCGGCTTCGTCGGCATGGAGCTGTTGGCCCGCTACCTGCAGCTCACCGACCGCCCCGTCCACGTCCTGATCCGCGCCGACTCGCAGGAGGGCGCCGAGCAGCGCCTGCGCGAGACGCTGCTCGCGGCGTTCGGCGACGACCGCGCGTTCGGCCAGCGCGTGCGCGCAATCGCCGGCGATCTGGAGCTGGCCGGCCTCGGCCTGGATCCTGACCAGGCGATCGAGCTGGCGGGCGCGGTCTCGGAGATCGTCCACGGGGCGGCCTCGGTGTCCTTCGACCTCCCGCTGGAGCCCTCGCGCGCGATCAACGTGCAGGGCACCCGGCGGATGCTCGACTTCGCCGAGCTGTGCGCGCTGGGGGGCGGCCTGAGCCGCTTCACCTACATCTCGACGGCGTACGTCGCCGGGACCCACCGCGGGCGCTTCGGCGAGGACGACCTCGACGTCGGCCAGCGCTTTCACAACGCCTACGAGCAGACGAAGTTCGAGGCCGAGCTGCTCGTGCGCGAGCGCGCCGAGCGCCTGGCGGTCACGATCGTGCGCCCGAGCATCATCGTCGGCGACCGCAACAGCGGATGGACCTCGTCGTTCAACGTTCTGTACGGGCCGTTGCGAGCGCTCGCCCGCGGCGCCTACCCGGTGATCCCCGCTCGCCGCCGCGCCCCGGTCGACGTCGTGTCGGTCGACTACGTTGCCGACGCGATCGTCGCGCTCGCGGGCGCGCCCGAGTCCGCCGGGCAGACATTTCACCTCACGGCCTCCGAGGACGCCGTGACGATCGCCGAGCTGCTGTCGCTGGCGGTGAGCCGCCTGGGCTGCCGGCGCCCGCCGCTGATCGCCCCCCGGCTGTACCGCCACGTGCTGGCGCCGCTGATCTCACGGCTGCGTCCCCGCCGGCGGCGCTTCCTGCGCGCGACCGAGACCTACCTGCCGTACTTCGCGGTCGGCGCGCGATTTGACAGCAGCCGCGCTCGTGCGGCGCTCGGTCCG
>Ga0136618_10000512_pt1 | contig 13430 bp, 10 predicted proteins | sample AntDrymUQ3302106_2_FD_104805 | JGI IMG/M metagenome (GOLD analysis project Ga0136618, IMG submission 104805) | Polar desert sand microbial communities from Dry Valleys, Antarctica - metaG UQ330 (21.06) | ecosystem: Environmental > Terrestrial > Soil > Desert | place: Antarctica: Dry Valley... | reverse complement strand
TAAGAAAGTTTATTTTAATGTGGTTGTAAATCTGATTGTAGTTGCGCCTGGAATTAAACGGCAGGTCAAAATAGCAAAGGTCAACTGTTTCGTCACGGGTAAATCTATGCAGAACGTCGAGATTATCGCCGTAAAAAAGTTTGTTCATAGCGTCATAAGGTTAATTGCTGTGAGACTGTCCGCTATTATAATCAAAAATTATTCAAGGCAAGAAAATTATTTTGGCGTTCGCATCTCTTTAATCATTAATTCGATTTCCGTTTTCAAATGCGCGGTTACAGCTTCATATTTGGCTTCGTTGTCGGCTTTCGATAATCCGTTCGTCGTTGCAGACGAATTTAACAAAACATCTTTCGGGTAAAACGGTTTCCCAAAACGCAGTTTAACTTTTGCCAAATTTATCTTTCCCGAATCACGCGCCCAAACTTTGTAAAGTCCGTCGAGCGCGACGGGAACAATCGGCATATCGAGTTCGGTGGCGAGAATTGCCGCGCCTTTTTTGAATGTATGTAAATCGCCGTCGAAAGCGCGTTCGCCTTCGGGAAAGATGTTGAGAATTTTGCCGTATTTCAAGCCGACCGCGCCCGCTTTCATCGCTTTGGTCAATTGCGTGTCCGGGTCAATCGGGATGGTGTTCAAAAGTCGAGCGATGGATTTCATAAATGAATTCTTGAAAAATTCGGTTGCGCCGACGGCGAAGGAATTCTTCAAAGTGTCGTAATCGAAGTTACAAGTAACAACAAACGGGTCGAAAAAACTCTGGTGATTCGGGCAAATCAAAAAGGGGCGTTTTATCCGTTTGAGTTCTTCGAGACCGGAGACTTCCAATCTCAAAAAGATTTTGAATAGCAATTTGAAGAATTTGAAACCGGCGTAAACAATCCAATCGTAAAACGCTGGTTTGTTTAAAATAGTTTGAATTTCGGGCAGATTTTTGTCGGCTTCGGCGTTACGGACAATATCGCCCCAATTGAAATTTTGGGAAACGATTTCCGCGTCGGCACTGCCCGTCTGCTCCTGTGTGATTTTGATAACCTCACCGACAGTCAAGGCGTTGGCGGCTTTGTCCGTGTCAAATTCGATGCTGAACGCCTGTTCGAGAAATGCAAAAACTTCCGCCCGCGACAGCGAATCGAGTCCTAAATCAATTTCGAGACTCATTTGCGGGTGAATTTTCTCAACATCTTTGACGTTTTGTTTGATTGCTTTGACTAACGCCTGACCGACGTTCGATTCGAGCATCGCATCGTCTTCGGCGGTGTAAGTCCACTGCTTTTTGTCGGGCGAGCCTTTCGTGTCAAAACCGTTTTCGGCGATTTCTTTTTGCAGTTGAAAGCGTTTAATTTTGCGTGTCGCCGTGCGAGGAAGCGGTTCGGAACGGACGACGTAATCTCTGACGCGCTGATATTCCGGCAGAGAGCGTCCGAGCGTGTCGAGTTCGTGGCGAATCATTTCGCGCGAATTGGCGACGTTGTTTTGTTTGAGATAAGCAAAATCAGGCACGGCGATAGCGATGAGTTTTTCCGCGCCCGCTAAATTTGAGGTTTCGTCTTTTACGCCAAGCACGCAGATTTCTTCGACGTATGGCGTTTTCGAGTAATGAACTTCCAAATCTTCGGGGTGAATGTTTTTTCCGTTTGGCAAAACAATCACATCTTTCGAGCGTCCGACGATAAAAAGGTCGCCATTCGCATCAATTTTCCCCAAATCGCCCGACTTAAACCAGCCGTCTGCGGTAAATGCGTCTTTCGTCGCTTCCGGGTTTTTGTAATAACCGCTGAAAACCATTTTGCCTCGAATTAAAACTTCGCCCGCGCCTTCGTCGTTCAATTCACCGAGTTTGATTTCCGCGTAATTAACCGCCGTTCCGACCGAACCAACGGAACTATTTTCAAAGCGCGTGGACGCGACCGCGCCGCACGTTTCCGTCAAACCGTAACCTTGAATCATCGTATAACCGAGCGCATAATAATCTTCGGCAATTTTCTCGTCAAAGCGCGAGCCGGCGGAAATCGTGATGGCGAGATTGCCGCCGAAGCCGTCGTGAACTTTTTTAAACAGCTTTCTGCCTAGATTGACGTTGAAGGTTTTCCGCATAAAGAAATTGAATTTGAGCAGCTTGTCGAAGAGCCATCGGACGACAAACGATTGGGCGGCAACGCCGTCGAAAACCTTTTTGTGAAACAGATACCAAATACGCGGAACGCCGGTTAAAAGCGTAATTTCTTTCGTCTCAAAAGCGCGTGTCAACTCGGCGGGTGCGAGTTCTTTAATGTAGCGGACGCTTGCGCCGATGCTGGCGATAACCCACAAATTGATGACCTGCGCGAAAACGTGAAACAGCGGCAGAACGCTCAAGACAACTTCATCTTCGGAAATTTTCATCACTTCCTGACAGCCTTGTGTTTCGTAATAAATATTGCCGTGCGTCAGCGGAACGCCCTTCGGCGTGCCGGTCGTTCCCGATGTGTAAATCAAAACCGCCATATCTTCCGGTTTTGCGGGCGGAGTAAGCGAATCAAAATCTGCCGGTCGCGCCGTGCTTGCCCAATCGGAAAACTTTTGAAAACCGTTTGCCGATTCGCTGTCCTGCAAAACGACGGCGGGAATTTTTCTGCCGATATTTTCTTCGACTTGGTGAAAATGGTTTATAAAATCTTCGCCGATAAAAGCCATCTTCGCTTCGGAATTCTCTAAAAAATTCGAGATTGTTTGAATTTCGCCGTGCGGGTCAACGGGAACGCAAACCGCGCCGCGATAAAGAATGCCGAAATAAGCAATCGCCCAACGCGGATGGTTTTCGCCAATCAGCGCGACTCTTTCGCCAAACGCGATGCCTTCTCGTTCAAGCCGATAAGCGACTGACCGAATGCCGTCGAGCATCTCGCCGAAAGTGTATTCTGTGCCTTCCACGCCGATTACCTGCATCGCTTGTTTGTCGCGGTGCGATTCGGCAGCATTGACGATTAGTTGGATAAAAGAATTGTTCATAAATTTACGGTTTAGGAACTCGTACCTTCAAAGCGTTTGGCACAATTTCGTAAATAGCTGGCAGTCTGCCCGGCAATTCGCCGTCGGTTTCGATGAAAATTTTTTGATTTTCGTTTGAAGGCGAAACTTCAATACGCGTTGCTCGCGTGGATTTTACTTCTTCCAAATCGAGATGCGTGCCGTTGTAAAGTTTATAGGCGTTAAGGAGAATTTTCGTGGTTTTGATGTCGCCGATGTTCACCACGTCGAGAAATCCATCGTTGATTTGAGCATCGGGCGCGATTTTCATTCCGCCACCAAAATAACGCGCATTGGCGATGCAAAAATTTATGGTGTTCAATAATCTCTCTTCCGTTCCGTCAATTTTAACGCGCACGGTCGTAAATTCCGTTTCCAGAACTTCCTGCAAAGTGGAAATGGCAAAACTCGCTTTGCCGCGAATCGTCGCGCCCGGCAGCCAGCCGAATTTGTTGCGTTTTTTGACTCGCTCGTTGATAGCCGCGCTCAAACCGAAAGAAGAAACATTGAGGAAATAACGTGAAACCTGCTCGTTTTGATGATTAAAAAACGTAACTTTTCCGACATCTATCAATCTGGTCGCGCCCTCGCGCAAATCCTTCGCCGCTTCCCGCGCCGTCTGTGCGATTTCGAGACTGCGCCGAAAATCGCCGCCCGTTCCCGACGGCAAAATTCCAAGTTCGACCGCTTCGCCGCTTTGCAAAATGCCGTTGGCAACTTCGTTTATCGTCCCGTCACCGCCGCACGCGATGATGAATTTGCGCCCTGATTTTGAATACGCTTTTGCCAATTCGATTGCGTCGCCCGGTTTGCGAGTAAATTCGACGTTGAACGCGCCGAAATGGGAGCGCAAATCAGAAGCGATTTTCGCCCAACGCAATTCCGTCGAGCCGCCCGCCGATTTTGGATTGACAATCACGAGCGGCAGGGAATTGTTTCCATTACTAGAAAATGTCTTTGCTTCGTTTGGCAAAATAGCGCGTTTAGATTTTTATAGATTTGCGATGCAGTAATTGGTTTAACTTGTTTCTAACATTTAGTCAATCAATCGAAAGTTTAGGTAGTGTCCTAAATCTATGCTGCCAAAAGTTTAAAGTGTAATTATACCGCTTGATAATATGCAAAAATCGTCTTATTATCAACGGCGTTAGAATTAATCAATAGTTAAGTGCCAATGTTTGGAGAGTTCACAGTGATAGAACTAAACGCGGAGAATTTGAGGAGTGTGTATTCAGAGGTCTGCAAGAGCTACCATGCAATAGCTGACTTTAGAGCAAAGCTACTGGCTCTTCTCCCCATTGCATCCGGGGCAGGTGGACTTCTGATTCTTGCCGAAAAGGATGCGGTAAAAAACTACCTCGGTCCGATTGGCGTATTCGGCGCTGCGGTCACATTGGGACTGTTCGTCTATGAACTCCGTGGCATTCAACGATGCAAGGCACTGATCGAGGTGGGCAAGGATATGGAAACTTTGATGGGCGTAGCCAAAGGGCAGTTTGGTTCAAGACCGAAAGGAATTGCAGGCGGTTTGATTGGGTCTGAGACAGCAGGTTGGATCGTGTATCTAACAGTTCTTGCTGCGTGGTGCTACTTGGCAATTGTAGGCTTTATAAACTGAAAGCTAAGGGCAGTTAGGGCTATCCTGATGGCATCTAACAAGCTGTTGAACCGAACGCGCATCAAGAGGTCTGTTAAATTTGTGGGCAATAGTGCGTCGGTTAACAGCAGCATTAGAATCAGCAACACACTGTAACGACACTACCAAAATTCAAAAGGCGGAAACTACTCCGCCTTAATAAACTTTTCGTTGAGCTTAATTTATTCGCCGTGCGAATGACCAAGCGAGTGAAAGCCTGAAAAATCCGCATCTCTTACGCTTAAAATCCAACCGCGCCGAACGGTTTTACCGATTTTAACTTCGGTTTTAGAAGACGGATTCCAACTCGAATCTTCAACTTGAAACAAATTATTCGAATCAAAAATGGCAAACTTAGGATTAATTATATTTCGCGTTCGGCTGTAATTCATCTCTTTTGAAGCCTGCGCCATAAATGCTTCGATTTCGTTAATTTTGCGCGGCAACGCTCTCGTCATCCATTCAACGCCCGTTGGAGTTACGAGCAAATCGTCTTCGATACGAACACCGATGTTTTTATATTTCTCGTAAGCGGGACGAATTTTCGCCAGAAATGCTTTGTTTTCCGACGTATCAGGAAGATAATTGAGCGCGTCTTCGCGGATGTAAATTCCCGGTTCGTTCGTGAAAATCATTCCTGCCTGCAAAGGCGTTTCATAATCACCGACATCATGGACGTTCATTCCGAGCCAATGTCCTAAACCATGCATAAACCACAATTTATACTGCGGCATATCAATCGGTTTGCCTTGATACAAAATCTGGTAAGTTGCGTCGGGCGCAGTTATCAAACCTAACTTTGTCAAACCTTCCTTGATAGCTCTGTCAGCTGCCTGTCTTGCATCACGAAATATCGCGCCCGGCTTGACGGTTTTCGCCGCCGCTTCCTGCGCGTCATAAACCGTTTGATAAATCTCGGCTTGTTCTTTGGTAAATCTGCCGTTCGCTGGATAAGTTCTGGTTACATCCGCCGTGTAATGGTCATATTCCGCGCCGACATCCATCAAAAGCAAATTACCAGATTTGACTTCACCTTGAGATTCGACGTAATGCAAGGTGGTCGCATTCGGACCGCAGCCGACGATTGACGGATAGCCCCAATAATCGGCGTTGCGACGGCGAAATGTGTATTCGACTTCCGCCTGCACTTCGTATTCATATTTTGCTTTTCCTACCATCGCCATTGAACGCATCTGCGCTTCGGTGGTAATGTCTATCGCGTGCTGCATCAACTTAATTTCGAGCGGCGATTTTATTAAACGCAAATCGTCGAAAATCCGACGACCGTTTTCGATTTTATAACCGGCGATTGATTTTGAAAATTCGTTTTCCTTCCGATATTCCGCTTTGCCGTCGCCGTCTGTTTCGCTTTCGGGAAGAAGCAGATAAACGGTTGCGGGAGCGGTTGAAACATTTTCGCCGCTTTTTGAATTAAAAGGTTTTTTATCCTTTACGGTTTGCAAGAAAGCGTCGAGTTCACTTGCATCAACCGTTGTTTTAACGCCCGAAATTCTCGCCGCATCATCGCGCGAATACATCTTGCCGTCCCACGTTTCGCGTACCGGATTACGATTCGGTAAAAATAAAATCTCTTTGGCATCCGCACCGTTTTTCATTAAAACCAACGTCGCGTTTCTTTGCTTGAGATTCGTCAAATAATAAAGATTATTTTCCTGCCGATACATAAAATCCACGTCGCCCGCATAATTTTTCGGCTCGGCACTAAACAAAATCAGCATCGAATCGCTGCTCATTGCCTCAAGCACTTTCGCGCGGCGTTTTGATAATTCGGCTTGCCGTTCCGCGTCTGAAAACTTCGGAGCGAGCGGTGTAATGCGAATCGCTTTCGGTTCGTTTTTAACGTCAAAATTAAATGCCGCGCCGTTTAATGAAACGGTCAAAATCGTCAAAATCGCTAATATGTTTTTCATCATTTCACCAACTCTATTTTTGCCGAAGCAACCCATTCTCGAATTTTCTTGACCCAAGCCGTGCTGTTCGTTTCCCGCGCGTCGAGAAGAAATTCTGTCGCCTGTTCGCTCGACAAAACCGGCACTGCCAAACTCATTTTCGCTTCCAGATAAACGCCTTCCTCAAGCGCGTAGAATTTTATTTGATTTTTATTAAAACGCCAAATTTCTTTTACCCCGAACGCCGAAAAAATCGGCATTCGAGGTAATGAAGAAATCGTTTTGTTAATTTCAATTATTAGATCGGGCGGCGGGTCTTTTTCAAAATCAATATCTTGTTTGCCTTCGATTTCGTCAATTGATTGAATATAAAAACACGAATCAGGTTCGAAGCCTTTGCGAATGTCTTTCCTTTTGTAAGTAGTTGAATCGAAATTTCGCCAATCAATCTCCAACTCAAACAAAATTGTTTCAACTAACCTCGCTAAGATCCGATTATCTTCTTCGTGTTTGCCTGAATTTGACATATTTATCTCTAAAATTCCGCTGTCGTAAGTTAAGCGCGGATATTGAAAGCCCCAATATTCCGCGACGAGTTCTTCATACGTTTCCCAACTTACGCCAAATAAAACTTCGCTTTTGGTGATTTTCGGTTTGGTTAAATCTAATACAGCCGACATAATTTTTACTTCCTTTCGTAAAAACATTTTAACTCTGAAAATACGAGAAACCTAATTTTGTCTTTCAACTTTGATTTCGACATCTTGAGTTGTTTGATTACCAAAAAAATCCGCCGCAAAAACGCGCAAAACATAATTACCGTTTTCAAGTTGGCTGACATCAAAAAAATCTTCTTGAAAAGAATCGCCGTCCACGCGGTTTGATGCAATGTAATCGAATATCGTTTCGCCGGTCGCGCCCGATTTGCTTCCCGCCGCATAAACGTATTTGACGGCTTCGGCATCCGGCGGACGGTCAAAGGAAATCGTCCATTTTACATCTTCGAGCGGCGTTTCGTCTTCGCGCAAAACTTGATAACCGACGCGATAAACGCCTAATTTCCGGCGTTCTGAATTTCCGTCCATTCGGTCATGGGCGCGAACGACGATGCGCGTTTTGCCGTTCAATTTGATACGCGAATCTTTGTTTTTGGTTTCAGCAGTTGGTTTCCAATTTTCATCGAGCAGCGAAACTCGTTCGATTTTCGGTGCGATTGTGTCGAAGATATTTGGAAAAACTAAAGCGTCTAAGGCATTCATTTCCGCGCCGCTTCTGCCCGCAATTAAATGAACGTGATTCATCGAATTAAGCGTTCCTATGCTCTCGCCGGCTTCAAACTTTGCGCCGCGCGGAACACGCAAGCCGGTTTGTTTGCCGTTGGTGTCAACCGCAAACTCAAAGCGTTCGTCGCCAAAAGTTTTATTATCTTTATCGCGTCCGAGTCGAATGTGAATATAGCCGAGCGTTGGCATTCGGATTAGCTCGCGCGATGTATTGAAATTTTCGACCGACGCGGGACGCAAAACTTTTTCCGTGCGAACGAATCGCGCCGTTTCCCCGTAACTGCCGACAATATCAAGCCCGTTGTGAAACCACACTGGCAAAGTTTCACCTTTGATTTCGCCGCGAATTTCTCCTAAAGTTCCGGCGATTTCACGTTTGCCTTCAGGCGGATTAAACGTCCAACGCGGCGCAGCTTGTCGGCGAAATTCTTCGACTGAAACGCGCATTTCCCTCGTTTGTTCGTCCGTAATTTCTCTGCCGATTGCCGCGCCGGTTAAAACTCTGACCGCCTGATTCTCCGCGTCGGCGACAAATATATTTCTACTTTCGTCAACCGCTAAACCGCTTGGACGATTAAAGCGCGAAGCCCGCAGGTCGCCATCAGAAAATCCGCGTTTCGGATTAGAAATTGTTTCGACAACGGGAACGAATCTTCTACCTACGGCGCGAATTGAATTGCCGTCGGCAACGTAAATCACTCCGAAATTATCAACCGCGACCGCAACGGGCGCGACAAAACTTGCCTCATGCAAAAATCCGTCAGCCGAATTTTCTTCGTCGCGTCCCGCCAAAGTCCAAGTTCTTCCGTTTGCTTCAACAACTCGCAGACGCTTGTTTTGCAAATCGGCGACTAATAATTTGTTACTCCAAATCGCTAAACCACAAGGCGTGTCAAATTTCGCCAAAAGACCGTTATTATCATCAACGAAACCTTGCTCGCTTCCCGCAAGGGTCGAAACTTTTCCGTTTTCGAGGACGCGAATTTTATCGTTGTAGGTGTCGGCGACAAAAATTTTATCGCCCAACACCGCCACGCCAACGGGAGCGTTAAAAAGCGCGGTTTGGGCTTCGCCGTCGGCGAAACCTTTTTGATTTTCAACACCGGCAATCGTCATAATTTCGCCGTTTGTCGCATTAACTTTTTTTATCGTGTGCGCCCCTGAATCGGCGACGATTAAATCGCCGTTCTTATCGAAAACAATTGCCGAAGGCGTATTTAATTTATCAGTCAAGACAGCAAATGTCTGGAAGTTTGAAACATGCCAGATTTTTCCCGCTTCGCCGTCGGAGACGAAAATTTCACCGTTTTTTTCGGCAATGCCAAACGGCTCGCCGATTTTTTCAGTGTCGCTCGAAATTGTCCGAACTTTTGAAAAGGGAGCAGGCGCGGGTTTTTCCTTCAAACAATTGAAACAAAAAAGAAACACGGCGATTAAAGTTATTAAACCGCCGATTGAAAATAAAATTGTAAGAGTTAAAGTTTTGCGCTTTTTAATCATTTCTCCAATTCAAATTTAACAAGAAAATCCAAAACGACAAATCAGAAACTTTTTGTTAAGATTAGGAAACAGTAAAATTAAGAAATAAGGAGATAAAAAAATGTTTTCATTAGAAGATTTATTAGGACAGCAACAGGGAAACGAAGCCGTTAATCAAATCAGCCAAACGCTTGGCGCAAATCCGACCGTTACCAATGCGGCAATTCAGATGGCTTTGCCGATGATTTTGAGCGGCTTGGCCAACAACGCTCAGCAGCCGCAAGGGGCGGAAGCGTTAGCAAATACTTTGGAAAAAAATCACGACGGCAGTGTTTTAGACAATCTCGGCGGTTTTCTCGGCCACGGCAATCAAATTTCAGATGACGGAATTGGAATTTTAGGTCATATTTTCGGACAAAAACAAGGCGCGGTCGCACATCAGGTCAGCGAAAAAAGCGGACTCGATATCGGACAGGTCGCGCAGCTTTTGATTACGCTTGCGCCGATTGTGATGGGATTTTTGGGCAAAAAGAAACAGGAACAAAACCTCGACGCGGACGGACTTTCAAATATGCTCGGCGAACAGCAGCAGCAGATGCAAACGGCGGGCAATCCGATGATGGATATGGTTTCCGGCTTTTTTGACAAAGACAAGGACGGAAGTTCGATGGACGATTTGGCTTCGATGGCGGCAAGTTATTTTCAACAAAGAAGGTAAATTAACTGAAGCCTTATAATTAATTTTCAAACGAAACCTTTCGGAATAACTGATAGCTAATAGCTCATAGATTTTTCTCGAATACGAACATTTTTCTTATCTATAAGTTATTAGTTATAAGCTATCAGTTATTCCGAAGAATTAAAGACAATACCTTAATAAAGTCATCACCTAAGTCAATCCTCATTCGTATTCTCTTGCGAGAGTTGACCGTAAAGCCAAGCCTTTGCCATTCGCCAGTGGCGTTTGACGGTAACTTCGCTGACACCTAAAACTTCTGCCGTTTCTTCGACCGACAAACCGCCGAAATAACGCAGCTCGACAATTTTGCTTTTTTGCTCGTCAATTTTTGCCAAATTTTCCAAAGCTTCGTCGAGCGCCAGCAGTTCGGCGGATTTCCCTTCGGAAACAATGAGAATTTCTTCTTCGAGCGGAAGTTTTTCCGCCGCGCCGCCGCGTTTGTCCGCTCGGTGCTGACGAGCGTAATCAACCAGAATGCGCCGCATAATATTTGCCGCGATACCGAAGAAATGCGCTCGGTTCTGCCATTTAACCTGCGTTTGGTCAATCAGTTTCAAATACGCTTCGTGGACTAAAGCGGTTGGTTGAAGTGTGTGGTCGCTTCTCTCGCGGCGCAGATAATTGCCGGCGAGTCTTCGCAACTCGTCATAAATAAGCGGCAGAATATCGTCAACCACCTGAGCTCTACCTTCAGATAATTGAATAAGCATTTGCGTTAAATCTTGTGCTGAGGTTTGTGACATTTGTATTTTGATAGCCGATATTTTTTTAAGGAAACTTAGAAATTATAGTTAAAAGAAATCCTTTCTGCAATTTTCGGCTAAATGGTGGTAAAAAAACAGTCCGTTGGTTGAACTTGCGGTTATTTACAGCTTTCTTGCCGTAACAAAGCTGCTTATATAGCAGTTTGAGAGTAAAAACAAAAGCACAGTCTCCAATTAAACTGTGCTTTTGTTTTTAGATTTTTGATTTTAGTCTTTTTATTTACTAATTGTCTCTGTTACGACGATTGCGATTGCTATTATTGTTACGGTTATAGCCTTCTTCATAGCCGCGAATAAATCCGTTTCGATAAGCCTGTTGGTAAGCTGACTGTGTTCCGTAGCGCGAATTGTAGCCTGCATTCGCTTGTCGCAATGTCCGACGTAATGCTCGTTCGGCATTGCCGCGACGACCGTTAGTTGCTTCATGACTACCTTGATTTAAGCCTTCACGGTAGCCTTGTCTCATAATTGCCTGATACCGATTACTGCGATTATTATCGTAGCGGTCGTCATTACGGTCGTCTCGACGGTCTTGGCGGTCTTCCCGACGATCCTCACGCCGATCTTGACGATCTTCTTGGCGGTCTTGCCGATCATCACGATACTGGGCATTGGCTGTTGTGACGGATAAAATTCCGACACTAAATAAAAGTGTAAAAACTATTCCAATGGTTTTGATTTTTTTTTGTAATTTATTGTTTTTCATATAACTCCTTATCCTGCGGATTTACAGAGCGATCTTTATGCCGCTCAAGGAAAATCAATAAATTGCTTACTTTTTTGAATTTTTATGGAAATATTAAATTTGGAAGTTGACGCAAATGGTCTACTGTTAAGCGGTTTAAGTATTTACCTTTCTTTACAATCAAAATAGCACGTGTAAATGATATTAATTCTTTGAATTTCAAATAGTTGTTTCAAAAAAGTCGTTATTGGAATTTATGAGACATAGTTTTATTGTTTCATAATTTGGTGTTTATGAAACCGGTAACTAATTATTTCCGGTCTTCGTCTTTGTAAACTTTACTATTGTCCCAAAAACTGCTCTTGCGTGTTACACGCGGATTTTTTGCAGCATTTTCAATCTGCTTGGCTCTGAGACGTAATTCCTCTTCTTTCTGTCGGCGACGTGCTGCACCTGTCAAAGGCGGTTTTCCTCTCTCGCCCCAGTAATATTTTACGGTGATAAAAATCAAAGTAAGACTTCCTACCACTGCCAAAATCAAACTCACCACAACTATCCAAGCAAGGTTCGACACAAAGTTACTTTAACAATTTCGTCAGATATGTAAAAGTTTTCCGTGTACGCAATGACGAATATATTGTCCTTATTAAAGTCTCATCTATAAAGACGAACCCCGTGTCAAGTGAAAATCAGGCACACTTGAAGCTGAACACCATTTGGAGTGCCTTCGACTTTCTATTTTTTACTTGATAATCGATTTTTTCGTTCACTTTTTTAAGCTTTTTTTCTTTTCCAGTCACTGCACTCTAATTTCCAGACAGGCTTTATTGAACTTTCAGGTTTGTTGTTTTGATAAAGTAAACACGTATTTCACCCGGTAAGAGTTTGACGGTCGTTTTATGATAGTTTCCATCTTGTTGCCACGATAACTGTTTTGGTTGTGTATATTCTGGCAACCACTCATTTGGAAAACTCCAGGGACGCGCGCCTTCGCCAATCCAATCCTCAGTAACGACAGGTTTATCCTTTATTCGCAATGTAATTTCAGCAGTCTTGCTCATGTCCATTGCAGATGGGGAATAAGACAATTTTACCAACCCCTCGTTATTGCTTAAAGTTATCACGTAGCCGTCTGGACGAAGGTTGACGAAATATTGACAATCACCGCGCACTTCAACAGGTTGCAGACCGCTGGTGAGTTCCAACAAGAGATGCGCCATATAGGGCATAGATACTTCATCGTATCCCATTAAATATGAGGGGGTTGTCAAAATTACCTGACCTTTGCCGACTTTGTTGAGAAAAGCAATAGGATCGCCATTTGTAGCACGGGCGATAATGCGGGCAGAGGTGGCGGTTGCCTCTTGATATGGAAAGGGTGTGCCGACAATTTCTTCATTATCACGTTCGCACACAACCCCGTTAGACTCTTTTTGCTTGTTTTGTAGCCTGACTCCCAGAAAAGATTCATTAAATCCCGCTACAATTTGTTCTGCATTAACTACTAAGGTTCCCCCGTCATTGACATATTTTCTGAGTCGCTCTGCCCATTTTGCATCTAGTCGTGTATCACCTAGACAAAATACCGCCGGATAGGCTTGCAATGAATCCATTTGAGTGGGTGATGTTACCAACACATCAAAAATGTCCCCAAAATATCCATTCGGAAATGGAACGTTAAGATCATTTGCCGGATCGCCTTCATTTTTCGGAAAGGGAAAGTAAGCAACATTGAAAAATTGATTAATCATTTGATCCGGGCGTTCTAACGGTTTCTTATCCCAGAGTCGCATTCCATTGTAGGTATATTTTTCCCACCCATGGGCTTTATCTAGAAGTACTGCCACTGGAGTATTTATGACTCCACGATTAGGATGTTTTGTTGCTAGTCGAAGCATTTCGTCATACGACCACCCCATCTGATT
>Ga0136618_10000511_pt1 | contig 13441 bp, 12 predicted proteins | sample AntDrymUQ3302106_2_FD_104805 | JGI IMG/M metagenome (GOLD analysis project Ga0136618, IMG submission 104805) | Polar desert sand microbial communities from Dry Valleys, Antarctica - metaG UQ330 (21.06) | ecosystem: Environmental > Terrestrial > Soil > Desert | place: Antarctica: Dry Valley... | reverse complement strand
GTTCTGACCAGATTTATCATAATTATTTGGGAAATCGCTTTTAGATATTTTCCGTCAAAACGCTTTTGTATTTTTCTTCAAATTCTTGTAATTCAAGAACTTTAACTTTCGGAAAATCAATCGTCTTTAAAACCTGAAAGTGTTTGTCGTTTGAAACCAGGCAAACCGCATTTGAAGCAATCGCACAATCTACAAATTTGTTATCGTCCGCATCTTCTGAAATAAGCTCGAAATTAAAATAGATGTCAGTCTTTTTCGTGAAAGGATTAACAGTGATGAAATTCACTACATTCTCGGCAACATCAAGACTCGTTTTCTTCGCTAGAATTTCCTGATACTCAAATAAAATTTCGTTGGACACGCAAAGTATTATTCTGCCTTGAATAATACAATCAAAAATCCACCGAAACGGCGACTTCCTGCCAATAACGGCGATTAAGATATTTGTGTCAAGAACGACTTTCAGCGCGGTTATGTTCATTCGTCCAATCAATCATCGTTTGTTCGGTCAAATCTTTTTCGTCCCAAACAACATCCATTGCGTCTGTCGCTTTATCGGCGAAGTATTTAGCAAGAATCGTTTTTATCTCTCGCAAACTTTCATCCGACACGCCGTTGCCGTAAAGTCGCAAAAGTTCGAGTTGTAGGTTGCTCATCGTGTCCATGATTACTTTTGACAATTAGTTTTTTAATTTAAGTCTATTTTATTGTTTATACATTTCAATTGAATGGGCAATTCCTTTTCAGACTTATGTATAAAATCCCCGTAATTGCTGTAATGCCACGCTCTATACAGATACCACGTTTCATTCTTACCTTTGACTTCAACTTCTTTAATTTTATTTTCTGGATTTCCTCTCACGCGGCTATTTGAAATTCCAATCGCATTGATAAAAGTATTGAACACTTTATCTCCGAAACAGATGATATGCCTTGTTTGAGAATCATCAATCAGACGTATCTTTTCAGCAAACCTTTTCACGGCATCTTTCGCTTCAATACTTACCTTGTCTGAGTTTGTTTCGATTTGTTCCGATATATCGGTCATAAACCCGCCGATTAAATTCGATTGGTTGGCATCTTGAATAAATCGTTTAAGTCTATTATCTCCTCTGTGACCTTTTGTATGAAAGTTTGATAAGGGCGCAACCTTAAATGAGTCATTTGCAACATTAGAGCGATTCAATCCGACAAAAATTACTCTGCCGTGTAATAAATCTCTTTTTGACAGAAAAAAATCTAAATCGTTTTCGTTCTGCTCACTCCAAATAGCCCAACTGCTCGTTTCAATTTGCTTCAAATAATTAAAGGTCTCAATATCAATCATCTTTTTATTATTAAAAAGCCGGTTCTTCATAAATGCCGTAAACATCACGAAGCGCGACGGAAATTTCTTCGACCGTCGCGTAGGCTTTCACCGCTTCAATCGTCGCGGGCATCGTGTTTTCATTCGCCTGCGCCGCGCATTTTAATTTGTCCAGAGCGTTTGCAACCGCGCCGTTATCGCGTGTTTTCTTTGTTTGCTCAAGGCGCGCGAGTTGATGTTCGCGCACGTTTTCGTCAAGCTGCAAAATCTCGATTTTTGAAAATTCGTCGTCCATTCGGTATTTGTTCACGCCGACGATTGTTTGCTCCTTGCGTTCGACGGCTTTTTGGTATTGATAAGCCGATTCTTGAATCTCACGTTGAGGAAATCCGGCTTCGACCGCTTCGACCATTCCGCCGAAGCCGTCAATCTTGTCGAAATAATCAAAACAGCCGTCAACCATTTTCTGCGTCAGAGATTCGACGAACCACGAACCGCCGAGCGGGTCAACCGTATTTACCACGCCCGTTTCTTCCGCGATAATCTGCTGCGTTCGCAAAGCGATTAACGCTGCTTGGTCAGTCGGCAAAGCGAGTGCTTCGTCGTAAGCGTCGGTGTGAAGCGATTGCGTTCCGCCCAAAACTCCGGCGAGTGCTTGAATAGCGACGCGGGCGATATTATTGAGTGGCTGCTGAACGGTCAGCGAAACGCCTGCCGTTTGCGTATGAAAGCGCATCTGCATTGTTCTGGGATTTTTTGCCCCGAAACGCTCTTTCATTGTCTTTGCCCAGACGACACGAGCCGCGCGATATTTGGCAATCTCTTCAAAGAAATCGTTGTGCGCGTTAAAGAAAAACGAGATGCGCGGCACGAATTCGTCAACGTCCAAACCGCGCTCAACGCCGTATTTGACATATTCAACGCCGTCGCGCAGAGTGAACGCAAGTTCCTGCAAAGCCGTCGCTCCGGCTTCGCGGATGTGATAACCGGAAACGGAAATCGGATTGTATTTCGGAACGTGCTTGAGGCAGTATTCAAATGTATCAATGACGAGTTTCATCGCCGGTTTTATTGGATAAATCCACTCTTTCTGCGCGATGTATTCCTTCAAAATATCGTTTTGCAGAGTGCCGGAAATCTTTGTGAAATCCGCGCCCTGTTTTTCCGCCATTACTAGATACATCGCCAGAAAAATTGAAGCGGGCGCGTTGATCGTCTGTGAAACCGTAACTTCGTCGAGCGGAATGCCGTCGAAAAGTGCTTCATAATCGGCAAAAGAAGAAATTGCCACACCGCATTTGCCGACTTCGCCTTCGGATAAAGGCGAATCCGCATCGAGTCCCATCAGCGCGGGCAAATCGAAGGCGACTGAAAGTCCGTTTTGACCTTGCGACATCAGATATTTAAATCTTTTGTTCGTTTCTTCGGGCGAAGAAAATCCCGCAAATTGGCGCATCGTCCAAAGTCTGCCGCGATAACCCGTCGGATGAATGCCGCGTTTGTATGGATATTCGCCGGGAAAACCGATTTCATCAATCGTTTCCGTGTCGGCTTCGGTGTAAAGCCGTTCGACGGGTTCGAGAGAAACGCCTTCAAACGACTGTTTTCTTTCAGGCGACTTATCTAAAACTTTTTGCAAGGTTTCAACTTCCCATCGGTCGGCTTCAGCTTGTGTTTGGGACGCAAATTTTTCTTTTGTTTCTGGCATAATTGTTCTCTGGTAAATAAGTGTCAGTAAAAATAGATTAACAAAAAACGCGGCGACAGTGAATGTCCACCAACCGCTCGGCGCAAAAATCAATTGATTTTTTTTAGCCTGCGGCGATAACTTCAATCTTAAATCCTGAATCCTGAATCTTTAATACTGAATAAGACTGCCTTCGCGTTTGGCGCGTTTAATTGCCCGCCCGAAAATCCACAGCGAAAAGGGAAGCAGCACGGCAAGAAAAACAAGCAATGTGAAAAACGGCGTTTCCACTTCCGCAAAACCTTTTCCCTCAATCAAAACGCCGCGAATTCCGTCGAGTCCGTGCGTCGCCGGATTGATGTAGGAAAGTGCTTTGCCGCCGGTTTTGCCAAGTGCGTCCTGGAGCATTTCCTTCGGGTAAAAAACGCCGGAAAAAAGTGCCGTGCTTGCGCCGAGCAGAATTGCAAACGGGTCGCCGCGTTTGAAAACCATCGCAAAGCTCGCCGATAAAATTCCCAGACTCGCAAGCACCAGAGTCGTCAAAATCAAAAACATCAAAGCCAGCAAAAAACTTCCTTTGTATTGGACGTTGAATAAAAGCCAGCCGAAGAAAAGATAAAGAAAAGAGTTAAAAGTCGCGTCAACATATGCCCAAGCCGAACTCGAAACGATGACGGTCGGGACGTTTATCGGTGTCAGCAAAACGCTTTCGAGCGTGCCTTGCACCTGTTCCTGCCGGATTGCATTGGCAAGCGAAGAAAACCCGACGATAAAATAATTGAGCATCGCCATTCCCGTCAGCCAAGCCGTCAGCGGATTTTGCCATTGCTGGTATTGAGCAAGCGGAAAACCGGCGAAAATTCGTGAGATAAAATAGAACGTCGTGACAACGCCCAAAATCCACAAAATCCGAATAAAAAACTCGACCTGATACGACAGCGCGAGTTGGAAATCACGAATGATAAAAGCCCGGATGCGACGTAAAAGCAAATTCATTGAGTTCATCGAGTTCATCGAGTTTGTCGAGTTCACGAAATTGCAGGTAATTTACAATTTTTCAGAATTATAAACAACAACTCTAACAACTTTTCCAAATCCATAAACTCGATAGACTTAATGAACTCAATGAACTCAAAAAACTCGATGAATTGCAATCTTTCAATATTATTTTTACAATAACCGAATGAAATTTACTTTCGTAAATTTGACGGCGTTCATTATTTTTACCGGCTTGTTTTTGAGCGCGTGCAAAAATGAAAGTCTCACGAACGACAACCTCAATTCAAACCAAGCCGCCGTTGCGAACGGTGAAAATGCCAATCCGGCTAAAGACGACATTGCCGAACTCGGAAAAATTATAAAACTGCCGCTGCTGCCCGAAGAAGCAAACTATTGGGAAGAGAATTTGACCGAATCAAACAGCACCAATCAAAATCCTGCTCCGAGCGGAAAGAAAATTGTCGCCGTCTTAAAATTTTCTCCCGAAAATGCCTCACAGCTTGTCAGTAGCATTGAAAAAATCAGACCTTCGGCGGATTCGGAAATTGATGCCGAAAATCGATTTCCCGCCGAGTTGATAGCGCAAAGCCAGTTATCAGGCGACGAAACACTAAGAGGAAAATCTTATGCCGCCAATGATTTTCTGCAAACACCCTATAACGACGGAAAAATTACGCGCATCGAAAACACTGATTATTTTGTCCTCGAACTGACAACAAATTAACCTAGCCGTTTGTTAAATCTCTTCAAATTTTTTCAGTTTTCGATAAAGCGTTGAAAGGTCAATTCCTAAAATTTCGGCGGCATCGGCTTTGTCGTCGCCGACGGATTTCAAAATCTCCAAAATATAACGGCGTTCCATTTCTTCCAGCGTCGGGCGCAAACCTTCGGGGTCGCGCATCTCAAAATTGTTTTGCGAGTTGATTTTTATTTTGGGCGGCAAATTTTCCAAATCAATTTCATCGCCGCTCAAAATAAACGCGCGTTCGACGGCGTTTTGCAGCTCACGAATATTGCCTTTCCAATTGAAATTAACCAGCGCGGACATCGCATCTTTTGCAATTGTTTTCTCAGACGTTTTTTGTTTGCGGGCAATCTCCCCCGCGAAATGTTTGACGAGCAGCGGAATATCTTCGCGCCTTGCACGAAGCGGCGGAAGCTGAATTTCGATGACGTTTAGGCGATAAAATAAATCTTCGCGGAAACGATTTTCGGCAACTTCAGTCTCCAGATTTTTGTTGGTTGCGGCGATAATCCGGGCATCGAATTTGACGGGTGCGGACGAGCCGACCGGCGTAACTTCGTGTTCCTGCAAGGCGCGGAGAAGTTTGATTTGCAGAACCGCAGGCATTTCGCCGATTTCATCGAGCAGCAATGTTCCGCCGTCGCTTGAGCGGAAAAGACCTTTTTTATCGGCGGCTGCGCCTGTGAATGCGCCTTTGGTGTGTCCGAAAAGTTCCGATTCCAAAAGACTTTCCGGCAACGCGCCGCAATTGACGGCGAGAAAAGGTTTGGCGGCGCGGCGGCTGTTAAAATGAATCGAACGCGCGACGAGTTCCTTGCCCGTGCCGCTTTCGCCTTCGATTAAAATGCTCGCGTCGGTGTCAGCGACTTTTTCGATGATGCGAAAAACATTTTGCAGGACTTCGCTCGTGCCGATGATTTCTGAAAAACTGTATTTTCTGCCGAGTTCGCGGCGCAGATTTCGATTTTCCCGAAAAAGCTCTTTTGTCCGCACGGCGTTTCTGACCGTTTGCAGCAAATCTTCGTTGACAAAAGGTTTCGTTACATAATCGTATGCGCCTTTGCGGAGCGCGGCAATCGCCGAGTCAACCGACGAATACGCCGTCATAATTATGACAATCGCTTCTTCATCAACCGTTTTTATTTGGTCGAGCAATGCCAGCCCGTCCATTCCCGCCATTTTTATATCCGTTAAAGTTACGGCTATCTCTTCGCCTGCGAAAAGCGTCAAAGCATTTTCCGCGCTGTCGGCAGTCAAGACGCGAAAACCTTCAGCTTCGAGCAACTGCCGCAGGATGACGCGCATCAATTCTTCGTCTTCGACGACTAAAACATTTGGCTTCATAAAATTTAAGATTCAAGATTCAAGATTCAGGATTTAAGATTCAGGATTTAAGATTTAAGATTTAAGGTTATTGTAACTGAAAGCGAATTTACATTTACATTTTTAATTTTTAATTGGATTCGTGTTAGCATCAAATTTGTTTTGTATTTAATCGAATGCGTCTTCATAAATCGTTAAAATTCACCTTTTTTTTAGTTTTACTGTTTGCTTTTGCGATTAAAGCACAGCAGACAAATCCGGTTGACAAGCAGGTTTCCAATCCGTTGACCGATACGCAGAATGTCAATCCGGTTGCGCCCGAACAGGACATCAAAGCACCGAAAAGAAAACCGGAAGCGGAAAATCCGCAGGGACTCGGCGATGATGAAGTTGCCTTTGATTCCGGGAAGGTAACATCCGAGGGCGAAGAGGGAAATCGCATCAGCGTTCATTCGGGAAATGTTGACGTGCATTACGGCATTTATCGTCTTCAGGCTGATAAAATTACGTTCTATGAAGCCGAAGGACGAATGGTTGCCGAAGGCAGCGTCGTGTTTGACCAGGGCGATGACCAGCGCATCACGGGCAGTAAAGGCGAATTTAACTACCGCACAAAACTCGGTTTCTTTGTTGATTCGACCGGTTTTACCAATCAGACAAACGACGGCACGGTGATTTATTTTATCGCCGACCGTGTTGAAAGAGTCAGCCTCAACGAGGTTGTCGTGACCAACGGTCAATTTACGGCTTGCGAGGACAATGTTCCGATATGGAGTTTTACAGCCGACGAAGCGGTTATCAAACCCAATGACCGCATAAAATTGAAGAACGCCAAGTTTCGCATCAAAAATGTACCGATAATTCCAATACCGTTTGCTTCGATTCCGATAAAAAAACGCGACCGCGCTTCCGGCTTTTTAACGCCGACTTTTAGCGCTTCCGGCAACAAAGGTTTTCGCCTTTCAACCGCTTATTTCAAAACTTTAGGACGTTCGGCGGACGTGACATTTCGCGGCGATTTATATGCTTCGCGCGGTTTCGGTTACGGACTTGATTTACGAACCCGCGCCAATTCGCGCTCATTTTTTAACTTTGGATTTTACGTCGTTCAAGACAGAATTTTAGGACAAAAAGCCGATGCCGAACATCCGGATCAGGGCGGAAGTCTTATTTACGCGGACGGCGTGCAGTATTTTCCGAACGGTTTCACGGCGGTCGCCAACGTGCGGCTGACGTCGAGTCTGGATTTTCGGCAGGTCTTTTCAGACGGTATTCAGCAGGTTATTTCGCCGATTGAAGTCTCGCAGGCGTATGTCAACAAGAGTTGGGACGATTATACTTTGAATCTGCTGGCGCGTTCGGAGGTGATTTCGATTCCGAATGTCCGCGTCAAAACGCGCAATTTGCCGAGCATCGAATTTGAAAAGCGTCCGTCACGTCTCAGTTTTTGGAAAAGCGCATATTTTTCATTCAAGACCAGTTTGGAAGGTGTCAGCCGACGCGAAGAAGTGGACGATGTTGCTTTGTATCGCGCGACGACCGGCAGTGACCCGGTTGTAACGCCCGCCGTCAATCAGCGTTTCGATGTTCACCCGCAGATTTCCATTCCATTTTATAATAGATATTTCACTTTGACGGCAACCGCCGGTGCGCGTGTCAATTATTACTCAAATTCTTTCAATGATATGCGCCAAGTGGTCGGACGCGATCTCATTCGCAAATACGGCGAATTTGAATTGGATTTGAAACCAACCGCGCTGGCAAAAAATTATTTCAGCGAAAACGGCGCGTTTCGTTTTCGCCACATTATCGAACCCTTTCTGACTTATCGCCTGGTTGAAGGTGTAGATAATTTCAACAGAATAATTCGATTCGATTACGCGGATACGCAGACCGACACCAATGAAATCGAATACGGCGTTACCAACCGTTTCTACACGCGCAAATACACGCAAGCCGTGACCGAAGAAGCGCAAAAGCGTCTTTTACAGGAAGATAACGGCGAAAAAAAAGATTCGCTGTCCATCCAGCCGTATGAAATTTTTACTTTGACGGTGCGCGGAAAATATTTTTTCGACAAAAACTTCGGCGGCGCGCTCGTTCCCGGACAGCGAAATCAAATCGCGCCGATAACGGCACTCAGCTTTTATACCTTCGGCGGCGTTCCGCGCCGGTTTTCGCCGCTCAATATTGACGCGACTTATCGCCCGCAAAGAACGATTTTCGTCAATTCAAGAATGGATTTAGGTCTTCAAGGCGACGGTTTGCGCGACATTTCGGCAACCGTCGGATACGACACCAAATTTTTGAAAATCTTTCAAACCTTTTACTACACACGCGCCGTAACCTTGGTTCCTTCCTTGCAGCAATTCGCCGATGCAAGCGGCAAGGAAGCCGGAACGCTGCGCGGCTCGCAATTTAGTCCTTCGGTCTTTATCGGCAACCGCGACCGTGGTTTTTATGGCGGCACGTCATTATTTTTCGATTTTGAAAACCGCCGCGCACTCCAGAATACACCGCTCATCAGTTCACTCTACACGCTCGGTTACGCCTACGACTGCTGCGCCGTGACGATGCAGTATTATACATTTAATGTCGGCGTTCGCCGCGAAAACCGCTTCGTCTTCAGCTTTCGCCTTAACGGTATCGGCACATTCGGAACGGAACAATTCGGGCAAGGCTTGCGATAAAAAGACACGATCAGGAACTTTGCGAATTGTTCAAATTCTCTTTACCAACTCTTCGGAATGACTTCCTAGACTTCAAATTCGGCGAAAATTGCCGCGTGGTCTGAGGCTTGTGTAACTTTGTTGGTTACTTCAGGAAAATGCGCGTTGCCGGTTTTGAAAATGCCGCGCCGTTCGATGCCGACTGCTTTAATGTTGTCGGCAAGCGGTTGGGAAACCAACAAATAATCAATCTGGTCGTTGCCCGTGTGATATGTCCATTTAGGATTGACATTCTTCAAGACATCAATCAGGTTCGGAACTGCCATTAAATTCCTGAGTGGCGCGCTGCCCGGCGTATCGTTCAAATCACCCGCGACGACGACTAAATCTTTGGTCAAATCATAAGATTGCAAGATTTTGACGATGCGGTCAGCCTGGCGTTTGCGTTTCGCGTTGTTGGAGGCGGGCGAACCGAAGCCTTTGCTTTTCAGGTGATTGCAAAGACAGTGAACGAATTTCCCGTCGCCGATGTCAATTTTGTATTCGGCACAGTCACGGCTGAAAATTTTATAGGTTTGACCGTTGGTAGATTTATATGTGTCGTCAATATGGGTTTTGATGGAAGCCATCGGGTAGCGCGTCAGGATGCCGACATCAATCCCGCGTTCGTCATTGCCGTCAATGACCATCGCGTGCGGATATTCGATATTTTCCTTGCCGAGCAGGTATTCATTAAAACGCTTCAATGCAATTCGGTCATCAACTTCGACGACGCACAGAATATCCACATCAATCGCTTTGACGACCCGCGCCGTATTTTGAATGCTGACTTCGTTCGTGTTTTGCTTGAGCAGTTCCACCCAGCCGAGCCAACTGCCGCGACCTTTCGCCTTCAGAGCAACGCCCGAACCGTCTTGTTTAATGCTGAAAAGTCTTTCCCTGATTTCGTTTATCCTAAACCACGGATTACTCGGCATCGCGTGAAAATACTTGTTCAGGATTTTGACAATTTCATCACCGACATTGTCCGCGTATGAACTGTTCTCAAGCAACACTTCCAAATCCGCAACGTCTTTGAGAACCGCTTTACCCGTCGCGCTAAAGCCTTCGAGTTCCATCACCTTCGGACGCTCGAACAGATTATTGACGTTAAAAGTTCCAATTCTGATTTTTTTCATAATAGTTTCCTCCTTTTCCACCCGGAATCCGCAAATGCCGGAGTGGATTATTAAAAACTTGCCTTTCCATTTCAGGTTATTCCGGCTTCGGGGCGACTAAAGGTTTTTTCTTTGTCGCGCTTTCAGCGTCGGCACACGACGGAAAAACCACTTTGTCTTTAGACTCCGGCTCAAACGGCATCGGCACTTTCGGAACGCAGCAAACCGAACAAGATTTACGCTGAGAACTATAATTTTTTCAGACTGTCGAATTGGATTTCCACATACAATCCCTGTTCGTCAACCACTCGGCAATAACTGCCGCCGTCATGTCTGAGAAGGACGACTTTTGCATCTGCCGGTAATTCTCCGTCGGGCGGAGATGCTTGTTGCGCTCCCGTGTAATAAAACGGCTGCGAGCTTTTCAGTTGGTGTGTAAATCGGTTCGGCGGCGGACTAATCTGATTGTCCTCCGGGATTAGCGATTCTTCCGATAAAACGACGGCTTTTGGTCTGATAAAATTTCCCATATATTTTTGAAAATTAGTTTTGAAATTCGGGTGCGGAAACTGATAATTTTTCCGCACCCGCTGGATTTGCTTACTGCATACTACTCTCCGGTAATACAATCGGGATGTTCGGCAGCACAATTCCCGTTGTCATCGCAGGGTCGCCGGCAATCAAAAATCCGCCTTCTGCGAGTGCCAGCAAATTCGGCAGGCTGTAAGGTTCGGCGGCGTTGACATCCACTTCATAACCTAAATCCTGAAGACTGGCGACGGTCATCGCGCTAATCGGATTATTCGCAGCGGCGATAAAGCCGGACATCAATTCGCTGCGAAAAATCGTTTCTCGCCAATGCGAATCAGCCGTGCCGGGTCCGCCCGTATTTTCGACCGGAATAGCCAACGCTCCCGTGCCTTTCAGCTTACCATATTCGATTTTCCCCTGTTTGCCGGTAAAAGTCGGGTTTGATGTTCCCGCATTTTTCAACAAACCCTTGTGTGTCCAAATCGTGCCGATTCCGAGAACGTGACCCATTTCGTGTGTAATCACATCGGTCAGCGTTCCGTTTAGTTCCATCTGCCTCAAATCCGCCGTGTCGAACGACATTGTTCCGCGAGCCGGTATAAAAGCTGTTCTTCCGGCACCCGGAGGACGCAGACGGGTCGGACCGGCTTGCCCTAAAACTCTGCCCGGACCGTCAATAACCGTGCCTTGCGCCAGAATAAGAAGGTCATCAATTATCTCGCCGCCAATGACGACGCTCGGCAAATCTCCGACGATAACCTTGCTCCAACGGTCGGCGGCTTTTTTGAAGGCTTTTTTCTGGCTTGTCGTCAAACCGCCGAGAAATCGCACTTCGATGGTGAACGGCGATGTCGTATTCGCAACCGCTTTAGCGATTTTAGCATCCGCCACCGCTTCATAAGATTCATATTCAACTACTTCATTTTTTTTGCTCATATTTTTTCTCCTTTTTTCCTTATAATTTTCTGACTTTTGTTAGACTCACAATTCAATAATTTTTCAGTTTCTCTCAGTATTGCTGGCTGGCAAAGCATTATTCTGCGCGTCGGACAACGGTGTAGTTTGTTCGCCGGACAATTGAGTATCAGACGGATCTTCGCTGTTGTCACTACCGCCGTTTTCACTTCCAGGCGGCGGCGGCGGCGGCGGCGGAACCGGCAAACTGCTGTTTTCCGGCGCTTTGAATCCGAGAAACGCGCCTGCGCTGATGCCCATTAACGCCAGAAGCGTTTCGCTGAATTGCGGCATCGCTAACCTGCCAAGCGCAGAGATAATAAAAAACAAGCCGAGAATAATCGTCCAGACGAACAACTGGAAACGGTGAAAGCTAATGCCGTTGACATCCGAAAGAATATCCAGCAGAAATCCTTTCTGGCTCGGACCGATCGCATTGGGAAAACTTTCTCTTATTTCTTGACATTTAACTTGATATTCTGTGTCCCTACTTCTAAAAGCCTGACTGTTTCTGTTCAGCGCGGCTAATTTGGTTTCGAGCGTGGCTTTTTCCGTCAGAAGCGTTTTGAGTTTGTCGGAGCCAAGCTGCGTGTTGTTGCTCGCGTTTCGCTTATTAACGTCAATAATGTTTGCTCCGAGCGTTGTCCCTAACCCGATGCCGAGCAGGATAAGCGCCGTCCCAGAGAGGTCGTTTTGTCCGGTCACGAGCCAGATAAATATAAAGGACAGCAGAACGATGGCAAACCACCACGCTGCCTGAAACGCGCCCAAGCTGTAAGGCTTTCGCTTATTGTAAAGAACCGCCGTGCGGTCGCGCAGCAGGTCGGAAGTTATTGCCAGCCAGATTAAGCCGCCGATTATAAAAATCATAATGATAATCCACGCGCCTATCCAATAGCCGCCGCGCAGTCGAATCAGGTAAAACTGATTATCCGGGGCTTTGACCAGCGTCTTAACGGGATAATTGCCAGCCAACCCCACGCTGACCTCGACCCCTCGCTTCAAATTATCGCGAATAGAATAGTTCTGATTGCCGGAAAGATTATCGAGTCGCAGTCCGAGCAAATCCGACCAATGTTCACTGTTATCTCTGCCGCTTTCGGGGCTGTCGGTAATGCGCTGTAAATGGTAACGCAGCTCGCCGCTGGAAGTGATTGGCGCTTCTTGATTCTCAGTTCCGGCTGTCGTTTCTGTGTCGAGCTTCGGCGCGCCCGATTCGGGTTCCAGCCCGCTGATTTCCCTGCCGTTGATATACAAAACTATGTCGTTTTTTACACAGGGTTTCGGTTGAATCTTCTCTTCACACTTCGACCATCTAACCAATTCCTCCAGATTTTCAACTCTGACGATAATAATATCGTTAAGTCCGGCTTCTCTTTTATCGAGATTTTTCGACGTTTTATACTGACTGTTATAAACTTCCGTGACTATCACCCGTCCGTGATAGTCCGCATCCTTCGACATATCGCCATTCGGTAGCAAAGGGCTTTCAGGCTGACTGTTTCCGGCGGTCGTATTGGTATTGGCAGTCGTTTGATTATCTCTGACCGCCGTGTTTTGATTTTCATTCCGCACGGCTGTCGGGGTCGGTGTCTGCGCGGAAACCGTCGTTATCATAATCGGCAGGATAATCATGAAAACCGCAAAAAGAACCGGCGTTCTTAATCCGACTGACGGACGCGGAAAGATTAGCGATTTTGTCGAATTGAAATTAACGGCGCGGTCGCGCCGCGCTTGACGAATAACAGTGAAATTTTCATCGTTCATATTGAATCTCCTTCCTCCTTGCTTTTTTTACGGCATTGTAAACACGACTCTAACGTCCGAATAAACGCCGACCGTTTGGTTGTCAATAAAAGAAATCGAGCGATAGCGCGACTCAAGCCGTAACTTTAAACAACGCCGAATGCCCGCTCGAAAGCCTGCCGACCGGCGATTTGAATTTCATCGAAGGTTTTCGGGATTTTGAAGGTATCTGAATAGCGCGGGAAAATCAGATATTCCACGCCGACATCAATGGGGTTGTAAAGACGCGCGGACGGTCGCGCCGCAGCGATTGCCCGCTTAAAT
>Ga0136618_10000509_pt1 | contig 13451 bp, 9 predicted proteins | sample AntDrymUQ3302106_2_FD_104805 | JGI IMG/M metagenome (GOLD analysis project Ga0136618, IMG submission 104805) | Polar desert sand microbial communities from Dry Valleys, Antarctica - metaG UQ330 (21.06) | ecosystem: Environmental > Terrestrial > Soil > Desert | place: Antarctica: Dry Valley... | reverse complement strand
CGAGGGCACACGGCCGCCCCGAACTCGCCCGGCCACCCTGACGTTGACGGCGCTGCAATCCCACCAAGCCTGCCAACCTCCCTTGACATCAGGATGGTGCGCTGACCCCTTGAGCCCACCGTGGATTGCGCGCCGTTCCCACGTTGGCCATGCAGGTTGGCGGCTGCTCGCTCAGGCGTACGTCGAGACGTCGGCCGTACTGACATTGGCCTCGGCTCGCAATCAGCGATCCTCGCGCAGGTGCTGGACCTCCTGCAGCCGGCTCTGAAGATGTTCGACGAGGACGGACATGCCGGCCGCCCGGGCGACCGTGAGCATCTGCGTCAGCAGGTGCGCGGCCGTGTCGAGGTCTCCGGGGGCGCGGCGGGCGAGCAGCATCTCGGCGTAATCGCGACGCACGACCGCGGCCGCCATCGGAGCGCCGCTCGCCTCGTTTCGTACGATCGCGGACGCGAAATGCTCAGACGCCACGTCCAGGCGCGACATCGTGGTGGCAAGCAGGCCGAGAAAGCGCTCGGAGGAGCCCCAGAACGCGGCCTGCGTGACCTGCACGTTGCGGTCGCGGTATGGCAGGAGCAGGTCATAGAGGACCTGCGCCCGCGCGGTGTCGCCGATCAGCGAGGACGTCTCGGCGAGCACGCAGACCGCGGTCAACCAGAACATGTCGCGCGGGACGGCTTGGAAGTCGTCGGCGGCGAGGAGCTCGAACTCGGCGACCGCCTCGGCCTGCTCGCCGGCCGCGAGGTGCGCGAGCGGCAGCACCGCCCGCCAGGCGATCAGCGACGGATACCGCTCGATCGCGGCCTTGATCGTCTGCACCTGACCAGACAGCCTGTCCTCGCGGCGGCGAAGGGCGATCAGCTGGATCGCGTAGACGGTCTCGGCGTCGCGCGCCTGCGCCTGCGTTCCGAGGTCGAAGGCCTCACGGGCCAGCCGCTCCGAGTCGGCGACGCGGCCTTCCATCTGGGCCCAGACGACCTCCCAGCCGCGGGCGAAGTGGTGATACAGCGGCTGGCGCAGCTGCACAGCGAGCTCGCTGAGCGACCGATGCTCGCGGCGCGCTGCGGCGACATCGGACGCCTCGAGCAGGTCGTAGATGCGCCAGTGCAGCCCGACGGCCTTGAGCTCGCGCTCGCCGACATCGTCTGCCAATGCGAGGATCTCCTCGCTGAGGCGCAGGCGCTCCTCGAGATGCGCGGTATGCAGCAGTGCCGTGTGACGGCTCTCGAGCGCCGTCACCAACGTATGAGTGTCACCCGTCCGTCGCGCGATGACGAGCGCCGCGTGGCTGAGCTCGGAGCTGCGCGCGCCGTCGGCGGTGAACTGCAGCGCGTCCGCGAGGCGGGCGGTGAGCTGCGCGCGCAGCGCGCTGTCCTGCTGATCACGCTGCGCCAGCGCCTCCTCCAGCAGCGCGATCGCCTCGGCGTCGATGATGCCCGCCTCGCTGTAGCGCCCGGCGAGCCCGAGCGCGGCGCGGCCCAGTTGGTCGGGCTGGTCGTGCCGGCGTGCCAGCGCGGCCGCGGCTTGAAAGGTCCGCCGCGCGGCGGGGCTTCCCTGTCGCAGCTCGACGCCGCCGCGGGCAAGCAGCATTTCGCAGCGCCGGCGCTCATCTTCGGGCGCCTGCATGTCCAGCGTGATCAGCGCCCGGCCGTAGTGCTCGAGCGCGTCCTCGTGCGCCAGCGCCCGTGCCGCGGCGTCAGCGGCCTGCACGCTGTACTGCAGCGCCTTGGCGCCGCGGTCGAGGTCGCGGCTGACATAGAAGTGATGCGCAAGCTCGGCGGCGCTGACCGGCCGCTCGTGGGAGGTCTGCTCGAGCGCCTCGCCGATGCGCCGATGCAGGCGCTGGCGCCGGCTCGCGCTCTGCTGCTCGAACAGGGCATCGCGCACGAGCGCGTGCGTGAAGGCAAAGCGGTCGATCTGCTCGCTGGACTCGCGCACGAGCCCGGCTCGATCTGCCTCCTCAAGAGCCGTGATGATCTCGTCGGCCGGCTTGTCGATCAGGACGTCGAGCACGGCGATGGAGAACTCGGTGCCGATCACCGAGGCATGAGCGAGCACCTTCTGCGTCGTCTCAGCCAGGCGCAGGATGCGCTGGGCGATCATCTCCTTGGCGCCCGCGGGGACGCCGACGAGGCTCAGCGCCCGCTCCTGCGACATGCCGTCTGCGCCATCCAGCTCGTCCAGGCTCTTGAGTGTCTCGCGGATGAAGAGCGGGTTGCCGGCCGTGGCATGGCGCAGGCGGCCGATGAAGGTGTCGCTAGCCGTCCCGCCATCGTGTGCTGCGACGAGGGCGGCGGTCTCGTGGCTGTCGAGTCCGTCGACGGCGATGCGCTCAAAGGCGGGCTGCGGCCGCATGCGGGCCAGCAGCTGCACGAGATCGTCGGCGTGGCAGTTCTCGACCTCGCGCAACGTGCCGAGCACGAGCAGGCGGACATCCTGGAGCTGCTGCACGACGTGACGCAGCAGCAGCGCCGTCGAGGCATCCGCCCAGTGCAGGTCATCAAGGACCAGCACGACGGGGTGCTCTTCGGCGACGAACGCCAGCAGCCGCGTGACCGCCTCGAAGAGGCGGTAGCGCCTGGCCTCTGGCTCGACCGCAAGCGGGTCGGCGAGCGGCGCTGCGGTGCGCCGCAGCCCGGGAATGAAGCGCCCGAGCTCGCAGAGCTCGAGATCGAGCTGCTCTGCCAGGGCGTCATCGTGTCGGTGGGCGAGGTACTGCCCGATCGCCGTGATGAACGGCTCGTACGGCACGATCGACTCGGCATTGGATCGCCCATACAGCACGGTTGCGTCGGCGGCGTGCGCCTGCCGGGAGAACTCGCTGACGATCCGCGTCTTGCCGACACCGGGCTCGCCGGAGAGCACGACGAACTGCGTACTGGCGCCGGCGACGAGCTCGTAGCGCTGCATGAGGCGCGTGACGATGTCCTGGCGCCCGACGAACGGGCCCGCCCTCGACTCGCTGGCCAGCACGGGCGGAAACGGCGACGCGTGATGCTCGGGCCGGGTCTGGGGGGTGGGGGATGGCGCGCTGCCGGGCGCGATCACGAACGTCTGCGCATCGCCTGCGGCCATCGGTGAGCCGACAGCGGCACGCGCGGCCTGGCCGAGCTCGGCGGCGGAGCGATAGCGATCCGCGGGGCGCTTGGCCATCGCCCGTACCACGACCGCGGCCAGGGCGGCGGGCACGTCTGCGACGAGGGCGCTGATCGGCGGCGGCGCGGTCTGCAGGTGCGCGAGGATCTTCGCCGTGGTGCTCTGGCGCGGAAACGGCACAGCCCCGGTCACGGCATGAAAGAGCAGGCACCCGAGCGCGTAGACGTCGGCGCGCTCGTCGACCTCGAGCTCTTCGAGCTGCTCCGGCGCCGCGTAGTCCAGCGTGCCGAGGATCACGCCGGTACTCGTCAGCGGCGAGGCCCCGGAGATGGCCTTCGCGAGCCCGAAGTCGGTGAGAAACGCGTGCATCGCCTCACCGCGGTGCTCGATGAGTACGTTCGTCGGCTTGACGTCACGGTGCACGATGCCGCTGCGGTGCGCGGCGTCGATCGCGTCGGCGAGGTCTGCGACGAGCATGGCGGCCGCCGCCGGTGCGAGGCGGTGCTCGAGGGCAAGGATCCGGCCGAGGTCGGCACCCTCGACGTACTGCATCGTGACGTAGAGCACGCCATCCACTTCGCCCGCGTGGTAGACGGGCAGGACGTGGGGGTGACGGATCGATGCCGCCGCCCGGCACTCGCGCTGAAAGCGGGTGCGAAAGTCTGCATCGGCCGACAGCGCCGGGGCGATGAGCTTCAGCGCCACCTGGCGCTGAAGCGGCTCGTGACGGGCGTGGTAGACGACGCCCATGCCGCCGCGTCCTGCCACACCGAGGATGACGTGCTCGGCGAAGCGCTCGCCGGCAGTGAGCTCAGCCATGCGTCAGCGTGTCGTAGCGCAGCAACGTTTGCAGAGTAGACCGAGAAACGCGTCACAGCGCCAAAGAGCAGAAACAAGGTCAATTGACCGTGTCTGGGACGCTGCCGTCAGGCGCGCCCGCGAGCAGCTCGTCCTCGGTCACTCCGCCGCCCTTGAGCGCCAGCCGCGCGAGCTCGGCGCGCTTCTGATTTTGTGGCAGGCCACGGACGTCGAATGCCTCGAAGAGCGCCTGCATGTGCGTCTTGACGGTCTCGACGCCGAGGAACAGCTCCCCGGCGATCTGCTGATTGCTGCTCGCCGAGCGGAAGCGCCCCTGCACGAGCGGGCGGCAGAGCGCGACCAGCACTCGCCGCTGGGCGGCCGTCAGCGACGGAGCGTGTGACGACGTGACGGCGATCGTCGACGAGGACGGCTCACGCTCGCTGGGCACGACATAGGCAAACGTCGTGAAGCCGATGCGGATGACGTCGCCGTCGCACAGGCGCCGGCGGCCGCGGATACGGACGGCGTTGACGAAGGAGCCGTTGCGCGAGCTGCCGTCGTCGACGAGCGTCCATTCCTCACCGATGCGCTCGAGGGTCGCGTGGACCCGCGAGACAGCGCCGTCCCACGGCAGGGGGATGTCGCTGGCATCCTGCCGGCCGATCGTCAGGCGCTGCGGGCCGTCGAGGACGATGATCCGCTGACGCCCCTCGTGTTCGCGGTACAGGACGAACGGTGTGTTCGTGTCGGCCGCCGCTATGCGTTCCTGCAGTTCGCTGGCTGAGGTTGTACGCAACGCACTGGGCATGGCGGGCATGAGTTTCACCCTACGGGCACCTCGATCGTCCGACAAGCGTGCGTGATCAGTCTCACGCGCATCGGGCCGCGCAGCGGCATGCGTGCTCATGTCACGCTGCACAGTTCTTCATGACACTGCAGGCGCGTGATGCTGCGCTGGCGAATCGGGCCGATGCTGCCGCGCGGCATCCCGAGCCTCGCGCTCACCGCGTGGTAGTCCATCGTCGGCTCGGTCAGCAGCAGCAGCATGAGGTCGCGCTGGCGGTCAGGCAGCGTGTCGAGCGCGCGGGCGAGGACCGCGCGGACCTCGGCCTCCAGCAGATCGCGCGCAGGGTCCGCGAACACGTCGACGCTGTCACCCGGTCTCGGGTCATCGGTCACATGCTCGCGCAGGGGGCGCTGCAGGAGACGCAGGCACTCACGGCGGACGGTCGTCGCGAGCCAGCCGCCAACGGCAGCCGGATCGCGCAACCGGTCGATGTGGCTCAGCAGGCGCAACCACGTCGCCTGGACGGCGTCATCGACATCGCTGGATGACAGCCGGTAGGAGTAGGCGACCCTGCGTAGCATCGGGTTGAAGCGCGCGTGCAGGCGATCCCAGGCGCGGGCGTCGCCGGCGCGGGCGGCCTTGACGAGCTCACGAAGGTCCCGGCCGCCATGGGCTGTGGTCTGGTCGTGACGCGGATGGTCCGCGTGTTCTGGTGCGGTGATCGTCGCCGCAGACTCTGCGACGCTGAGCATGATCATGTTGGCCTCCCCTGGGCGCGCTGGATGCGGCGGCGCGCCGTGGCTGTATGTGAGCTGACCTTCTCAGCGGCCTGTGCGGCGCAAAACGCCCCAAAGGGGTGAACGGCTCACCTCTCGCGGGGTGGGGAAGCGCGACCACGCGTGGGGGCTGGGCACGACATCGAGGACGGCCAGGCCGTCCTCGATATCGGCTTGCGTGATCAGGTCCCGGCGCTGTCAGACCGGTTGCCGCGCCACACGCCGCGATGCCGGCGAACGCGAAGAAGTCGCGGATCGTCACGATCGGCCCCTGCCCGTTCTTCAGCTGGACACCCATCGACGGCGGCGTGCTCGAGCTCGGCTCGCACGGTCGTGCCCGTGAGCGGCCCGAGATGCCCGGGCGCGGCCACGAGCGGATCGAGGGCTGCGAGCGCGGCGATGCTGCGGCGCGCCTGCTGGGTGTCGAGGTTGTACGCCGGGTCTGGAACGCGCGCGGCGGTCGGGCGACCCCACATCGTCGTCAGATAGAAGCAGTCGCTGACGAGCGCCACGCGATCGGCGGCGCGCCACAGCCCGATGAGCCCCGGCGCGTGCCCGGGCAGTTCGATGACCTCGAAGTCGGCGATCGTGTCGCCGCCGCGCACGGTTGCGGAGATGTGCACCGGTCCGCCGTCCCAGACCCAGCGGTGCAGCGCACGGTGCGCCAGCCGGATCGGCGGCGCAAGCTTGGACATGTCCCAGTACGTCCGGCCGCCGGCGCCCTGGGCCTCGGTGACGGCATCCGGATGGCAGACGACCGGGGCCAGCGCGCTCAGCGCGGCAGCGGCGCCGCGATGATCGGTGTCGGCATGACCGAGCACGACCTGCGTGAGGCCGCCCATGCGCTCGGCCGCCGCGGCGATCGGTCCCGCCATGCTCTTCTCGCCGGTGTCGTACACGACCACGCCGTCGCCATCCTCGATGAGATAGGCGTTCATCGCCCTGGGCACGCCGCCGCGCAGCAACCAGACGCGGGGGGCGATCGGCTCGAGCTTCGGGATGCGCGCCATCACTTCAGCTGTAGCAGCCCGCGGTCGGCGGATCAATCGTCCTCTCCCACCAAGGTGTGAACCGCCTTGCCAGCGCCGCGAACGCGCCATACGCTCGCCCGATGCGGACTGAGCTGTATTCACCGTTGGTCCTTACACCATGATCGGCGCACTGCGGCGGCCTGTGGCAGGCAAGCAACTCGAGCCGGGCGTTCACGTCATCGGCCTGACGAAGGGCATGAAGGGTGCCTATCGCAAAGGCGGCTACACCCGCGCCTATCTGTTCGAGGACGGCGAACGCCTGACGCTTGTCGACGCGTTGTTCGACACCGACGCACAGCAGATCATCGACTACCTGTGGAGCATCGGCTGTGCACCCAGCGACCTGACGGACATCGTCCTAACGCACTCCCACCGCTCCCACATCGGCGGGGTCGCGACACTCAAGCGGCTCAGCAACGCCCGGGTCTGGTGTCACGCCAGTGAGGCGGGCATCATCGAGGGAAGCCGATCGTCGGTGCCGATCGCGCTGCGCCCATTGCGACCGCTTCCGCTGTATCCGATTCGCGTGATGTCCTACCTGCCGTTCGCGCCGCACGCCCCGTGCACCGTGGATCGACGGCCCAAGGACGGCGAGCGGATCGGCTCGCTACAGGTCTTCCACGTGCCCGGTCACAGCCCCGGCAACCTCGCGCTGCTGTGGCAGCAGCGGGTGCTCGTCGTCGCGGACGCGATCCTCACGTGGCCGTTGTTCGGCCCCGGTTGGCCGGGCTTCAACAGCGATGACGAGCTCTATCGCCGCTCGCTCGGGCGGCTCCTGAATTTGGAGCCCGAGATCGTCTGCGTCGCCCACGGCGACCCGATCTGCGAGAACGCATCTGAGCTGCTGCCGACGCTCATGTCCTACGTCCGCACCGGCCGCTGACGGCGCCGATCAGGACGCTGCGGGCATTCGCGGCCACGGCGCAAAGACGTTGGGCACGCCGTCGAGCGCCGCTGTCAGCGCGGGGTAGTGCCGGCGCAGGATCCCGGCCATGCTCGCGTCGTCGATCCAGTCAAACCCCAGCTGCGTGTACCGCGCAGGCGTGTAGTCCGTCGTGAAAAACCGATCGCTGCGCAGCCTGCGCGCGGCCATCAGCAGGAAGATCCGAAACGCCGTGTCGCTGATCGCGAATCCCTTCGGCTTGCGGTCGGCCATGATCCCGACGATGAGGTCGACGTCCTCGATCTCACCGTCGTAGGCCTCGTTGATCTCCGCGGCGAACTGCCTGTTGCCGTCCGCGAGCTCGAGGAAGGACTTGGCCTCGGGCATCCGCAGCGCGCGCCGGAACTCGTTGTATCTCGGGACGCCGCACTCGCGCGTGCGCAGGATGTCCGCGGCGCCGAGATCGACCGTGCCACCGGCCGCCAGCGGCGCCGCGAAGCTCGGATGGTTGTGCAGCGTCAGGGCGCCCGGACAGGCGACGGCGAGCGAGTACCACGCGTTCTCGACCTCGATGGCGTGCAGCTGCTCGCGCGCACGGGCGGGGTGCTGCCTGGTCGCCACGAGCTCCTCGAAGGGGACTGCCTCGCGCCCGTCCAGCGCGATCGGCGCGTCGTCGGCGACGCGATGAAAGTTCAGCTGCGTCGGCAGCAGCGGATGCATGCGGTAGACCGCCGCGAACTCCTCGGTCAGCGCGTACGCGACGTCGTCGTCCAGCCAGGAACCGGGGATCCCGCTCAGGAGGTCGCCGCTGCCGATGCGCCCGAAACGCCGGCGAAACGGCTCCCCCAGCAGCCCCCACCAGGTCGACTTGATCGAGTGGATGACCGTTGGGTGGGCCAGCAGCGCGGGTGTCCACTCGACCGTGTGGATCTTCGCCATGACGGCGGCGTTGATCATCCGGGCCTGGTCATAGAGGCGCTGTCCGGACCACTCCGAGTTGGCCTTGTGCAGGCGATCACACAGCGCGTTGTGCTCGCGTGCGAAGACGACGTGATAGAGCGCCAGGCCGAGCCACAGGTTCGGCACCGGGTTGGGCGGGTGCTGATGATCGCGGCAGATGGCGTCCTCGCCGCCGGCCTGGAAGGTCTCGATGACCTGCAGCAGCTGCTCATCGATGCAGACCTTGCCGGTCTCATGAGAGTCGGCGCTGCGAACCGCGTTGGCGAAGCACGGGTCGGCGCCGTAGAGCTGTGAGGCGTCCCACCAATGGCTCTGATCGCTCAGGAAGACCGGCAGGTTGGGCGTCGAGGCACCGTCGGGCTTGAGCGGTTGCAGTCCGATCGGCAACGGCTCGGCGTCGGCCTGGACCTGGTGGGCGAACCAGTCGTGCACCTCAAACTGCAGCCACGCGGCGGCCAGCATGTTGAGGCTCGTCGCCGGCACGAACTGGCGGCGCTTGAGCAGCGCCTCGCTGACGAGCACCGGGGCTGGCCCACCGCGCGTCGGCGCGACGGGCAGGTTGCGTCCAAAGCTCGTGCCGATCGCGCCCATCGCCGACCGGCTGGGGTGCGTGTCGCGGCCGTCGATCCTGCGGGTGCTCGGCGGCGGGCCAGTCGGGGCGGCGCCCTGATCGGCCTGCTCGCCGCCCGCAGGACGCCCGGGAAGGGGGTCATAGAGGTTGTGCTCACGCAGGCCGTGGCGCAGGCCGAGCAGCGCCAGGATCCCGAGCGGGCGGGGGAGCCGATCCCAGTGAAACATCCTGTCCAGCCGCTGTGCGACAGCGGCGACTACCGGCGCGATGGTATGCCAGATCACGGGGCGGCGCGGATCGGCGGCGCGCGACGTCGATATATCGGATTTGAGTGTGTTGTCTGGCGCGGGAATTTTTGCGTGCATCGGGTGGGGTATCCGTACCACAGACCCGTGGCCGAGTCGCGTTTTGTCCGTACGGTCAGTGTGGTTGCGCGAGCGTCTTGCTGGGCGCACCGGGGGGAATCGCATCCTCTCCGCCTTTTCATCCATCCAATTTGAAGCAAGAGCGCCCGGCGATCGATCTGGATACATCGTGTATCTGGTGCAGCGTCGCTGCGCTCCTAGTAGGGCCATGAGCCACATCTGCGCTCCACCAGCCCCGCCCGAGGAAGCGACGTCAGGACGCCCGCGTCGCGCGCAGCCTCGCGACCACGGCCTGCTCGTCGCGGCCGACGCCAACGCGCTCTCGCGCGCCTCGCTGCGCAACCGGACGCTGCGCCTGCGGCTGAGGGCCAAGCTTGACTTCCTCGTGCTCGGCGAGCGTGCGGAGCCGATCCCCGCTCTGCGTGAGCCGGTGGAGAGGATCGGCGCCACGGGCATCTGCTGCTCCGGCGGCGGGATCCGCTCGGCCGCCTTCAACCTCGGCGCGCTGCAGGCGCTGCAGCGCCGCGACCGCATCAGGACCGCGGATTACATCGCCGCGGTCTCGGGCGGCTCCTATATCGCGGCCGCGTATTGCATGGTTGCCAAGACCGGGCCGAAGGATGCGCCACCGTCCGAGCACGGTGACTCCAACGCCGACCTCCTGAACACACAGCAGCCCTTCGCGCCTGGATCACCCGAGGAGCAGTACCTGCGCAATCGCAGCTCCTACATGGCGCCCGACGCCAGCGCGAAGGTCTATCTCGTCTTCCGTCTGCTGCTCGGCTTGACGATCAACGTCGTGTTCCTCGCGCTCCCGCTCGTGGCGCTCACGATCCTCGCGACCGCGCTCGTCTACGGGCCCTTCTACGGGTCGCAGCTGCGGCCGCCTGCGGTTGCGCAGTGGATCCCGGCGATCCTGGCCGGGCTCGGCGTGCTCGTGGGAGCGGCGTGCGTGCTGCGTGCCGCGCCGAGCGACGCCTGGCGGCGGATCTCGGAGATCTGGAGCGTGCGGCTGCTCGCGGGCGCCGCGCTGCTGACGCTGCTGGCGCTCGTGCTGCCGATCCTCGCCGAAGCCGACGTCGGCGCGCCGGACTACACCGCCGAGGTGTCGGGTGCATCCGGCCTCACGGGGCTGCTCGCGGGCCTGCTGGCATGCCTGCGCGAGGCATGCCCGACCTCGCGCAAGGCGGCCGCCGCCCAGGGCGGGCGGCTGCGCGGTTGGATGGCCAAGCGTACACCGCGGTTACGGCGCGCGATCGTCCTGGCGGGCGCGGCGGTCGCGGGGCCGCTGCTCATGCTGACCGGCGCGGTGGTGGCGCTGAGGTTCGCGGCCGGGCGCTACGACAGCGAAGGTCCGTGGTGGCTTATCTGGGTCGCGGCGGCCCTGCTGGCGGCGTTTGCGCTGCTGTACCGGCTCGCCGACCTGACGAGCTGGTCGTTGCATCCGTTCTACAAACGCCGGCTCTGCACGGCCTACGCGCTGAAGCGGATTCGGCCCGGCGATGACGAGCGCACGCGCCATCGCGAGCATCTGCGCCAGGAGGCCGAGCAGGGCATCGCGATCGAGCGCGACTTCGACAACGTCGTGTCGTTGTCGCAGACCGCGTTGCACGACGGTCCGACGCTCGTGGTCTGCGCGGCGGCGAACGTCTCCGACCCCGGGGCAACGGCGCCGGGGCGCCGCGTCACGAGCTTTACCTTCAGCGCGCACACGATCGGCGGACCGCTCGTCGGAGCGCTGCCGACGAAGCAGTTCGAGGAGGCCTTTGATGGCACGCGCCGGCGCCGCGACCTCTCGCTGCCCGCGGCGGTGGCGATGTCGGGCGCCGCGATCTCCCCGTCAAGCGGCAAGGTGGGCAGCCGCTCGCTGACGTTCCTGCTGACGCTCGCCAACATGCGTCTCGGCGTCTGGGTTCCCAACCCGACCTGGGTGGCCGGTGCCGGCAGCCGCGAGCGGCGGCGCTACCGGCGGCCGCGGCCCTGGTATCTGCTGCTCGAGCTGCTCGGGCGCAACCGGCTCGACGCGCGCTACCTGTACGTCAGCGACGGCGGGCACTACGAGAACCTCGCGCTCGTCGAGCTGCTGCGGCGCGGCTGCAAGACGATCTACTGCTTCGACGCCAGCGGGGGCCCCACGTTCTCGGCACTCGGCGACGCCGTTGCCCTCGCGCGCAGCGAGCTCGGCGTCGAGATCGACATCGACCCTGCCCGGCTGACGGCGAAGGGCGACCCGCTTGTCGCCGAGGACGAGGCGATCCGCGTCGCGTTTCGCTATCGCAGCGGCGAGGAGGGGGTGCTCGTCTACGCGCGCAACGTCGTCGGTCCACGCGCCACCTGGGACGTCCGCGCCCACCAGATCGTCGACGGCAGGTTCCCAAACGACTCGACGATGGACCAGCTCTACACCGATCAGAAGTTCGAGTCCTACCGGGCGCTCGGCGAGCAGGCCGGCAGCCGCGCCATCGAGCTCATGGACACCGTCAACGATGCGGGTCGCGAGGTCGACCTGCGCACTGCCGCCTGATCGCACGCTGCAACACGATCGTAAAACCGAGGCACTGCACGAGCAATTGTCAAATGTTGTGGACACGTGGTGTGAGGACGCTCAGGCGGCGACCTTCTCGTCGATGATCTGATCGTTGATGTCGTCGTCGGTGACGCAGCGCGGCCGCGAGCAGCCCGATGCGACCGCGCCCGCGGTCGGGCTCTTGCGCGACGGTGCTGCAGGCCGCCGATGCGCCCGGCATGTCCACGCTGGTCGCGCGTCTTGACGCACGGCTGCGCGAGCTCGACCGCGCCACTGGCAGGCAGACTCCCCTTAAGCGCTTGAGGCCCACCGCCGCGCGCGGCTGGCGATTGCCGCAGATCGCCGCCTTGCTGACCGCTCGTTTCAGCGCCGCGACCGGGGTTGCCCGCAACCGCCGGTTGCTCTCAACCGCATGCCTGTCCTAGGTCAGGCCGGGCGAGCGTCACACGACGGCCGCGACCGCACAGCGCTCACCAGCGTTGGGGGGGAGAGATTCCCACCTTTGGGCCGTTTCGTGGGTGCCAGTGCACTGGCACAGTCGACTCACGTCACAGCCACCGCGCGCAGCATTGACCTGCGTCGCACGTCCAAAGGAAACAGTGTCCGCATTTCCGATCCCCAGTTTCGTCGTGCGCTACGCCGCCGCCGTCGCCCAGCCCGTCCGCTCTCGGATGCCGATGGCGCGCCGCGTCGACGGGACGGATGGGCGACTGCGCTCCGTCGAGCTGGTCGTTCAGCGCTGGCTGATCGCTCACAGCATCGCGGTGCTGCGCGTCAGCCTTGGCGCCGTCTTCTTCGCCTTCGGCGTGCTGAAGTTCTTCCCGGGGGTCAGCCCCGCCCAAGATCTCGTCGCTCGCACGACCGACATCCTGACGGTCGGCCTGATCCCCGCAGGCGTCGCGCTGGTGCTGGTGGCGACGCTGGAGTGCGTGATCGGGCTGTGCCTGATCACCGGACGCGCGATGCGCGTCGGCGTGTACCTGCTCGCGATCCAGCTGATCGGGATCCTCTCCCCGCTGGTGCTGCTTGCCGAGCGCATGTTCGCCGGCCCGCATGGTGCACCGACGCTTGAAGGCCAGTACGTCCTCAAGGACCTGATCCTCGTCGGCGCCGGACTCGTGGTCGCCGCGACGCTCAGCGGCGCACGGCTGACCAGAGGCAGCGAAGAGACAGCACGCTGAGCAAACGCGCGGCCGGCGTGGCAGCGTCGGCCGCGAGCTCAGCTGGATTTGACGTCGCTTAAGACCAGGGCGTTAAGGTCTTTCACCTCATAAACGGCGCCGACGCGTGCCACTTCCACAGGAGACGATGATGGATCAGATCACGTATTGGAACGATGCCGCGCAGGAGGCAAACCGCGTTACGCACACGACGGTGGATCCCAGTGAAGCCGGCGCGCGTGGGCCGGCGGGCAGTTCGCGGGCCTTCGCGATCGTGCATCTGGCGATGCACGACGCCTACTTCACGATCAGGCCAACCGCTGATCACGAGACGTACCTGACGGCGCCGCCGCCGTTGCCGCCGCTGCCGCCGTCGCTGCCGTGCCCCTCCGCCCCAGCGGCGATCGCGGCGGCGGCGCATGCGACGCTGTCGGCGCTGTATCCCGCGCAGAAGGCGTACTTCGATGCACATCACGCGGCGGCCGGCTTGTCTG
>Ga0136618_10000508_pt1 | contig 13460 bp, 9 predicted proteins | sample AntDrymUQ3302106_2_FD_104805 | JGI IMG/M metagenome (GOLD analysis project Ga0136618, IMG submission 104805) | Polar desert sand microbial communities from Dry Valleys, Antarctica - metaG UQ330 (21.06) | ecosystem: Environmental > Terrestrial > Soil > Desert | place: Antarctica: Dry Valley... | reverse complement strand
CAGCCGGGGAGCCCGAGGAGCCTCCCGTCGTCGGGCGCGACACGCAGAAGACCGTCGGGCTGCTGACCGCGACGATCGTCTACGGCGTGGCGCTCGGCGGGGTGTTCGCCCTCGTGTTCGCCTTCGTCTACGGCCGGATAACCGACGCGTCGCCTTCACGGACGGCCGTCTGGCTCGCCGCGCTGGCCTTCCTCGTGGTGTTCCTGATTCCGTTCCTGAAGTACCCGGCCAATCCGCCGGCGACCGGGGATCCGGAGACGATCGAGAAGCGCACCGCGCTGTACATGACGATGCTGGCGACCTCGCTGCTGTCCGCGGTGGCGGGGCTCAGGGTGCGTGGCCGGTTGCGAAGTAACGAGTCGCTGCGCCAGTACGGCACGCTCGGGGCGGTCGCGGCCTATGCCGTGATCGTCGGAGCCGTGATGGCGATCCTCCCGGGCGTCGAAGAGGTGCCCGCCGAGTTCCCGGCCGGCGCGCTGTATGAGTTTCGAACGGCCACCGTGGGCCTTCAGCTGACGGTCTGGACGACGATCGGCCTGGTGTTCGCGTTTCTGGCACAGCGCAAGATGACCGCGGCGGCCGCGCGCAGACCGTCTACAGCGACGTCCGGGGGAGAGCGGGCCTAAGCCCGCTCGCGGTGCCGGGATGCGACGGCTGGTGCTGGTGCGCCATGCGAGCACCACCGCGGTGCGCCGGTCCGCTTTTCCGCTCGACGAGCCGCTCGACGCCGCGGGCCGGGCGGCGGCGTCGACGCTCGCCGGGCGGCTGGGTCGCGGCGATGCGCTCACGAGCCCGGCGCTGCGCGCCCGCACGACGGCCGAGGCCGCAGGTCTCGACGCGCGCACCGTCGGCGCGATCTGCGAGTGCGACTTCGGTGCGTGGGCCGGGCGCACGCTGGCGGAGGTGTGGGACGAGGAGCCGGTCGCGGCCCAGGCGTGGATGACCGACCCCGCGGCGGCGCCGCACGGCGGCGAGTCGCTGGCCGCGTTCCTCGGCCGGATCGGGACGTGGCTGGACGAACAGGCCCAGCTCGACGGACGAGCCGTCGCCGTCACACACGGCGGAGTGGTGAAGGCGGCGGTCATCCATGCCCTGGCGGCCGGCCCGGAAGCCTTCTGGCGGGTCGACGCCGCTCCGCTCCATGCCACCGAGCTGCACGGCCGCGAGGGACGGTGGAGCCTCGCGCGGGTCAACGCCCCGATCGACGGGGCGTCGAGCGCGCGATCGGAGGCCGTGTGAGCGCCGCGGCCGTGATCGGCGGCTACGGCGCCGACCTGGCGTTCGGCGATCCGGCTCGCCGCCACCCGGTGGCGGGGTTCGGGTTCGTGGCGGCCTGCCTCGAGCGGCGGATGCACCGGCCGACGAAGGCGGTCGGTGCGGCCTACACGGCGGTCCTCGTCGGGGCCGCCGCTTTCGTCGGGCTGCTCGCTCGCCGACGCGGCCCCCCCGTGGCGCTCGCCGTCTGGGTGACCCTCGGTGGGCGCTCGCTGGTCACCGAGGCGACGAAGGTGGGCGGTCTGGTCCAGTCCGGGGACCTCGCTGGGGCTCGGGCGGCAGTGCCCGCGCTGGTGGGCCGCGATCCGAGGCAGCTCGACGGGCCCGAGCTGTGCCGGGCGGCCGTGGAGTCGGTGGCCGAGAACACCGTCGATGCGGTGGTCGCCCCGCTGCTCTGGGCCGCGGCGGCCGGCGCGCCGGGCGTCCTGGCCTATCGGGCCGCTAACACCCTCGATGCGATGGTCGGCCACCGCACCGCGCGCCACGCGGAGTTCGGCTGGGCGGCGGCGCGCCTCGACGACGGGCTCAACTGGCCGGCCGCGCGCCTCACCGCGGCACTGGCCGCAGCACTGGCGCCCCTCGTCGGCGGGTCGTCGAGCCACGCGTGGGCCACGGTGCGTCGCGACGGCGCGCGCCACCCCAGTCCCAACGGCGGCAGGGCACAAGCGGCGTTCGCGGGCGCCCTGGGGGTTCGACTCGGCGGCCGCAACGTCTATCCGCAGCGCGTCGAGCAGCGACCCTGTCTGGGCGACGGAGGCCTCCCGGGTCCGGCCGACGTCGGCCGCGCGGTGCGGTTGTCGCTGGGCGTCGGGGCCGCCTCGGCGCTGCTGGCCGCGGCAATGCGCAGGGCGGTGGCAGCGTGAGCGGCGGGCTGATCGTCGCGGGCACCCAGTCCGACGCCGGCAAGTCGCTGGTCACGGCGGGCATCTGTCGCTGGCTGCGTCGCCGAGGGGTACGCGCGGCGCCGTTCAAGGCGCAGAACATGGCGCTGAACTCCGTGGTCACGCCCGGGGGCGCCGAGATCGGACGCGCCCAGGGCCTCCAGGCGGCCGCAGCCGGGGTGGCGGCCGAGGCGGCCATGAACCCGGTGCTGATCAAGCCCGCGGGGGAGGGCCACAGCCAGGTGATCGTGATGGGCAGGCCCTATGCCGACGCCGACGCGCGCTCCTACCAGCAGATGAAGCGCGGTCTGCGCGAGCCGGTGCTCGCCGCGTTCGCGGACCTGCGCTCGCGCTTCGACGTGGTGGTCTGCGAGGGGGCGGGCAGCCCGGCCGAGATCAACCTGCGCGCGGGAGATCTGGCCAACATGGGCCTTGCGCGGGCGACCGCCCTGCCCGTGGTCGTGGTCGGCGACATCGATCGCGGCGGGGTGTTCGCATCGCTGTTTGGGACGGTCGCGCTGCTCGAGCGCGCCGACCAGGAACTGGTCGCCGGCTTCCTGATCAACAAGTTCCGCGGTGACCCCGAGATCCTGGCCCCGGGTCTGGAGCAGATCCGCGCGCTGACCGGCCGGGCCGTGCTCGGTGTCCTGCCCTACCGTGACGGGCTGTGGCTCGACGCCGAGGACTCACTGGCGCTCGAGGCGCCGCGGCCCGAGCCGGTCGCGGCCGTGGGAGGGGGCGACACGCTCGAGGTCGCGGTGCTCAGGCCGCGCTGGATCAGCAACTTCACCGACGTCGACGCGCTGGTTGCCGAACCCGGCGTGACGGTTCGCTTCACCCGGTCGGTCATCGACGTGGAGCGTGCGGACCTCGTCCTGGTCCCCGGCACGAAGGCCACAGTCGAGGACCTCGACCGCCTGCGCGCTTGTCCCCTCGCCGCCGCGCTGCACCGCAGGGCCGCGCAGGGTGACCCGATCCTGGGCGTCTGCGGTGGCTACCAGATGCTCGGCACTGCGATCGACGACGACGTGGAGAGCGGGCGCGGCTGCGTCGAGGGTCTCGGTCTGCTGCCGGTGCGCACCGCGTTCGCGCGCGACAAGCTGGTACGCCGCGTCACGGCCACCTTCATCGGGCCGGCGGCAACGTCCGCTCTGCCCGCCTCGGGCTACGAGATCCGCCACGGCCGGCCGGTGCGCGATGGCGGCGCGGCCCTGCTGGCCGACGGCTCCGCTGCGGGCGAGGGCTGCGTGAGCGGCGCGGTGCTCGGCACCTCGTGGCACGGCCTGCTCGAGGGCGACGCTGTCCGCCGCGACCTGTTGGGCTGGGTGGCGCAGCGCCGTGGGCGCTCCTGGAAGCCGGGCTGCGAGCCGTTCGCGGCCGTCCGGGAGCGCCACCTCGACCGGCTCGGCGACCTGATCGAGGAGAATGCCGACACTGACGCGCTGCTGCGCCTGATCGAGCGCGGCGCCCCACCCGACCTGCCCGCCCTGGCGCCCGGAGGTGCCCTGTGCTCGTCCTCCTGACCACCGCCGACACCGACATTCTGGCCGCCGCGCACGCGACGCGCGAGCTTCCGGAGGGCTTCGCCGGGGTGCGCTGCGCCAACCCCGCCGGCGTCGAGGATGAGGGCCCGTTCCTCGATCGCCTCCTGGCCGGAGCCCAGGTGGTGGTGACGCGGCTGCTCGGTGGCCGGCGCGCGTGGCCGGTCGGGCTCGACGAGCTGCGCCGGCGGTGTGCCGCCGACGGGGTGCCGTTGATTCTGCTGGGCGGCGAAGCTGAGCCCGACGCCGAGCTGGCAGAGCTGTCGACCGCGCCCACCGCGGTCGTGGCACAGGCGTTCGAGTACCTGCGCCACGGCGGGGTGGAGAACACCGGCCAGCTGCTGCGCTTCCTGGCCGACACGCTGTTGCTCGAGGGCCACGGCTTCGACGAGCCGCGCGAGCTGCCCGACCTCGGCCTCTATCTGCCCGGCTGCGGCGATGCCGAGCTCGACGACGTGCTGGCCACCCACGAGCCCGACCGGCCGACCGTAGGTCTGGTCTTCTACCGCTCCCACCGCGTGACCGGCAACATCGCGTTTGTGGAGGCTCTGGCCGAGTCGATCGAGGCGGCGGGCGCCAACGCGCTGTGCACGTGGGCCTACTCGCTGCGACCGGACGCCGGCGGCCGGGTGGCCGCGCTGGAGCTGCTCGAGGGCCGCGTGGACGCGCTGGTGACCACGGTGCTGGCCTCGGGTGGGGCCAACGCCGGCGACGCCGAGGAATGGCGGGCCGAGGCGTTGGAGGCGCTCGGCGTGCCGGTGATCCAGGCGATCTGCGTCACCTCGTCACGCGCGCGATGGGAGCAGTCCGACATGGGCCTCTCGCCGCTCGACGCCGCGATGCAGGTCGCGATCCCCGAGTTCGACGGGCGGATCGTGGGTGTGCCGGTGTCGTTCAAGGAGCCGCTCGAGGACGACTCGCCGGTGGGCGCGCCCGTGCTGCACTACCGCCCCGACCGCGAGCGCTGCGCCCGCCTCGCCCGGCTGGCGGTGCGCCACGCGCGGCTGCGGCGACTGCCCCCGTCCGAGGCTCGGATCGCGATCGTGCTGTCGAGCTTCCCGACCAAGCACGCGCGGATCGGCAACGCGGTGGGCCTCGACACGCCGGCGAGCGCGATGGTCCTGCTCGACGCGCTGGCGCGGGCGGGCTACGGCGTGCGCCACGACTTCGCCGACAGCGACGCGCTGATTCACGCGCTGGTGGCCGCGGGGGGGCACGACCACGAGTTCGTCACCGACCAGCAGCTCGCCGTCGCACCTGCTCGGCTGCCCGTGGCCGACTATCGCGAGTGGTTCTCCTCGCTTCCCGCGCAGCTGCGCGAAAGCGTGCTCGACACGTGGGGCGAGGCGCCCGGCGAGTGGTACGTCGATGGCGACGACCTCGTCGTCGCCGGCTTGGAGCTGGGCAACGTGTTCCTGGCCATCCAGCCCCCGCGCGGCTATGGCGAGAACCCGGTGGCCATCTACCACGACCCCAAGCTCGCTCCCGCGCACCATTATCTGGCGGCTTACCGCTGGCTGGACGAGGTCTTCGGCGCCGACGCAATCGTGCACCTGGGCAAGCACGGCACGCTCGAGTGGCTGCCGGGCAAGGGCTTGGGGCTCGGCCCCGAGAGCGCACCCGATGCGGCGCTTGGAGATATGCCGTTCTTCTACCCCTTTGTGGTCAACGATCCTGGCGAGGGGATCCAGGCCAAGCGCCGGACCCACGCCGTGATCGTGGATCACCTGGTGCCGCCGATGATGCGCGCTGAGACCTACGACGAGCTGGCCCAGCTCGAGCAGCTGCTCGACGAGTTCGCCCGCGCGGAGGCGCTCGACCCGCCCAAGCTGCCGGCGCTGGCGAGCCGCATCTGGACCGTGCTGCACGCCGCCGAGCTGCACCACGACCTGGGGATCGAGGAGACCGAGCAGCCGCACCTGGAGGAGTTCGGCGAGCTGATCGAGCACGTGGACGGCTACCTGTGCGAGATCAAGGACCTCCAGGTGCGCGACGGTCTGCACGTCCTCGGGCGCGCGCCGGAGGGCGAGCAGCTGCGCGGCCTGGTCGCCGCCATCCTGCGGCTCGGCGGTGGCGACCAGGTCCCCGGACTGCGCCGTGCGGTCGGCGCGGCGTACGGGCTCGACGAGCCCGCGCTGCTGGAGCGCCCCGGGGCCCGCGCCGCCGCCGCGCCCGCCGCGCTCAGCGGGCGCTTTCCCGGTCCGGCGCACACCAACGCCGACTTGGTCGATCGGCTCGAGGACGCGCAGCGCGCGCTGCTCGAGGCGCTGGAGCGGACCGGCTGGGATGGGCGCGCGGCGGACGGTGTCGTGGCAGCGACCCTCGGAGCGGAAGACGATGGTGTCGCCCGGTCGCTGCGCTACGCCGCCGAGGAGGTGCTGCCCCGCCTGCATGCCACGGGCGGCGAGGTCGACAACCTGCTCGGCGGCCTGCGTGGCTGCCACGTGCCGGCCGGCCCGTCGGGCTCGCCCACGCGCGGGCGGGTGGATGTGCTCCCCACAGGGCGCAACTTCTACTCGGTCGACCCCAAGTCGCTGCCCGCCGAGCTGGCCTACGAGACCGGCCGGCGGCTCGCGGACGCGCTGCTGGCTCGCCACCGGGCCGACGACGGGCGGCTGCCCGAGACGGTCGGCATCGTGGTGTGGGGGACGGCCGCCATGCGCACCCACGGCGACGACGCCGGCGAGATCCTGGCGCTGCTCGGCGTACGCCCGCAGTGGAACCCCGAGACGCTGCGCGTGGCGAGCCTCGAGGTGATACCGCTGGAGGAGCTGGGCCGCCCGCGGATCGACGTGACGATGCGCATCTCGGGCTTCTTCCGCGATGCCTTCCCCACGCTGATCACCCTGCTCGACGACGCCGTGACCACGGTCGCCGCGCTGGACGAGCCGGCGGACCAGAACTTCGTGCGCAAGCACGCGCTGGCCGACCGCGACGGGCTGGTGGAGGAGCTGGGCTCAGAGGACGCCGCCTGGCGGCGGGCCACGATCCGCGTATTCGGCACACCGCCCGGCGCCTACGGGACGGGTCTGCTGCAGCTCGTGGACGTGCGCAACTGGCACGACGACGCCGACCTGGCCGCCGTCTACGAGGCGTGGGGCGGTCACGCCTACGGACGCGGGCTCGACGGGGTGGAGGCTCGCGCGGCGATGCGCGAGCAGTTCGCCCGCATCGACGTGGCCGTCAAGAACGTGGACACGCGCGAGCACGATCTGCTCGACTCGAGCGACTACTACGCCGAGCACGGCGGGATGGTCGCCTACGCCCGCCACCAGTCGGGGCGGGCGCCGCGGGCGATGATCGGCGACTCGGCCGATCCCGAGCGGGTGCACGCCCGGACGTTGGCGGAGGAGTCCAAGCGCATCTTCCGCGCGCGGGTCGCCAACCCGCGCTGGATCGCCTCGATGATCCGCCACGGCTACAAAGGGGCCTTCGAGCTCTCGGCCACCGTCGACTACCTGTTCGGCTACGACGCCACCACCGGCGTGGTCGACGACTGGATGTACGAGACGCTCGCCGAGCGCTACGTGCTCGACGCCGACGTGCGCGACTTCATGCGCCGGTCGAACCCTTGGGCGCTGCGTGCGGTCGCCGAGCGGCTGCTCGAGGCCGCCGACCGTGGCATGTGGGCCGAGCCGTCGCCCGCCACGCTCGAGGGCCTGCGCGAGGCCTACCTCGACGTGGAGGGTGAGCTCGAGGAGGCGACCGCGTGACCTGTGCCTTCCCGTTCACGGCCCTGGTCGGCCAGGATGCGCTGCGCGAGGCGCTGCTCGCCTGCGCGGTCGATCCGCGCATCGGTGGCGTGCTCGTCCGGGGCGAGCGCGGCACTGCCAAGTCGACCGCCGTGCGTGGCCTGGCGCCGCTGCTGCCGGCGGTTCGGGTAGCGGCGGGCTGGCGCTATGTCTCCGACCCCGATCTCGCAGAGGACAGCCCGGACGGCCCCGTTCCGGCCGACGTCGAGATTGTGGAGCGCCCCGTGGCGCTGGTCGAGCTCCCGGTCGGCGCGACCGCGGACCGAGTGCTCGGCACGCTCGACCTGGATCGTGCACTGGCCGAGGGCGTGAAGGCGTTCGAGCCCGGCCTGCTCGCGGCCGCCCACCGCGGGATCCTCTATGTGGACGAGGTCAACCTGCTGCCGGACCACCTCGTCGACGTGCTGCTCGACGCCGCGGCGATGGGTCGCGTGCACGTTGAGCGCGAGGGCCTGAGCGTCTCGCACCCGGCCCGGTTCGTACTCGTCGGGACCATGAATCCCGAGGAGGGCGACCTGCGCCCGCAGCTGCTCGACAGGTTCGGGTTGAGCGTCGACGTCGCCGCCACCCGGGACCCGGCGCAGCGCACCGAGGTGGTGCGCCGACGGTTGGCCTACGACGCCGATCCTGGCGGCTTCGCCGCCGGCTACGCCAGCGCCGAGGCCGAGCTCGCCGCGCGGGTGGTGGCGGCGCGTGAGAGGCTCGGCGCGGTGCGGCTGCCCGCCCGGGCACTGACGCTGATCTCGTCCACCTGCGCCCGGCTGGGCGTGGACGGCCTGCGAGCCGACATCACCTGCGCGCGCGCGGCCTGCGCGCTCGCCGCGCTGGACGGCGCGGGCGAGGTCGGCGCGGAGCACATCCGGCGCGCCGCGCTGCTGGCGCTCGCGCACCGGCGACGGCGCGGCCCGCTCGAGGCGCCGGGGCTGGACGAGGGCGAGCTCGACGACGCGCTGGAGCGGTCGGCGGACGAGCTCGAACCCGACGACGAGCCCGATCCGCACGACGGCCCCGATCCGCGCGACGACCCCGATACCGACGAGGACCCCGATCCCGCCGGACCGGATGGCGGGTCGGGTACCCGCGCTGCCGGCGGGGCCGACGGGGGGCCGGGCACCGGCGACCAGGCCCCCGCCGAGCGCGCGCCAACCGCGCGGCCGAGGGCCGGCGCGCATGGCCCCGCCGCAGGTCCGCCCCCGGTACGGCCGACGGTCGGCGCACCCCGCGACCCCGGTGCGTTCGCACCCGAGCGCCGCGACCTTCCCAGCCCGCCCGGCGCGGTCCCGCTGCTCGCGCTGGCCGGCCGCGGCAGCGGCGCCGGCGGCCGCCGCAGCCGGGCGGCCGGCGTGCACGCCCAGCCGGTCGACAGCATTCGGCCCGACGGACCGGTCACCGACCTTGCGCCGGCGGCCACCCTGCGCGCGGCCGCGTTGCGCCGCAGCGGTCGAGCCGGCATCGAGGCCGGCGACCTGCGCGAGCACGTCCGCGCCGGGCGCGAAGGTAACCTGGTCGTCTTCTGCGTCGATGCGAGCGGCTCGATGGGCGCGCGCCGGAGGATGGCCGCCGTCAAGACAGCGGTGCTCGGGGTGCTGCTCGACGCCTACCAGCGCCGCGACCGCGTCGCCCTCGTCTCCTTCCGCGACGGGCGGGCCGAGCTCGTGCTGCCGCCGACCTCGAGCGTCGAACGGGCCGCCGCCGCGCTGACCGCCTTGGTGACGGGCGGCGGCACGCCACTGGCCCAAGGCTTGGAGCGCGCAGCCGCGCTCGTAGTGGCCGAGCGCCGCCGTGACCCGGTCCGCCGCTCGCTCGCCCTGGTGGTGACCGACGGTCGCGCCGGCGGCGGCGAGCAGGGCAGGGCCGCAGCGCTGCGCGCGGCCGCCGCGCTGGGCCACACCGCCGACGGGGTGGCGGTCTTCGATGCCGAGGAGGGTGCGGTGCGCGTCGGGCTGGCGGCCGACCTGGCGCGCGCCGCGGGCGCCCGCCTGCTGCCGCTCTCCGTGCTCTCACCCGGGCGAGGACCCGCACCCATCGCATCCGACCGGAGGGCCGCATGACCGACACCCCGCACGCCAACCGCCACACCGGATCCGAGGTGGACGTACCCCACGGGCCCGACGACGCGGGCTCGGACGAGCCCAAGCGCCGCAAGCCGCGCGACCACCCGCTGCTGATCGTCCTCACCGGGCACGGCAAGGGGAAGTCCTCCAGCGCCTTCGGCATGTTGATGCGGTCGTGGGCGCGCGGGTACCGCTGCGGCGTCTTCCAGTTCGTCAAGTCGGGCAAGTGGAAGGTCGGCGAGGCCGAGGCGGCCCGGCAGCTCGGCGGGATCGACTGGGAGAAGATGGGCGACGGCTGGACCTGGACATCGCGCGACCTCGAGCAGTCGGCCGATCGCGCCCGCGAGGGCTGGGCCGAAGTCAAGCGGCGGATCGCGGCCGAGCGGTACGAGCTCATCCTGCTCGACGAGCTGACCTATCCGGTCACGTTCGGGTGGCTGGACGAGGATGACGTGGTATCGACGCTGCGCGACCGTCCCGGCTTCCAGCACGTGATCGTCACTGGTCGCGACGCCACGCAGTCGCTGATCGGCGCGGCCGACCTGGTCAGCGAGGTCAACGTGGTCAAGCACCCCTTCGAGCGGGGCATCCGCGCCCAGCAGGGGATCGAGTGGTAGCTCAGCTGCTGATCGTGCTCGACGGCGCGCCCGAGCCGCCCGGGGGATCCCGGCCGACGACGCTGCAGCGCACGGCTACGCCGGCGCTGGATGCCCTCTGCGCCGCCGGCGTGGTCACACGCCGGCAGACCACCCCGGACGGTTTCGAGCCTGGCACCGAGACCGGGTTCCCCACGCTGCTGGGCGTCCCGCCCGCGGCGCCGGTGGCGCGCGGCCCGATCGAAGCGGCAGCCGCCGGCATCGCCGTGCCGCCGGGCGCGTCGGCCTGGCGGATCGACCTGCGTTGCCACGACGGCAGCCGCGCGGGCGAGCGGGAGCGCGATCGGGCGCTGCCTGCGCTCGCACGCGCGCTTCCCGCACACCGCGTCACCGGGCTGCGCGGCCACCGCCTGCTGGCCGTCGGACCGGGACGGCCGGTGCTCGACCGGATCGACGGGCTGGGCGTGGAGGTGTGGCCCGACGGCGCGCAGCTCGCGCCGGCGCTGGACAAGGACACGATCGTGGTGTGTGGTCCCGGCGCAGCCGCTGGATGCGCGCGGCTGCTGGGCGCCTCCGTCGTCGTGCCGGCGGGCGCGACGGGGGACGTTGACACTGACCTGGCGGCCAAGGCGGATGCGGCCCGCCGGGCGCTGGCGGTCGGCTCGGAGGTGGGGGTGCACGTCGGCGCGCTGGACGAGGCCGCACACCGCGGCGAGCCAGACGCCAAGGCGGCGGCGCTGGCGCGGGTGGATGCCGAGCTGATCGCGCCGCTGGCCGCGGCGGCGCAGCGCCGTGGCGCCAGCGTCGCGGTGACCGCGGATCACTCGACCTGCCCGGACACGGGCCGCCACGGTTGCGAGCCGGTGCCGCTGGTGGTGGCCGGGCCGGGAGTGGCGGCGTCCGGACCGGACCGCCTGACCGAGGAGCTCCCGCCGGGGGTGGTCGCGTGATCCCGCGCCTGGTGATCGCCGGCACCAGCTCCGGCGCCGGCAAGACCACGGTGGCCACCGGCGTACTGGCCGCACTGCGCGGTCGCGGCGTGCGGACCACCGGCTTCAAGGTCGGCCCCGACTTCATCGACCCCAGCTACCACGCGCTCGCCAGCGGCCGGCCCGGGCGCAACCTCGACGCCTTCCTGTCCGGGCCGGAGCTGATCGCACCGCTGTTCCGCCACGGCTCTCAGGACGCTGAGGTGGCCGTGGTCGAGGGGGTGATGGGCCTCTACGACGGCGCCACCGGAAGGGGCGAGCTGGCCAGCACCGCCCACGTTGCCAAGTTGCTGCGCGCCCCGGTCGTACTCGTGGTCGACGCCGCTGCGATGGCGCGCTCGGTGGCCGCCATCGTCCATGGCTACGCCACCTTCGACCCCGCCGTGAACGTGGCGGCGGTAGTGCTCAACCGAGTCGGCAGCCCGTGGCACGCCGCCCTGCTGCGCGAGGCGCTCGAGCCGCTCGGCGTGCCGGTGCTCGGGGCCCTTCCGCGCGACGCCGACGTCGAGACGCCCGAGCGTCACCTGGGCCTGGTGCCGGTGGCCGAGCGCGAGCAGCGCGCCGCGGATGCGATCGACCGACTGGCGTGGGCGGTCTCCGAGCACTGTGACCTGCCGGGCCTGCTGGCGCTGGCCCAGTCCGCCCCCGAGCTGCCCGGCGAGTCCTGGTCGCCCGCCCCGTCGGACGACCTCCCACTCCCCACCGCCGAGCCGGTCCGGGTGGCCGTGGCGCGCGGACCCGCCTTCTCGTTTCACTACCAGGAGAACCTGGAGCTGATCGAGGCGGCCGGCGCCGAGCTGGTGGCGTTCGACCCGCTGGTCGACGAGGAGCTGCCGCCGCGCGCTGGGGCGGTCGTGATGGCCGGCGGCTTCCCCGAGGTGTTCGGCTCCGAGCTGTCGGGCAACGGCGCGCTGCGCGCGGAGATCGGGGCCTTTGCGCGCCGCGGCCGGCCGGTGCTGGCCGAGTGCGGCGGCCTGCTCTACCTGGCCGCCGACCTCGACGGCCACCCGATGTGCGGGGTGATCCCCGTGCGCGCGCGGATGGGGCAGCGGCTCACGCTCGGCTACCGCGAGGCTGTGGCCGACGCCGGGCATCCGGTCTGGCCGCAGCGCACCGCGGTGCGCGGCCACGAGTTCCACTACTCCGAGGTCGACCCGCCCGCCGATCCTCGCGCTCCGGCGTGGCGGCTGCGCGCCCGCGCCGCCGAGCGTTCCGAGGGCCACGTCTTGCGCCTGGTGCACGCCAGCTACCTGCACACCCACTGGGCCGCCACGCCGAACGTGGCCGCGCGCCTGGTGTCCGCCGCGGCGGCGCCGGTGGTGCCCGCCTCGGCGGAGGTGCGCGCGTGAGCGCCGGGCGGCTGACCGGCGTGGGGGTGGGGCCGGGCGACCCCGAGCACCTGACACTCAAGGCGCTGTCGGCGCTGAAGGGCGCCGACCGCGTGTTCGTGCCCGAGACCGACAGCGGCGGTGGTGCGCCCGGGCGGGCGGAGCGGATCGTGGCGCCGCACGTGCCGGCCGATCGGATCGAGCGGCTCCCCTTCGCGATGCGCGACGAGGCCAGGCGCGCCGGCAACTGGGACCGTGCCGGCGCCGCGATCGAGACCGTGGTGGCCGGCGGCGGGACGGCCGCCTTCGCGACGATCGGCGACCCCAACCTCTACTCCACATTCGTCTACGTTGCCCAGACCGCCCGTGAGTTGGTCCCCGGTCTCGTCGTGGAGACGATCCCGGGGATCACCGCGCTGCAGGATCTCGCCGCGCGGTCGGGCACCGTGCTGGCCGAGGGCGACGAGCGGCTGGCGCTGGTGCCGTGGCCGGCCGGCGAGGAGCGCCTGCGGGCGGCGCTCGAGGGCTACGACTGCGTCGTGGTCTACAAGGGCGGGCGGCACCTGCCCCGCGTGCTCGACGTCGTGCGCGCCGCGGGCCGGCTCGACGAGAGCGTCTATGGCGAGCAGCTCGGCGAGGACGGCGAGCGGGTGAGCGCCGCCGCCGACCGCGGCGGTCAGGGTCCCTACATGTCGACGGTGATCGTTCCGCCGCGCGGCGGCAGGCAGCGCGGCGGTCGCCTCGCCGGGGGGGAGTGGTCGTGAGCCTCGCTCACGCCGCTGAGCCCGTCGCGGTCGAGACCGCCGTCCACCGGCTGGCCCCCGAGTGCAAGGTCGCGGCGCTCGTGGTGTTCGTGGTGGCCGTGGCGCTGGTTCCCCACGGGACGTTTCTCCCATACGCGGTCGACACGGCGGTGCTGGTCGCCGTCGCCGCGTGGGCGCGAGTGCCGTTCGGCTTTCTCGCCGGACGAGTGGCGATCGAGATCCCGTTCGTGGTGTTCGTGCTCGCGCTGCCCTTCGTGAGCGGCGGCGAGCAGACGTCGGT
>Ga0136618_10000507_pt1 | contig 13461 bp, 7 predicted proteins | sample AntDrymUQ3302106_2_FD_104805 | JGI IMG/M metagenome (GOLD analysis project Ga0136618, IMG submission 104805) | Polar desert sand microbial communities from Dry Valleys, Antarctica - metaG UQ330 (21.06) | ecosystem: Environmental > Terrestrial > Soil > Desert | place: Antarctica: Dry Valley... | reverse complement strand
GCCCGCGTCTCTATTGGTAAGCGGGTTGTCTCGCGCTAAGACGCGCTCGATGCGGACGAGCCGTCCGCGCTCCGACTCGGAGGCGGTTCGATTTTTGGTCGCACTCAACTGAAAATCGCTATAGTGTCTAAAAGTTTGGTTTTTCAAAATCACAAATGAGCAATCTGAATATTTTGCGTGTCGAAATATGCGGCTGCAAGATTTAACTTTTTCATACGTTCAGAAACCGGTGGAGATTTTAGAAAAACGAACGCCGTTTGAAAAATAATAAAAATAGAGAAAGCGCGAAACACAACCTTTTTATAAGTTACGCGCTCAAACGAAGCGGGCTTGAAGGACATTTTAAGATGAAACAGATTATTTCTTTTGCATTGATATTTACGATTTATTCGGGTTTGATTTCACCGATGATTTTACAAACTCAGGCGCAGAGCAGGCGCGGCAAAACAACTTCTTCAAATATGAATGAAACACCGCAGAACGGTTTGAAATTTCGCTTGAGCGAAGGCGCGGAAGGCGCGGAAAATCGCACAACCACGCCGCCGACAACCGGCGAAGCCTTGAGCGAAAATCAAACGTCGAATCTTCTGAAACGCTTGCCGCAAATCAAATCCGAGCAGAACGACCAAAAGGATTTTGCCAAGCGAGCGGGAAGTCTGCCCGCGCCGAAAACCGGAAAAATCATCAATGCGAAATTTCCCGCCGCCGAGCGCGAAACGCCGAAAATTAACCCGAATTCGCAGACTTTGGAAGTCGTGCGTTTTTCGCCCGAAGGCGCGGTCAATCTTGCGCCCGATTTGAACGTAACATTTTCACAGCCGATGGTTTCCGTTTCTTCGCAGGAAGAAGCCGCAAAAAATGTTTTCGTGCAATTAACGCCGCAGCCTGAAGGAAATTGGCGTTGGTTGGGAACAAAAACTTTAATGTTCGACGCGACCAAGCGTTTCCCGATGGCGACGAAATTCACCGCCCGCATTCCCGCCGGAACAAAATCGGCAACCGGACAAGTTTTGCAAAAAGATGTCGTCTGGAATTTTCAAACACCGCCGCCGACGGTTGAAACAAAAATTCCCGAAAATCAAATTACACGGCGCAACGCGCTGATGTTCGTTTCGTTTGACCAGGAAATAAATCCCGAAGCCGTCGTCAAAACAATCTCCGTAACTTCCGGCAAACAAAAAATTCCGATTCGGCTTGCCACGCAGGACGAAATATCGAAGGACGAAAGCATTTCCTATTATGTAAAAAATGTTCAGCCGAATCGCTGGCTGGCGTTTCGCGCTGTAAATTCCGAGGGTTCAATCCAAAACGCGCTGCCTGCCGATTCGCAAATTACGGTTACGATTGAAAAAGGAACGCCGTCAGCCGAAGGAAGTTTGACGACGACGAAAGCGCAAAGTTTTTCGTTTAAGACTTTCGGCGCGATGAAGTTTATTAAGAGCTACTGCAATTATGAAAACAGCAAAACTTGCTCGCCGACCGATAGTTGGCAATTGCAGTTTTCAAATCCGATTGACACGCAAAGTTTTGACAAATCGCTCGTAAAAATCGAGCCGAATGTCGAAGGTTTAGACATCGTTCCGGGCGGAAATACGATAAATATTCAAGGCTATAAAAAAGGTCGCACGACGTATAAAGTTACGGTTGACGCTGCACTCAAAGATGTTTTTGGACAAACGCTCGGACAGACGGCGACAGCAACTTTTAACGTCGGTTCGAGCGAGCCGGGACTTTTCGCGCAAGGCGGAAATATGGTCATTCTTGACCCGACGGCGAAACCCGCTTTTTCGATTTATTCGACAAATTATAATTCGGTTCACGCGAAAATTTATTCGGTTCAGCCAAACGATTGGGCGCAGTTTCAAGAATACGTGCGCCGCCTAAATTACGACGACAGCAATAAACCCCTGCAAACTCCGGGCAAATTGATTGCCGACAAAACGGTTTCGGTAAAAAATCAGCCGGACGAAATGGTGGAAACGCGCATTGATTTGAGTGAATTTTTAACGGGCGGTTTCGGGCATTTAATCGTGAACATCGAACCGACAGAAGATTCGAGAAAAGCCGTCAATGTCAGACATTACAATTCGCGTATTTTTTCGTGGGTGCAAGCAACGCAAATCGGACTTGATGCGTTTGTTGACAATCAAGAATTGGTCGGTTTTGCAACGGAACTGAAAACAGGAAGACCGTTGAGCGGAGTTGGTTTGACGATTTATCCGAATGGCGGGAAGCAGTGGGCAGTGGGCAGTCGGCAGTCGGCAGAGAATCAAAATGAAACGGTTTCCGGTAAAACTTGGTGGCAATGGTTAATGAGTTTTGCAGCGTCCGAAAACCCGATGAATTCGGCAAACTCTGTAGCCTCTGAAAACTTTGTCGAAACTGAAACAATCGAAGCGGCGCAAACGAACACAACCGCCGCGAACGGAATTTTGCGCCTTGCTTTACCCGACGCGCAAGCCAAACAGCAAAATGTTTTGATTGCGCGAAAAGGAAATGATGTCGCGTTTTTGCCGGAAAATACTGATTATTATTATCAGCAGCAGGGAAATTGGTTTAAGAAAAATCAGCCTGACCAACTGCGCTGGTTTGTTTTCGATGACCGCAAAATGTATCGCCCGAAGGAAGAAGTTGCGGTCAAAGGCTACATTCGAGTTTATCAAGGCGGGAAGTTTGGCGACATCGCGCAACTTGCCGACAAAGCGAGCGGTTTAACTTTTTCGGTCAAAGATTCGCGTGACAACGAAATTGCCAAAGGCACGGCAAATTTAAACGCTTTCGGTGCATTCGATTTCAAATTCAAATTGCCCGACAACGCCAATCTCGGTTATTCGCGCATTGAATTAAAAACTGACAGTTCTTTGACTGGAAATGAATTTTCGCACGCTTTTCAAATCCAGGAATTTCGCCGTCCCGAATTTGAAGTTACGGCAAAGAATGAAACCGAAGCGCCGTATTTCGTCAAACAATCGGCAAATGTTTCGGTTGAGGCGAGTTACTTTGCGGGCGGCGGTCTGGCGAATGCCGAAACGAATTGGACGGTCACGTCAACGCCGACAAATTACACGCCGCCGAATCGCTCGGATTTTACATTTGGCACTTGGTTTCCCTGGTGGCGCGGATATAACAACAATTACAATTTAACAACATCGCAAAACTTCAAAGGTATAACGGACGCGAGCGGCAAGCATCTTTTGAAGATTGATTTTGAATCGGTAAATCCGCCGCGCCCGTATAATGTTTCAGCTTCGGCGAGTGTTCAGGATGTCAATCGGCAAACGTGGTCAAGCACGACGAATCTGCTTGTTCATCCATCGGAGCTTTACGTCGGTTTGAAAACGCCGCGCACGTTTGTCAACAAAGGCGAAAAAATCGTCGTCGAATCAATCGTAACGGACATTGACGGGAAGCTGATTGCGAATCGAAATGTAAAAATTTCAGCGCGGCTGAAAGATTGGACGTTCGATAAAGGCGAATGGAAAGAGGAAATTGTTGACGAGCAGAATTGCGAAATAAAATCAGTTGACGGCGTTTCCAAATGCGACTTCGTTGCAAAAGGCGGCGGACGCTACACGATAACGGCAAGCGTTTTCGATGACAAGGAACGTCCGAACGAAAGCGAATTGACCGTCTGGGTTGCGGGTGGAAAAACCGAACCGAAACGCACGGTTGAAATGGAAGAAGCGAATCTGATTCCCGACAAAAAAGATTATGCGGCGGGCGATGTGGCGGAGATTCTCGTGCAGTCGCCGTTTGTTCCGGCGGAAGGCGTTTTAACTTTGCGGCGCGACGGCATTGTCAAAACCGAACGCTTTTCGATGAAGGAATCTTCGACGGTTTTGAGGATTCCGCTCGAAGAAAAATATCTGCCGAACATTTACGCGCAGGTTGATTTGGTCGGCGCGTCCGAAAGGACGAACGACGCGGGCGAGATTGACCAGAAACTGGCGAAACGTCCCGCGTTTGCGAGCGGCTCAATAAATCTGCCAATCTCGACGGCTTCGCGCAAATTAACCGTTTCCGCCGAGCCGCAAGCGAAAACGCTCGAACCGGCGGGCGAAACGACAATCAATGTCGAAGTGAAAGACAATTCGGGCAAACCTGTCGCCAACAGCGAAGTCGCGGTTGTCGTGGTTGACGAATCAATTTTGGCTTTGACTGGTTATAAAATGGCTAATCCGCTTGATATTTTTTATACGCAACGCGGCGGCGGTGTGAGCGATTATCATTCGCGCAAAGATATTATTTTAGGAAACTCTGATGATATTGAAAGCCCAGACAAAACAATTACTCAAAAAGAATTTGAGTTAAAGTCAAAAGGAAGAATGATTTCTGGTGGAGTTGTTAATGCGAGACAGATTCAGAGCCTTCCGATGATGTCGAGAGCCGCGAACACTCAAACCGTAGAGGTTTCTGCTGATAGCGCAGTTTCAATTGATGAGAATCAGGCGCAAATCAATCTCCGCCAAAACTTCGACGCGCTTGCCGTCTTTGCGCCGAATGTCAAAACCGATACGAACGGCAAAGCGACAGTTCCGGTAAAATTGCCCGACAATCTGACCCGTTATCGCATAATGGCGGTTTCGGTTGACGCGGGCAAACGATTCGGTTCGGGCGAAAGCTCGATTACGGCGAAACAGCCTTTGATGGTGCGCCCGTCCGCGCCGCGCTTTATGAATTTTGGAGATAGAGTTGAATTGCCCGTCGTCGTCCAAAATCAAACCGATAATCCGATGACAGTTGACATTGCAATTCGCGCAACGAATGCTGAATTGACAAACGGCGGCGGCAAGAAAGTCGTCGTTCCGGCAAATGACCGCGTGGAAGTTCGTTTTCCCGTGTCGGCGATGAAAGCGGGAACGGCGCGTTTTCAATTTGCGGCAACGTCGGGCAAATTCTCTGACGCGGCGGAAATCAATCTGCCTGTTTGGACACCGGCGACAACCGAAGCATTTGCGACCTACGGCACGACTGACGAAAACGGCGCGATTGTCCAGCCGGTCGAAGCGCCGAAAGATGTCTTTCCGCAATTCGGCGGTTTGGAAGTTACGACGAGTTCGACGCAGTTGCAGGAATTGACCGACGCTTTTATTTATCTGCAAACTTATCCGTATGAATGTTCGGAACAAGTCGCCTCGCGGATGATTTCCGTCGCCGCTTTGCAGGACGTTTTGCGGGCGTTCAAAGCAAAGGAAATGCCGACCGATGCGGAACTGAAAGCGCGTTTTGCAAAAGATGTCGAGATTCTGAAATCACGCCAAAACGCCGACGGTTATTTTGGTTTGTGGAAACGCGACGGCGAGCGTTACAAGTTTCCGTTTGTGACGGCGCACGTCGCGCACGCTTTGGTTTTGGCGAAGGCGAAAGGTTATCAAGTTCCCGACGAAATGCTGACGAAAGTAAAACCGTATTTGAAAAACATCGAAAAGCATTTTGACCAATATCACACATCGCCGCAAGTTCGCCGGACAATTTCGGCTTACGCGCTTTACGTCCGCAATTTGATGGGCGACAAAGACGCGGCGAAAGCTAAGAAATTATTAGCCGAAGCGACGCTCGAAAAACTTCCGTTTGAAGCAATCGGTTGGGTTTTAAGTGTTCTCGCCGATGATAAAAATTCCGTTGCGGAAGTCGAGAATATCAAACGCTTTTTGATGAACCGCACAACCGAGACGGCAGCCGCCGCGAATTTTGTGACCGATTACGGCGACGCGGCGTGGTTGATTATGTATTCCAACCGCCGCGCCGACGGCGTTCTGCTCGAAGCGTTGATAAAGACAATAAGCGGAAACCCGCGCGTCAGCAAGGGTGCAGAAAGTATTTCTTCTAATGCCAACATCTCCGGCGAAAACGGTAACACCCTTGCTAACGCGCGGGTTTCTGCCGTTGACGCGAACGATTTAATTCCGAAACTCGTCCGCGGCTTGCTCGCCCAACGAACAGCGGGACGTTGGAGCAACACGCAGGAAAATGTTTTCATCTTGCTGGCTTTGGACAAATACTTTAATGCTTTTGAAAAAGTAACACCCGATTTTGTTACGCGCGTCTGGCTCGGTCAAACTTACGCGGGCGAACAGCCGTTCAAAGGACGCTCGATTGATTCAAATCTGCTGAATATCCCGATGAGCTATTTGATGGAACAAAACGGCGCGGCAAATTTGATTTTAGACAAACAAGGCGCGGGTCGTTTGTATTATCGAATCGGAATGAAATACGCGCCGAAGAATTTGAATCTCAAACCGGCTGATTACGGTTTTACCGTTTTGCGAAAATACGAAGCAATTGACAACGCCGAAGATGTCAAGCAAAACGCTGATGGAAGCTGGACAATTAAATCCGGCTCGCGTGTTCGCGTTCGCCTGACGATGGTTGCTTCGGCAAGACGTTATCACGTTGCGCTGGTTGACCCGCTGCCCGCCGGACTCGAAATTCTCAATCCCGAATTAGCAGTTACCGAAGCAATTCCGCAAGACGAAGGCGGAAACACATCGGTTGTCGATTACGGCTCGCAATCTTACGGACGCGGCTACTACAATTGGCATTGGACTTGGTTTGAACATCAAAACTTCCGCGACGAACGCGCCGAAGCATTTTCGTCCTTGCTGTGGGAAGGAGTTTATAAATATACTTATTTAACTCGCGCAACCACGCCCGGACAATTCGTCGTGCCGCCCGCCAAAGCCGAAGAAATGTATCATCCCGAAACTTTCGGACGGACGGGAACGGATTTTGTGAAAGTCGAGTAAAAGATTTTCTCTGATGAGAAAGGGAGGACACAGAGAAATTTGATGGATTTTCTCTGTGTCCTTTTTGTTTCGGCTATTTTTTAATCGTTGAAGTGTGGTCGGAGGCAATTTGCCAGCGTCCGCCGCGCCACACCCAGGTCGTCGTGTAGCGTTCGGTCGTATCGAAAGGTTTGCTGTCTTTGTCCGTGCCTTTGACGCGGAAAGTTCCGGTTTCAATCGCCGCGCCGTTGCCGATGACGCGCACTTTTTGGTCGGTGGTTTCAGTCAATTCAAATTTCGATTTACCGTCTTTGTAGGTGGCTAAATCTTCCGTTTTATTCTTAACCTCGCCTTTTTCGTTTGTGTAAAGAAATTCTTCTGCGAGAATTTTTTCGATTGCCGCCGCGTCGCCGCGCTGAATCATCTTGCCGTATTCCTGTCCCATTTTTAGAACTTGTTGTTCCATTAATTTGCGGTCGTGCGGGGCTTCGGAAAAATGTTCCGTAATCAAAAGCCATTTGCCGCCGCGTTTTTCATAAACGCCCGTGTAGCGTCCCGTATCCTTATGCGGCTCGGCACTCGCGTCGTTTAAAGGAGCGGTGGTTGATGTCCAATTTGCACTAACTACCGCCATATTCCCCGAAACTTTGACCTTTACGTCGTCGCTCGTTGAAGTTAGAACTTTGTAATTTGTGTTTGCCCATTCCTTACGCAGGTCTTCGAGAGTTTCCGCGCGATTCATCATCTTGCCGGAAGGACTCGAATAAACGTAATCATCCGCGTAGACGCGCTCGAAAACCGGAGCTTCCTTTTTCAAAAATGCCTGGTCGAGGCTCAAGTGAATTTTCAAGATTTCCTGCTCGGCTTTGCTCGTTTGAGCGAAAGCCGAGATTGTCGAAACGATGATTATAGTTGCGATTGCGATTATTTTTTTCATAGTTTTGTTCTCCTTGTTTTCTGTAATTTAGGTTTAGTTTTTCGCCATTGTTTCCGGCTTGACGAGTGTTGACTGCGTGGCGACAACCTGCCAGCGTCCGTTGCGTCTGACGAACGTATCCGTCCAGTAATAATTCCGGTCGAAGTTGCCGTCTTTGCCTTTGCCAACTAGATGCAGCCGACCGGTCACGACAGCCGCGTCACCATAGACGCGCACCTTCATATCGGAAGCCTCGTCGGTTGTGAGCTTGTCACTGTTACTTATCGTCTCGGCGATGTCTTCAGTCTTGTTCCGCATCTTGCCGCTCGACCCGATGGAGGTGTATTCGTCGGCAAAAGTGCGCTCGAACCACGCTTTATCTTTGCTTTTCGCCGCCGCTCCCCAATCGTTCTCAAGTTGCAGCAACGCTTGTTCGTCGGTGAACGGCGCGCCTTCTGAAGCGACCACTTGCCAGCGTCCGTCTCGTTTCATCCAAACGTGAAGACTGTTGCGGTAATCGGTAAAAGATTGCCCTTTATAAACGCCTGTTTCCTTGCTGACGTGTGTCATCACCGCCATCTCGCCACCCTTAAATTTCACCGAGTAAGTCGACGGCGTGACGGCGTAGTTTTTAAGGTCGCCGCTAGCCACATCTTCCTTAGCGTTCTTTAAGGTTCGCTCAATGTATTGAGTTTTATTTTCCGTTCCGCCGCCCGCCGTAAAGTCGTCGGCGATAAGACGATTAAGCGCGTCGCGGTCGCCGCGTTCGATTGCCGCGCTCCAATCCTTATCGAGCTTTATCAATTCCTGCTCGTTCTTGCTGCCTTGCGCGAAAGCCAGGCTCGTAAAAATAACCATCGCCAAAAAAATCGTCAGTAGTTTTTTCATTGAATTGCTCCTTTTTTATTTGTTGTTTTATTATTTTCAAAATAGTCGGCAAGCGAGTTGCCGCACAGCATTTCCGTCGAGCCGACGAAATGAATCCGGTTGTTTTGGAAAAGTTTTTTGATTTCCGCAAATTCGAGGCGAAAAACAGAAATGATTTGCGGCGTGGAGAAAATTTCAGCTTCCGCTCGACAGATTTCACAAAAAACAAGAGATTTACCGCGCGTCCGTATAATCGTAACTGTGTGCGTTTCAATCGTTATTTCCGTTCGTCGTTTTTTTGTCATTATTATTTTTTTCAAATCGGAATTTATTGTCTCCAACACTCGTTTCTGCTACTATGCGGTTGCCAACAACAAAGACGAGTCTTCTGGAAAATTCAAAAACACAATCGTCTGCTTGATGTGTATTTTGGCGAAAGGCATTATTAAAAGTCCTTAATTTAACGGCTAAAAGTTGCTAAATTTTCCTAAAGCGATGGAAACCCCGACGAAACAAACATTTAAGTTTGCGGATTTCGACCTTGACGCAGAGAAACGATTGCTGCTCAAACGCGGAGAGGCAGTTGCGCTGAATTCAAAAACCTTCGATTTGTTACTGACTTTGATAGATAATCGCGGACAGGTTTTAAGCAAAGAAGATTTGCTCAATAAAGTTTGGGCTAACCAATTTGTCGAGGAAAACAACCTCACGGTTCAAATTTCCGCGCTTCGGAAAATCTTCGGCGAGAAGAAAGGCGAGCATCAATTCATCGTTACCGTGCCGGGCAAAGGCTACAAATTCGTCGCCGATGTCAAAATTCCATATAACGAAGAAGAAATTTTTATTGAGAGACACACTGTTTCGCGGGTGCTGATTGAAGAGGAAAACAGTGAAAAAGTTATAGAAGACGAAACGGTAGACAGTAGTTTTCAAAGATTAAAAGAAGATAGATTTTCAAAGCGCAGGTCAGCTTTTTCGCCAGCCATTATTTTTTTTAGTATCGCCGCGATAACGCTGGCGGCGGTTTTCGGATTTTGGTCCCGGAATGCTGAAAACAAACCGGGCAATCAAGAATTAAAATTAACAAGGCTGACCGCGAGCGGCAAAATTGCCAATGCAACGCTTACGCCTGACGGCAGATATACGGTTTTCGCGCAAACCGAAGACGGCGGCGAAAGCCTCTGGCTCAGACAAATTTCGACGGGAAGCCAGAGACAGATTTTGCCGGTCAAACCGTTAAAATTTGTCGGGTTGGCAATTTCGCCCGATGGAAATTTGATTTACGCGACTGTCTTTGGCGGCGATATGCCCGACCCGCAGCTTTGGCGCATTCCGCTTCTCGGGGGCGTAATTCAGGAAATAAAAGGCATGACGACCGGAGCCGCCGTCAGTCTGTCGCCAGACGGCGAAAAAATGGCATTCACTTCTTCGCACAGTTCCATAAAAGAAACTTTTTTCAGCGTTGCCGACATTGATGGAACAAACAAGAAAGCATTGGTGCGGGCGGCGGACGAAAAACGCTCGTTCCCGAATTTTAATGCCAACCCGGTGGCGTGGTCGCCCGACGGACAGGAAATTGCTTGTGTTGTTGAAGAGCAAGTTTCTGACGGCACAATCAAAACGAGTATTTTGCTGGTTAATCCGACCGACGGAAGCGAAAAATTTATCAGCGAAAAGCGTTGGGAGAGAGTTGAGCATCTGGCTTGGATCGACGCGGAAAATCTGGCATTTATCGCCTACACGCTCGACCCCTGGAAAGGTCAGGTTTGGAAGGTTTCCCGAAATACCGGCGAAGTCCGGCAAATAACAAAGGATTTGAACAATTATGTGTGGCTGGCAAGTGCCGACGGTAAATTGCTGACTGTTCAACAAAATCCTGTTTCCCATTTAACTGTAGCGGACTTTGATGATAAAGCCGAACGCTTTGAGCCGCGTGAGATTGCCAAAGAATCCGGCTACATAGACAATGTGGTATGGACGGCTGACGGCGCAATCCTCTACGGTTCGAGCGCGAGCGGGAAACGTGAAATCTGGCGCGTCGATTCCGACGGCTCAAACGCGACTCAACTAACCGTTAATGCCAATATTACTTTCGGTTTGTCAATTTCGCCCGTTGACGGCTCTCTGGTGTTTTGTTCAACCGTTGACGGGAAGCATTCGCTCCGTTTAGCTGATGCCGACGGCAAAAATATGCGGCAGTTAACCGAAGCGGCAGAAGATGTTTTTCCAAATTTCACGGCTGACGGTCAGACGGTTATTTTTCAGCGCGGTTTGAATAATAAAACCCTGACAATCTGGCGGATTGGAATCAACGACCGCCAACCTGTGCAGTTAATCGGCACACATGCTTCGCATCCGGCGGTTTCGCCCGACGGCACGCAAACGGCATATTATTTTATGGACAAAGAAAACGATAATCTCTGGCGTATCGGTTTGATTTCCAGCGAAAGCGGTTCATTTTTCGGCAAACTCGATCTTCCGCCAAATGCTGCCGAAAGGCGGATGCGCTGGCATCCGAACGGTAAATTTATCGGACAGATTCTTTATAAAGGCGAAAACATCAATCTTCTACTTCTACCGACCGATGGCGGCGAATCGCAGGTTGTTTCGGGTTTGGGAAAAGGCGATGTTAATTGGTTTGATTGGTCGGATGACGGCGAGCAACTTGCCCTTTCACAAACAACTGAAACTCAAGATATTATTTTGATAGGCAATTTCTAATAAAAATTATAAGCCGAGAAAAAATGCCGAGATAATAAATGCGATGCCGAAAGCCAGCGGCAGGAAATGTTTGTTCTCCATTTTATCGCCGCGTTTCAGCAAGCGGTGAAAGATAGAAAAAAACGGCAATGCCGCCGCGCCGACCAAACTGCCGATAAGTGCGCCGAAAAATGCGCCGACACCAAAGATAATAATTCCGCCCGCGCCGCCAGCCATAATTCCCCAGAGAATTCCGACAAACGGAAGCGTCGTCAACATTTTTGACCAGGACAGCTTTTCGAGTTCAAAAACGACGTTACCGATAAATTTACCGGAAAAATACCCGGTTAAAGCTGAAATTAAAATAACGATGGCGACTATGCCCAAAATCCAAACGTCTTCGCCTCGAAAAATTCTGGCATCTATAAAAAGGCGCGTGAATAACGCGGCAGGCGGGAAAGTTCCGAGTAGCAATCCGAGATAGGCAAAAGTCTTGTCAATCGAGAGCGGATTTTTCATCATCAAGGCTTCGAGTTTTTCCCGTTCGGAAAAAAAGGGTGATTTTTCGCGAGCGATTTCCGCGTTTGCCTGAAGAAGCAAATCTAATCTTTGGCGGACGAATTCGTTCGTGTCGTCAAGGTCTGCAATTGAAGCCGGGTTGATTTGGCGGTTGGCGACTTGCGTATTTCCGTATTCCATAAATAATTCTCCGAACGATTGACGGCAAAACTTTTATCATTCTGCAAACTATCGAACGATATTTTTTCGAGTGCAGACTGCGCTTCGGTGTCGTTTATAAGTCGCAAAAAACCGGCTACAGTTTCCACGAATTCTTTCCTGTCGGAAGCGGCTGTAACTAAATGACTGATAACTTGAAAAAAATCTTGTCGAGCTTGGGTTTGATGAAAAGTTAATCGTTTCAGGTTGCGTCTGTTTAAACAAACTGCGCCGATTTCTACATTGCCGTTATTCCCGATACGAAATACTTCCTTTCCCTCTTCCGTTATGTTCGGGTTTTCGCCGCCTTGGGCAATTGTCAGTCCGACGTAACGCTCGAAAACTTTCCGAAACTCGAAAATTGAAATTTGCAGGGTGCTTTTTTGAAGAGCTTCTTCAAATTGACTTTGAACCAGAAAAATTTCATTTTCTGTTTTTGCCATTTTGGAAAATAACTTTCCGTCGCCGAAGAATTTTTTATTCGTCCGGTTTTTCATTAATAAACGAAAACCGAACGGCAGCCAAAAAACAAAAGTGAAAAATGTTTTTAGCCAGAGCCGGATGCCGATTTGTTGTTTGCGATTTTGCAGAAAATAAAAAACACCGAGCGGTGCGCCGCAAGTTAAATAAATTATCAGAAAGTCAAAGGAATTCATCATTTACAAGCAATGGCAACGGTTGTGCCAACGCCGCTTCAGGTTTTAGGAATTTTCGAATTTGCACTCTAACCGCCGAAAAACTTAGATAAAGCAAATAAATGCGGAACAAGTTTTGAACAAAAGCGTTAAATAAGATTAGCAAAGCGCGAAATTTTTTCATCCGCTTGGCAGATTGCAAAAGTCGGGTTTTTACATTTGAAATTATTGAGTTGGCAACAGCAAAAAGAAAATTTTCGGCTATCTGAAAGTTGGCACACAAGTTGCAAAAGCTAAAGCGACGATTTCAAACGAAACTCTTTGCACTCCCAATTTTCGAAATTATAAATTACAAAGGAATTATTGTTATGACTGCAAAAGCCAAAGTTAAAGTTATCAAAAGAAGTGAACTCAAAAGTTTTGAAGAACCTGTAAAAATTGAGAAGAAACCTACTCAGGCGGCTCGTGAAATGGTTTCTACCGTTACGAATTGGGTGAATGATTTTCAGCAGCGTCGGCGCGTGGAAACAAAACAAGCCATCGAAAAGTTTTTTCCCACTCAACCGCAGACAGGCGGAATGTAATTTTTTGATACAAACCGCCATTTTCAAGCCGGTTCACATATCCAAATTCATACACACAGCAACCGTCAGGATAGCTTTCTATAGCTATCCTTTTTTTATTGAAAGTTTCATGTTTTGGAAAATTATTTGCCCGGATAATTTGTCATCTGAATTTGTTAAACCAAAAAATAAAATTTAATCTTGGATTATGCAGGAAAAAACGATTCTTATTACCGGAGCGAGCAGCGGAATTGGTCGCTCCACTGCCTTGCTGTTTGCTGAGAACGATTGGAATGTTGCCGCTGTCGGTAGAAGAGAAACGGAACTTGGAACATTGC
>Ga0136618_10000506_pt1 | contig 13477 bp, 11 predicted proteins | sample AntDrymUQ3302106_2_FD_104805 | JGI IMG/M metagenome (GOLD analysis project Ga0136618, IMG submission 104805) | Polar desert sand microbial communities from Dry Valleys, Antarctica - metaG UQ330 (21.06) | ecosystem: Environmental > Terrestrial > Soil > Desert | place: Antarctica: Dry Valley... | reverse complement strand
TGCACGAGATGCAGGTCGATGTAGAGCAGGTCGTCGGCGACCTCGTGGGCGGCCCAGAGCTTGTCGAACAGCGTGGTCGCGCTCATGAGCGACGCAGTCCGGCCGACACGATCGCGAGCAGGACCGCCTCGTCCTCGCCCCGGTTCTCGAAGTGGTGCGGCAGGTCGGCGTCGAAGGTCACGCAGTCGCCGGCGCCGAGCGCATGGCTCGCACCGTCGATCAGCAGGTGGAGCGCCCCGCGCTCGACGATCGCGGTCTCGCGCGCGCCGGGCTCGTGCATCGGCGGGTCGCCGGGGCCGCCGGTGACGGCGCGGGACGCGAGCGTATGCAGCGACACCTCCGCGCGCTGGCCCGGGAGCGGCGGCGTCAGGACCTCGTAGCGGTGGCCGCCGGCGCCGCCTGCGCGGCGCTCTGCCGCGCGCACGACGCTGACGGCGCCCTCCTCGTCCAGGCGCAGCAGCTGGGAGAGCTTGAGCTGGAGGCCGGCAGCGATCCGCGCGGCCGTCTGCAGCGTCGGGCTCGTCTCGCCGCGCTCGACCTGCGAGAGCATCGGCGCCGAGACGCCCGAGCGCAGCGCCAGGTCGCGCAGCGAAAGCCTCTCGGCCTCGCGCAACGCCTTCACCCTTGGCCCCATCGCGGTGATGGGCGATTCAGCAAGCATACGGTCGTACGTTATCACGTACAGTTGGCGCCTCCACCCTGCAAAAGTGTCGCCGGTGATCCGACCGCATGTCCTCGTCCTCGGTGGAGGCGGAACGCTCGGCGAGGCATGGCTCCGCTCGCTGTTGGCCGGACTCGAGGCCGAGACGGGCTGGGACCTACGCGAGTGCCAGGCGTTCGTCGGCACCTCGGCAGGCTCGATAGTCGCGGCCGTGCTCGTCTCCGGGGGCCGCCCGGAGGCTGCGCGCGGCGCCGCAGAGAGCTGGGAGGACGCGGCGGTGGAGGCGACCGGGGAGCGGACGCGCTCCGGCCTCCCGCCGGCACTGCGCGCACTCGGCCGGCGCGCCGGCGGTCTGGTGGCCGCTGCCGCCACGCCGCTGGCTCCGCTCGCCGCGGCCGGCCTGGCGCCCGCGGGCGCTGCCATCAGGTCCGCACTGCTGCGCAGTGGCCGTGCGCCGACGCGCGGCATCCCGGGGCTCGAGGCCGCGCTGCGCGGGTTCGACTCGAGCTTCGACGGCCGCCTGCGCGTAGCGGCCGTCGACCGCCGCAGCGGCCGGCGTGTCGTATTCGGCGCGCCCGGCGCCCCGCCGGCGCGCGTCGCCGAGGCTGTGATGGCGTCCTGCGCGGTGCCGTGGGTATTTCGCCCGATCACGATCGGCGGCCGCGAGTACGTCGACGGCGGGGTCTGGAGCGCCGCCAACCTCGACGCGGCCCCGGTCCGCAAGGGCACCGAGGTGCTGTGCCTCAACCCCACCGCGTCGCCGCGCCTGGCGCGCGACCGGCTCGGCGCCGTGCGTGCGTTCGCCGGCGCCACGGCAGCCGGCGAGGCGCTCGTCCTGCGCCGCCGCGGCGCGCGCGTGCGGATCGTCGCACCCGACGCGGAGACGGTGCACGAGATCGGGCCGAGCCTGTTCGACGGCCGCCGCCGTCCCGCGGTCGAGGCGGCGGGCTACGCGCAGGGCCGTGCCCTCGCCGCAGGCGCGTGACAGCCGCGTCCGGCTCAGGCATCGTTTCTCAGCAGCGCCGGGTCGGCGATCTCGGGCCGACGACGGAAAGACTCCGGGCTCTGGGCACGCCAGAGCAGCATCAGCAGCACACCGAGCACCAGGAACCCCGCGCCGACGAGCAGGAACGTCTTGACGGACCGCAGCAGCTCGCGGCCTACGGCGCCGGTGTGAGCTCCGCCTCGGGCAGCGCCGGCTGCTGCGCGTGCGCGAGCACCTTGCGCTCGCAGTTCGACAGCGCGCGCACGTAGGCCTGGGCGGCCGCCTCGATGATGTCGGTCGAGACGCCCTGGCCGGAGGCCGACTGCCCGGACAGCTCGAGCACGACGCTGGCCTCGCCGAGCGCGTCCTGGCCGGCGGTCACGGCGTCGATGCGGAACTCGCGCAGCCGCGCCTCGCGCCTGGTCGCGGCATTGATCGCGCGGAAGATCGCGTCGACCGGGCCGTCGCCGGTGAAGTCGCCGAGCACCTCGTCGCCGTCCGGCGTCTGGACCGCGACGCGTGCGTGCGGCGGGCGCCGGTTTGAGACGTCGACGTCGAACCACTTCAGCGTGTAGGAACGCAGCCCGTCACGCAGCTCGTCGGTGACCAGCGCCTCGAGGTCCATCGCCGTCACCGTCTTCTTGCGGTCCGCGATCTCCTTGAAGCGCTTGAACGCCGTGTTGAGCGCCTGGCCCTCGACGCTGAAGCCGAGCTCCTGCAGCGCGCTCTTGAGCGCGTGCCGGCCCGAGTGCTTGCCGAGCACGAGGTCGTTGCCATCCAGTCCGACCGTGGTCGCGTCCATGATCTCGTAGGTCGAGCGGTCCTTGAGCACGCCGTCCTGGTGGATCCCCGACTCGTGCGCGAACGCGTTGCGGCCGACGATCGCCTTGTTCGGCTGAACGGGATAGCCGGTGAGGCGCGAGACCATCCGGCTCGTGCGCGCGATCTCGCGCGTATTGACGCCGGTCGCGAAGCCGAGGTCGGCCGCGCGCGTCGCCAGCAGCATCACGAACTCCTCGAGCGACGCGTTGCCGGCCCGCTCGCCGATGCCGTTGACGGCGCACTCGACCTGGCGCGCGCCGGCCTGCACCCCGGCGAGTGTGTTCGCCACCGCCAGGCCGAGGTCGTCGTGGCAGTGCACGGAGAGGACGACGTCGCGCAGCCCGGGGACGAGCTCGTACAGGCGGGTGAGGAAACGGGCGTACTCCTGCGGCGTCGCGTAGCCCACGGTGTCGGGGACGTTGATGGTCGTGGCGCCCTCGTCGAGCGCGATCTGCACCACCTCCGCCGTGAACTCGGCGTCCGCGCGCGTCGCGTCCATCGGCGAGAACTCGACGTCGTCCACGAACGACTTCGCGTGTGCCACCGCAGCGCGAGCGGAGCCTTTGACGTCCTCGCGCGTGGACTGCAACTGGTGCTCGATGTGGATGTCCGACGTGGAGATGAACGTGTGGATCCGAGGTCGCTCCGCGTCGCGCACCGCCTCGGCGGCGCGCTCGACGTCGGCAGCATGAGCGCGCGCCAGGCCGGCGATGACCGGCCCGTGCACCTCGCGCGCGATCGCGCGCACCGCCTCGAAGTCGCCGGGCGAGGCGATCGGGAAGCCGGCCTCGATGACGTCGACGCCCAGCCTTGCCAGCTGGTGCGCGATCTCGAGCTTCTCGGTCGCGTTGAGTGAGATCCCCGGCGACTGCTCGCCGTCGCGCAGGGTGGTGTCGAAGATGACGACCCGTTCGGGGTCCATGGTGTGCTCCTTTTGTCTCGCCTGTTTGTGCTTCTCCGATGGGTTTGCGGCTACGCGGCCGCCACGCGCTATTCCCCCCGAAGGGGGAGGAGAAGGGCGAGGTGCAGGTGCAGTGCCATGCGTCGGCGGCAACATTATCGGCCGCCCACCGACTTGACCAGAGGTCTAGACCTTTTATCCGCGGCGGCCAGCCGTCATGTTCCTTCTGTATGGTCCGCGCACATGGAGAGTGGGGGTGGTGGACCGGACGTCGTCCTGCGCGGCGTCACGAAGCGGTTCGGGGAGCTCGTCGCAGTCGACCAGATCGACCTCGAAGTGCAACCCGGCGAGTTCCTGGCGCTGCTGGGCCCCTCGGGCTGCGGCAAGACGACGACGCTGCGCATGATCGCCGGCTTCGACGAGCCGACCGAGGGTGAGATCGAGATCGACGGCCGCTCGGCGGTCGGCGTCCCGCCGAACAAGCGCAACGTGAACACGGTCTTCCAGGCCTACGCGCTGTTTCCCCACCTGACCGTGCTCGACAACGTCGCCTACGGGCTCAAGCAGCGCAAGGTCGGCAAGGACGAGCGCCGCAAGCAGGCGCAGGAGGCGCTCGAGCTGGTCCACCTCACCGGTCGCGACGAGGCCAAGCCGGCACAGCTCTCCGGCGGCATGCAGCAGCGCGTCGCGCTTGCCCGCGCGCTGGTGATGAACCCGAAGGTGCTGCTGCTCGACGAGCCGCTCGGCGCACTCGACCTGAAGCTGCGCAAGGCGATGCAGGTCGAGCTCAAGCGCATCCAGCGCGATGTCGGGATCACGTTCATCGTCGTCACGCACGACCAGGAGGAGGCGATGGCGATGGCCGACCGGATCGCCGTGATGAACGCCGGCCACATCGATCAGCTCGCCGCGCCGTCGGAGATCTACGACCGTCCTGCGACGCCCTTCGTCGCCGACTTCATCGGCGACATGAACCACCTCGAGGGGACGCTCGAGCGCGACGGCGAGAAGCTCGTCGCCATGGTCGGCGGAGCGCGTTTCGGGATCGGGCGCGTGGTGCGCGAGGCGCAGGCCGGCGAGCGCGTGCGGCTCGGGATCCGGCCGGAGGAGATCCACGCCGGCGCGCGCGGGGAGGGTGTCCCCGCCACCTGCCAGACGGCGATGGTGCTCGGCAGCCACGTGCAGATCGTCGCGCGGCTCGAGACCGGCGAGGAGGTGGTCGCCGTGCAGCGTCGCGCGGGCGAGGAGCGGATCGACGAGATCGGCTCCGGTGACCAGGTCTGGCTCGACTGGAGCCCGACAGCTGCGCTGCTGCTCGGCCCCGTCGAGGGCTCCCCCGCCGCCGCCGCCGCCGATCCCGTCGAAATACAAGCCTGATCCACGAAAGGAACTGAAACGCGATGCCCGAGCGACCCGAAGAACTCAACATCCTGGTCCCCGAATCGAGGCGCGCGGAGATCCAGCGCATCGTCACCCGGCGCCAGGCCCTGATCGCGGGCGGCGGCGCAGCGGCCGCCGCGTACCTGGCCGGCTGCGGCGGCTCCACTTCAAGCAGTGATGGCGGCGGCGGAGGTGCCGGCGGAGGCGCCTCCGAGGACGAGGCCGGCAAGCCCCCCACACCGGCCGACGGCACCGTCGAGGAGGGCGACCTGCTGCTCGCCAACTGGGTCGACTACTCCGACCCGGCCAACTACAAGGGCTACACCAAGGAGCACGGCCCGAAGGTCAAGGTCTCGGGCTTCGGCTCCAACGACGAGATCCTCGCCAAGCTGCGCGCCGGCGGCGCCAAGTACGACGTGATCTCGCCGACGGGATACGCGGTCAAGACGATGGCCAACCTCGGGCTGATCATGCCGCTGACGCACGAGCTGATCCCGAACATCAAGAACATCACGCCGGCGTTCACCGAGACCGACTACGACCCCGGCAACAAGTTCTCGGTGCCGAAGGACTACGGCATCACGAGCTTCTACTGGCTGACCGACAAGGTGTCGGAGCAGCCGGCCAGCATCAAGGAGTGCATGGAGCTGCTCAAGACGCCGAAGTTCAAGGACATGCGCGTCAACTTCCTCGAGGGCGGCACCCAGGTCATGGCGATCGCGCTCGCCGCGCTCGGCTACTCGATCAACAGCGAGGACCAGGCCGAGATCGACGCAGCCAAGCAGCTGCTGGTCGACGTCAAGCCGAACGTCGACACGATCAGCTCGACGTTCATCGAGAAGGCGCAGCGCGGTGAGATCGATTTCGGCATGGGCTGGAACGGCGATATCCGGCGCGCGATCGAGACGCTGGCCAAGAAGGACCGCGAGATGGTCTTCCTCGTACCGGAGGGCAACACGGAGTACTGGGTCGACAACTGGGTCATCCCGGCCGACGCCGAGCACCCGGTCGCGGCGCACAAGTGGATCGACTACGTGCTCGACCCAGCCGCCGCCGGCAAAGAGATGAACTACCACCAGTACCCGGTGCCGGTGGAGGGCATCAGCGGCGTCAAACCCGATCTCGCGAACGATCCGGTGATCAACATCCCTAACGACAAGATCGAGGGCTACGAGTCGCAGCTCGAGACCGCGAAGGGCCTCCAGCAGCGCAACCGCGCCTACACGGAGTTCAAGGCCGCCTGACGATGGCGGCGGCCGAGGCGACCCCCGCTTCGGCCCCCGCGGCCGCGCAACCGCGCGGCCGCGTCGCGGGCGCGCTCGCCGGCCTGGTGATGCTGGCGGTCGCGATCGGGATCTACACGCAGATCGGGACGCTCGGGCTGGGACTTGCGCCGAGCGTCGCGCTGCTGCTCGCCGCGCTGCCGCTGTTCGTGCTCGCGGGCGCTGCGATCCGGCGCGTGACGCGCGCCGCGCCGACCGAGCACACGGGCTACCCATTCGGACTGGCGCTCCCTTCGCTCGCCTACTACTGCGCGTTCTTCGTGGTGCCCCTGGGCTTCCTGCTGCTGTTCGCGGTCGCGACGCCACTCGGCTTCGGCGGCGTGGAGTACGGCTTCGACCTCGGCAACTTCGAGGCCGGCCTCGATCGGCTCTATGTCGACGTGTACCTGCGCACGCTGCGCACCGCCGCGGTGGGGACGCTGCTGATCGTCCTGGTCGGCTACCCGCTCACATACTGGATCGTGCGCTACGCGCCGGCGAACCGCCGCGGGCTGTTCCTGGCGCTGATCATCGTGCCCTTCTGGACCTCGTTCCTGATCCGGACCTACTCGTTCCTGATCGTGCTCTCGCCCGAGTTCTTCCTCTCGGACTGGCTCCAGTCGATCAGGCTCACCGACGGTCCGCTCGAGATCCTGAACACCACCACGGCGATCCAGTTCGGGCTCGTCTACAACTACCTGCCGCTGTTTGTGCTGCCGCTCTACGCGACGCTCGAGCGGATGGACTGGCGGCTCGTCGACGCCGCGACCGACCTCGGCGCGAGCCAGTGGGCCGCCTTCCGCCAGATCACGCTGCGCCTGACGGCCCCAGGCCTGATCACCGGCACGCTGCTGGTCTTCATCCCGATGATGGGCGAGTACGTGATCCCCCTGGTGCTGGGCGGCGGGCGCGTCGACTTCATCGGCAACGTGGTCCAGCGGCTGTTCCTGGAGGCGCAGGACTACGCGCTCGGCTCGGCACTGGCGGTGCTGGTGATGGGCTCGCTCTCGTTCTTCGTCGCGCTCTACCTCTACCTCTCGACGCGCACCGAGCAGGAGTACGGTGCCTGAGCCGCTGCGCAAGGCCGGCGCGTTCCTCGCTGCGCTGTGCCTCGTCGCCGGCATCATGGCGGTGGTCGCGTTCGTCGCCGCGCTCGCCGGCGGCGGCGTGTCCACGCGCGGGCTGATCGGCTTCGTGCTGGGGGTCGTGGCGATCGTGCTCGTGCCGCGCCTGGTCGCGGTACCGGGGCTGCTGGGCGGCTTCAGCGCACTGGTGTACGCCTTCCTCTTCTTCCCGATCGTGATCGTGATCATCTACGCGTTCAATTCGGGCACCAACGTCGCGGAGTTCGCCGGCTTCTCGACGAAGCCGTTCAGCCGCGCGCTCGACGACGAGTCGATCACCTCCTCGATCACGCGCTCGCTGCAGATCGCCGTCGCGTCGGCAACGATCGCGACCGTGTTCGGGACCGCCGCGGCGCTCGCGCTGTCAAGGGTGAGCCGCCGCGTGCGCAACCAGTTCGACGTGCTCGTGTTCCTGACGCTCGTGGTGCCCGAGGTCGTGATCGCCGTCTCGTCGCTGATCTTCTTCGTCAACGTCGGCTTCGAGCTCGGCCTCGTGACGATGTTCCTCGCGCACACGGTCTTCAACGCGTCGCTCGTGCTGCTCGTGGTGCGAGCGCGCTTCGTCTCGATGGGCTCCTCGCTGGAGGAGGCGAGCATGGACCTGGGCGCGTCGGCGCTCGCGACCTTCCGCCAGGTCACGCTGCCGCGCCTCGCGCCGGCGATCGTCGCGGGAGCGATGCTCTCGTTCACGTTCTCGTTCGACGACGTCGTGATCTCGAACTTCACCGCCGGCGCGGGGAACGACACCTGGCCGCTGCGGATCCTTGCCGGGATCCGCTTCGGGCTCAGCCCGGACCTGAACGCCGCCGCGACGATGATGCTCGGCGTGACGCTGCTCGGTCTCGGCGGCGCGGCTCTGATCCTGCGTCGCTCGGCCCGCACGCAGGGCGGCGGCGGGCTGTCGCTGACCGGTGAGGGCTAACCCGTGGCCGAGCGCCGGACGGGCGTCGTCTACGACGAGCGTTGCCTGGCGCACGTCAACCCGCCGGGCGGCGTCATGCCCGGCTCGCTGCCCGACTGGGCGACGGTCGAGGCGTTCGAGCGTCCCGAGCGGCTGAGCCTGACGCGTGGGGTGGTCGAGGGCAGCGGCGCGCTGGAATGGCTGGTCGAGCTGGAGCCGCGATTCGCAACCGCACAGGAGCTGGCGCTCGCGCACTCCGAGGCGCACGTGGCGCGCGTGCTCGCGGCGGCGGGCCGGAGCGAGCCCGTCGAGCTCGGCGGCGACGCATGGACCGGACCCGGCACGCACGACGCGATGCTGCTGGCGGCCGGCGGGCTGCTGACGGCCGTCGAGGCGGTGCTGGACGGCAGTGTCGAGAACGCGTTCGCGCTGCTGCGCCCGCCGGGGCACCACGCCGAGCGCGAGGCGGCGATGGGCTTCTGCCTGTTCAACAACACCGCGGTTGCGGCGCGCTGGGCGCAGGGCGAGCACGGCCTGGAGCGGGTCGCGATCGTCGACTGGGACGTGCACCACGGCAACGGCACCGAGGAGATCTTCTCTGCCGATCCATCGGTGCTGACGATCTCGCTGCACCAGGACGGCCTCTATCCGGCGCATACCGGCGCGCTCGGGTCCGGCGGCGAGGCGAACGTCAACATCCCCCTGCCCGCGGGCACCGGGGACGACGGCTATGCGCACGCCTTCGAGCGCGTGGTGGAGCCGGCGCTGCGCGCGTTCGTGCCTGACCTGCTGCTGATCGGCGCCGGCCAGGATGCCTCGGCGACCGACCCGCTCGGGCGCATGTCGATCACGGTGCCCGGCTTCCGCGCGCTGACCGACCGCGCGGTCGCGATCGCCGGCGAGCTGTGCGGCGGGCGGCTCGTGGCGATGCTCGAGGGCGGCTACTCGCTGCTGCACCTGCCGCTCGCGAACCTGGCGATCCTCGAGGGGCTCGCCGGCGTTGCTCCGAGCTTCACCCGCGACCCCGTCGGCGTCGACGTGCCGCTCGCGCTGCGCGACGTCGAGCGGGCGGCGGTAGCGGCGGCCGCGCAGGTCCACGCGTACTGATGCTCCACGACGCGCACGGCTTCTGGATCGCCGAGGCGGGAAGCCCCGAGGTGCTGCCCGCGCTCGACGGCGACCACACAGCGGACGTGGTCGTGGTCGGCGGCGGCTACACCGGGTTGTGGACGGCCTGGCACGTGCTCGCCGCGGAGCCCGATGCGAACGTCATCGTGCTCGAGAGCGCCCGCTGCGGGCATGGCCCGAGCGGCCGCAACGGCGGCTTCGTCAACGGCATCGACGTCTCGCTGCCGCTGCTGAGCGACGAGCTCGGCGAAGCGGCGGCGCAGGCCTGGGTCGCGGCCGCGCGCGAGACGGTGGACGCGGTCGGCGCCTGGTGTGAGGCGGAGGGGGTCGACGCCTGGTACCGCAAGGGCGGCGAGCTGATCGTCTCGACGGCCGCGGCGCAGGACGGCGGCGTGGGCACCGACGCGATCGACGGCTCCTCCGTGCTGGCCCAGAGCGCCCAGCAGGCGCGTGCGCGCTGCGACTCGCCGGTCTTCCGCACGGGCGTCTTCATGCCCGCCGCGGCGACGGTCCATCCCGCGCGGCTGGCCTTCGGCCTGCGCGAAAGGCTGCTGGCGCGCGGCGCGCGGATCTACGAGGGCAGCCGCGTCACCGGCATGCGTCCGGTGCCCGAGGGCATCTCGGTGCGCACGTCCGGCGGCGGGCAGGTGCGCGCGCGGACGGCCGTGCTCGCCGTCTGCGCGGCGAGCGGCACGCTGCCGCCGCTGCGCAACCGGCTGACCGTCTCCTCCAGCCACATCGTCTGCACCGAGCCGGTGCCGGACGTGATCGAGCAGCTGGGGTGGCACGGTGGCGAGGCGATCACCGACGCGCGCGCGCTGCTGCACTACATGCGCACGACGCGCGACGGGCGAATCGTGTTCGGCTGGGCGGGCGGGAGGATGGCGGCCGGGGCGCGTCCGCGCGGGCGCATGGACGTCGATCACAAGGTCATCGCGCAGGTCCGGGCCGACCTGCTGCGCTTCTTCCCCATGCTCGCCGGGCGCCGGATGGCGCACGCCTGGGGCGGCCCGATCGACGTCTCGCCCACGCACCGCCCCGCAATCGTGGGCCTACCCTCGCTACCCGCGTGGGCGGCGTTCGGCTACACCGGCAACGGCGTCGGCCCGTCGCACCTGTTCGGCCGCACGCTGGCGGCCCTGGCACTCGACCGGCGCGACCCCGTGACGCGGCTCGCATTCGTGGACCCGCCGCGGCGGCGGGTGCCGCCCGAGCCGCTGCGGATCGCCGGCGCGGCGCTGATCAGGCGCGCACTCGCGCGCAAGGAGGCGGTCGAGGAGACGGGCGCGGACGCAGATCCGCTGACCGCGGGACTCGCGTCGCTGCCGCGGCGGCTCGGGCTGCACATCGTGCGTTGACCTCGCCCGCTGTCCCAGTCGCAATGACGGCGCGGAGCTCGCTCTAGACCGTCACCGCGCGGCCCGCGAGGAAGCCGTCGGAGCGAGCGATCTCGGCGACGACGTCGCGCGGCACCGGCGAATCGGTCGTCACCACCATGACCGCCACGTCGTCGCCGGCCGCTTGGCGGCCGACCGCCGCCGAGGAGATGTTCACGCCGCGCTCCCCCAGCACCGTGCCGACGTGGCCCATCATGCCCGGAAGGTCGTGGTAGCGGAACAGCGCCATGTGGGCGCCTTCGTCGAGCTGGAGGTTGAAGTGCTGGCCCCAGGCCTCGAGCAGGTGCGGGCGGGCCTGGCGGCCGAGCGCGGTGCCGGCGACGCGGTAGCGGTCCTCGCCTGAGCCGATCGAGACGCGCACGAGGTCGGTGAAGTCGCGCGCGACGCTCTCTGAGCGCTCTGAGACAGCGATCCCGCGCTCCTCGGCCAGCGAGGGGGCGTTGACGAGGTTGACGTCCTCCTCGCAGTGCCCGCCCAGCACGCCGCGCAACGCGGCCAGCGTCAGCATGCGCGTGTCGCGCTCGGCGATCCGCCCGAAGTACTCGACCTCGACGCGATCGACACCGGGTGCAAGCGCGCTCGCCAACCGCGCGAGCCGGTCCACGAGCGGTACGAACGGGCCCAGCACGTCCATGTCCTCGGCGGAGATCGCCGGGATGTTGACCGCGCTTGACACCACACCGCCCGTCAGCGCCGCCACCACCTGCTCGGCTGTCTGCACCCCGGCTCGATCCTGCGCCTCCGCCGTGGACGCACCCAGATGCGGCGTCACGACCACGTTCGGATAACCATCAAACAACGCGTAATCCGTGATCGGCTCGTGCGGAAACACATCCAGCGCCGCACCAGCCACCCGGCCCGAGTCAAGCGCCGCCTTCAGCGCCGCATCATCAATCAGCTCACCGCGCGCGCAGTTGATGATCCGCGCCCCGTCGCGCATCGACGCGAACGCATCCGCGTCCAGCCAACCACGCGTATCCGGTGTCGTCGCAAGGTGCAGCGTGATGAAGTCAGCGCGCGCGTACAGGTCCGGCGCCGCCTCGGCCCGCTCCACCCCCAGCTCGCGGAAGCGCTCGGCCGACACGAACGGGTCAAACGCCAGCACCCGCATCCCGAAACCCCGCGCCCGCGCAGCCACGAGCTGTCCGATGCGTCCGAACCCCAGCACCCCGAGCGTCTTCTCAAACACCTCCACCCCGCCAAAACGCGACCGCTCCCAACGCCCCGCAACCAACGACGCATGCGCCTGGGGCACATTGCGCGCCAACGCCAACATCAAAGCCAGTGTGTGCTCAGCCGCCGCAATCACATTCGACTGCGGCGCATTCGCGACCACGATCCCCCGCTTGGTCGCCGCCGCCAGATCCACATTGTCGACCCCGATCCCCGCCCGCCCGATCACCCGCAACCGCCCCGCCCGCCCGATCAACTCCCCATCGAGCCGCGTCTCAGAACGGATCACGACCCCGTCAAACTCACCGATCCGCTGCAACAACTCCTCACGCGACCAGCCCAGGCCGAGCACGACCTCGAAACGCTCACGCAACAACTCCACACCCGCAACGGCAATCTCCTCCGCTACCAGGACCCGCTGGCGCTCGCCGAGTGCGCTCACGCCGCTGCGAGCACGCCGGCCTCGGCGAAGACGCGCTGGGCGGCGCCGACGCCCGCGCCGTGGTCGACGTCGTGCCCGAGCTGGTCGAGCGCGAGCTCCAGGCCCGAGAGCGAGGTCAGGATGTCGAATGCCCCGAAGTAGCCGCAGTGCGCGATCCGCAGGATCCGGCCCTTCAACCCGTCCTGGCCGCCGTTGGCCGTGATGCCGAGCCGGCGCAGGATGCCCGGGACCCTGCCGCCGTCGACGTCGCCGGGGAGCTCGAGGGCGGTGACGACCGACGAGCGCTCGTCGGGGTCGCCGAACAGCTCGAGTCCGAGCCCTAGGACACCGGCGCGCGCTGCGCGCGCGAGCAGCTCATGGCGCGCCCAGACGTTCTCCAGCCCTTCCTGCTCGATCAGGCCGAGCGCGACGTCGAGCCCGAGAAACAGCGACACAGCGGGCGTGAATGGGCTCGCGCCCTGTGCCTGGCTCTTCGCCGTCCGGGCCCAGTCGAAGTAGTAGCGGCCACCGGGCAGGGCGCGCGCGGCCTCGAGCGCGCGCTCTGACACCGATGCGAAGGCCAGCCCGGGCGGGGTCATCAACGCCTTCTGCGATCCCGCGACAACCACGTCTACGCCCCACTCGTCCTGCAGCATGCGCGCCGCGCCGAGACCCGAGACGGCGTCCACGACGAGCAGCGCGTCGTGCCGGCGGACGACATCGGCGATCGCCTGGATGTCGTGCACGATCCCGGTCGAGGTCTCGCTGAGCGTGCCGAAAACGACGTCGATGTGCCCCTCGCGCTCGAGCACGCGGTCGACCCCGGCCGGGTCGATGCGGGCGCCCCAGCCCGGCTGGTGCGTTATCAGGTCGGCGCCGTACGCCTCGCAGAGGCCGATCCAGCGCTCGCCGAACTTGCCGGCTGCGAGGGCCAGCGCCCGGGTGCCCGGGCGCACGAGGTTCGCGACGGCCGACTCCAGCGCGCCTGAGCCGCTCGCGGTGAACGCGAGCACCGGGTTGGCGGTGGCGAACACGGCGGGCAGCCGGCCGAGCACGCGCGCATAGAGCTCGTCGAACGCCGGCGCGCGGTGATAGAGCATCGGCGCGGCCATCGCCTGCGTGACCGCGGGCGGCACCGGCGTCGGGCCTGCAGTCATGAGGTACTGCTTGATGTACGGGTTCGCGGTCACGTGCGGACGCCGTCCACGTCGCCGTCGCCCTGGCGCTCGCGGCGCTGGTCGAGCTCGTTCTCGAGGTCGAGGCGGAACTGCTCGAAGTCGAAGCCGGAGGCGATCAGCGCGACGAACACCACCATCGCCGCG
>Ga0136618_10000504_pt1 | contig 13484 bp, 11 predicted proteins | sample AntDrymUQ3302106_2_FD_104805 | JGI IMG/M metagenome (GOLD analysis project Ga0136618, IMG submission 104805) | Polar desert sand microbial communities from Dry Valleys, Antarctica - metaG UQ330 (21.06) | ecosystem: Environmental > Terrestrial > Soil > Desert | place: Antarctica: Dry Valley... | reverse complement strand
TCGACATCACTGCCGCGCAGGTCAACTGCGACGGCACGATCCACGTCGAGTACGCCACGACGGCAACGCCAGAGCCGCCGACCGCCGCCGATCACCTCGTCGTGTTCAATGCGACGAGCAACCCGGCCGACTTCCGCGTCGTCGAAACTGTCGGCAATGCCCCGAACGGCGCGTTTGTGTTCGAGCAACTTGGCTCGAACACTGAAACCTACCGGGTGTTTGTGATCGCGCTGTTCGAGCCGACCAACCTCGAGGGCCCCAAGCTCGTCGACCAGACCGACGTCCTGCTCGCCCCGAACTGCGCGTAGATCAAGGTGAGGGGCCGCCCTCACCCTGACCGTGACGAAATGCCCTCAAAGGGCTCACGACGACCGAAACGGCGCTTTCGTGCCCGCAAAGGGCACGTGCGTTCGCGTGGACAGTCACCGGTCGCCCTTTGCGGGCACAGAACGCCCGAAACCGACGCGTGGAGCCCTTTGAGGGCGAATTCCGTCATGGCGGGGTGGTCCGTTGGACGTCGGACCACGACAGTCCGCGTTGTACGTCGATGTCGTGGGGCAGGCCGAGGACGCGCTCGGCGATGATGTTGCGTTGCACGTCGGCGGTGCCACCGCCGACGGTCAACGCTTGCGAGAACAGGTAACCGTCGTACCACCCGACGTGATCGAGCGGCCGGATCCGAGCGCCGTCCGTGGTCCGTCCCACTGACATCGCGGGGACGCCGAATTTCGCTCCGACCGTGCCTGACGTGCCGTCACCACCGGTCAGCATTCCGGCGGCACCCAGGAGGTCGCGGGCCAGTTCCATGACGTGCTGACCATGCTCGTCGCCCATCAGTTTGCGGATGCTCGCCTCCGCGCCAGGTTGCTCACCCTTCAACCTGGCGGCGAGCGTGCGCAAGCGGATCAGGTCCAACACCGTGTGCTCGATGTAGATCGCGGCGAGTCGCTGCCTGGCCGTGGCATCGGCGACCGGGCCGCGGGCACGCACGGAGTCGAGGAACTCGAGCGCGGTCGGGCCGCTGCCCCAGAGCACGCCGCCTGTCGACAGCGACACCCGCTCATTCCCGAGCGTCACCTTGGCGAGCCGCCAGCCGTCGTTGAGATCACCGACAAGGCTTTCGGCCGGCAGGCGGACGTCCGTGAAGAAGACCTCGTTGAATGTGCTGCCACCCGTCATCTCGACGATCGGTCGGATTTCGATACCGGGTAGGTCCATCGGGCACACGAAATACGAGATGCCCCTGTGCTTCGGGACGGCCGGGTCGGTGCGCGCGATGAGGATGCCGAACGTCGCGAATTGAGCGCCGCTGGTCCAGATCTTCTGGCCGTTCACGACGAACTCGTCGCCGTCGCGGATCGCTCTCGTGCCAAGGCCGGCCAGATCGCTGCCGGCGCCGGGCTCCGAGAACAGCTGGCACCAGAACTCCTCGCCACTCAGGATCGGAAATAAGTAGCGATCTTGTTGTTCCTTGGACCCGGCGTACAACAACGTCGGGCCGGCCCAGCCGATGCCGATCGGGTTCATCGGGCGACGGATGCCGGCCTTCGTCAGCTCGTCGTCAATGATGATCTGCCCGATCGGGTCGGCTTCGAGGCCCCACGGTCGCGGCCAATGCGGCGCGACGTATCCGGCCTCGGCGAGCTGGCGGCTCGTGACGTTCGGGTTGGCTTCAATCCACTCTCGCACGGCGATGCGGCGGTCGTCGTCGGCGCCAGGCAGTTCGAAATCCATTGACGGCGAACGTAGCCGTGGACGCCGCGCTGCATCTGACCGTGCCTGACGGGACCAGCACCGGCACGCACGGTCTACACTTTCGGTCATGCGCTACGGATTCGTGGTGCCGTGGGCAGATGCCGACGAAATCGGTGATCTCGCGGCCACGGCCGAGGACGCCGGATGGGACGGGCTCTTTGTGTGGGAGCCCGTGTGGGGCGTCGACGCCTGGATCTCGCTCGGTCTCGCCGCAGTCCGAACCTCTCGAATCCGGCTGGGCACGATGCTGACGCCGCCGTCACGACGTCGGCCCTGGGAGTTGGCCAGCCAGGTCGCCACCGTTGACCGGCTTTCTGAAGGCCGCGTCACGCTGTCGGTAGGCATCGGCGCGATCGACTCGGGCTTCGACAAGTTCGGCGAGGAATGCGACCGTCGGGTGCGCGCCGAGCTGATGGACGAATGCCTCGACATCGTCACGGGGCTGTGGGCCGGTCAACCGTTCCGTTACGACGGCAAGCACTATCACCTCGAGCCGACAGAGTTCCCGACCATCGGCAACACCGTGCAGGAGCCGCGTGTGCCGATCTGGTGCGTCGGCATGCTCGGCCGCCCGAAGTCGATGGCCAGAGCGCTGCGCTGGGACGGTCTGCTGCCGCAAACCGGCACAGACTCGTTGCCGACGCTCGATCAGATCAAGCAGATCCGCGCCGAGCTCGGTGATCGCGAGTACGACATCGTCATCGAGGGGGCCGGCTCGCAGCACTCACCAGCCGCATGGGCGAGAGCCGGCGCTACGTGGTGGATCGAATCGATGTGGGATGCAGTGCGCGAGGTCGACGCCGTCCTTGCGGCCAACGACCGTCTCATCCAGGGTCCACCCCGCTAACGGAGGCCATCAACGTCACGCTCTTGGTCGCCCGAGCGACCATTCGGTGACCATGAGGTGTTCGGCAGCCCGGCGGCGCCGTCGACGATCGACTACCGGCGACATCTCGGGTTGATGGCTCTGGGCGACGGCGCGGTCATCAGTCATCGTGCTGCGGCCACGTTGAACCGGTTCGACCGCTGCCAGCCCGACGTCGTCGAGTTCACCGTGCCCAGGCGCCCGTTGTGATTGTGGAACGGCTCTCGGCGCTCCGCGGTCGCGGCCGATGGGGGGCGCGCCTGCTCGATGAACTCTTGCTCGACAGTGGCGGGCACACGATGCTGGAACGCCGCTTCCTCGGACTCCTGCGGAGAGCAGGACTGCCGCAGCCGCGGACCCAGGTCATCCATCGCCGTGACGGAAAGACCTACGCCCGAGTCGACTTCATGTTCGACGAGCAAGCGATCGTGGTCGAGGTTTCAGGCCGGAAGGGGCACACCTCCCCATCCGAAGGGGCCCGCGACGCCCAGCGACGCAACGAGCTGCAGGATGTCGGGCGTCTCGTGTACGAGTACACGTGGGAGCACGTCACCCGCCAAGGCGACATGGTGGGTGACACGGTGCGGACCAGGCTCGCCGCACGCCGACACGACTGACTCATCGTCACTGCGCTGGTCGCCCGAGCGACCGTTTCCGTGACTTTGACGGTCGGGTCACCCCAGTCCGCCGATGGCCTGCGAGACGGCGGCGCCGGCTTCGACGACGAGCGGAGCGAGTTGGGCGACGCGGTCCTGGGCCAGGTCGAACGCCAGCGCCGACATGCTGACGCCGCCCAGCGGCACGCCGCGGTGGTCGATGACTGGCGCGCCGATACAACGGGTGTGGGACTCGTTCTCCTCGTCGTCAATGGCATAACCCTGACTCCGGACCACGGCGACGTGATCGAGCAGATCATCGCGATCGGTGATGGTGCGGTCTGTGCGGCGCGGCGTGCCCGTTCGATTGAGCGTGGCGCGGACCTCGTCATCGCTCATCGATGCGAGAATCGCCTTGCCGATCGCCGTGCAATGCAGCGGGACGGCAATCCCGATCCGCGAGCGCATGTGGTACGACCCGCGGCCCTCGATCTTGTCGATGTACACCGCCTCATCGCCGCTGAGCAGAGCGAAGTGCACGGTGTGCCCAGTTCGCGCCGCCAGCTCGGTGAGAATCGGGTGGGCAAGACGCGACAGCGTGTTGCGATTGGAGGCCTGCCCGGCGAGCGACAAGAGTCGAGCTCCCAGCAGGTAGCCATGGTCGCCATCCTCACGGGCCCAACCGACGTCGATGAGTTCGCGAAGAATGCGATGCACGGTCGAGCCGGCGAGTCCGGTGTCTCGGGCGATCTCAGCGATGCGTCGTTCGGACGCCAGCGACTCGACCACCGCCGCGACTTTGGCGATCGCAGAAGTCGTCATGTCAGTGTCGAGCCCCGTGCGAGCGACCGAGCGCCAGCGAGGGAGCGACCAGCAGCTGCGCAGGCAGCACGTGTTGTGGCCGGAACGCCATGAACGCTCATCGACCCATCCAGCCGCCGTCGACAACGAGGACGTGGCCGTGGATGTAGCGCGCCGCCGGCGACGCGAGGAACGCGACGGCGCCGGCGATGTCGTCGGGTTCGGCCCACCGCCCGGCGGGGATGCGGGCGCGGATCGCCGACTCTCGATCAGGGTTGTTACGCAGAGCCTCGGTGTTCTTGGTCACGACGTAGCCGGGCGCGACGGCGTTGACGTTCACGCCGAGCGCCGCCCACTCGTTGGCGAGCGCCTTCGTCAGCCCGGCGATCGCGTGCTTGCTCGCGGTGTACGCCGCGACGTTGAGCCCACCCTGGAACGACAGCAGCGACGCGATGTTGACGATGGTGCCGCGCCCGCTCTCGGTCATCGGAACGCCGAAGAGCTGGCTGAGCAGGAACACCGAATCGAGGTTGACCGTGAGCACCTCGCGCCACGCCTCGCGGCCCATGCTGGCCGACGGGCCACGCGCGATCATCCCGGCGTTGTTGACGAGGATGTCGACTGGGCCGTCGTCGAGGATCTCGTTTGCGAGTGATTCGACCGCGGCGAGGTCACCGAGGTCGGCACCGACGGCCCACATGTCGACCCCGAGCGAGGCAACCTCGGTGGCGACGTCGTCCAGGTCATGGACGTTGCGGCCCCACAGGATCAGGTTGGCCCCAGCGCCAGCCAACGCCAATGCGCACGCCCGCCCAATCCCGGTTCGGGCACCCGTCACCACTGCGGTGCGCCCGGCGAGCCCGTAGGAGCGCTCGAGGTACGACTCGCTCACCGCAGTGATTCCGTGGCAACCGGGTTCATGTCGTTGTAGACGAGGTTCTCGCCGCCGGTGGCCCAGACAAACTTGTACGTCGCCGTGCCCGCACCCGTATGGATCGACCACGGTGGGCTGATGACCGCCTGGCGGTCAGCGAGGATGAGACTTCGGGACGTGTCGGGCTGGCCGCACAGGTGCACGACCCGGTCCTCGGCCGGAAGGTCGAAGTAGAGGTAGACCTCGGTTCGGCGGTCGTGGAGGTGGCACGGCATCGTGTTCCACACGCTCCCCGGTTCCAACGTGGTGATGCCCATCGCCAATTCGCAGGACGCGATCCCGTCCTCGTGGATGTACTTGCGGATCGTGCGGGCACTCGCCCGTTCGGCCTCCCCGACCACGACGACCTCGGCATCTTCCCGTCGCCCGACCACGGTTGGATTCGGCCGGTGGGCTGGGACGCACACGAGGTAGAACACCGCGTCGCCCGTCAGCGCGACCGATCGTGTTCCCTGGCTGACGTAGGCGATGTCCTCGGCGGCGAGTTCCAGCACCACCTCGTCGTCGGCGACGACCGTGCCCGAACCGTCCAGACACACGATGCCGATCTCGCGGCGGCTGCACAGGTACGGCGCGCTCAACTCCGATGGCGCAACGAGTTCGAGTGACCCGCCGGCCGGCATCGCGCCGCCAACGAGGATGCGGTCGTGATGCGACAACACCCAGTTGACGTCGCCCGCGACGAACAGGTCGGTGAGCACGAAGCGCCCGCGCAGCCCGTCCGTCGTGAGCGTGGCCATCTCGTCTGGATGCGTGGCGTGGATGACGGCTGTCATGTCGTTGTCCCCCGGGCGATGTTCGGTAGCGATTCCGTCAGGCAGAATCTACTTTCCTCGCTACGGAACATACTCTAGCATCGCCAGGAAATGGGTCGAGGCCAATCAAGGCCTGATCGCACCGGAGGAACGGGGGATTCTCATGGTAGGACGTCATCGTTTGCGAGCCGCGTTTGCCGCAACCGCAACACTCACCAGCGTCGCGGCACTGAGCCAGATGTCGGTGGCCGGCGCAACGACCGAGCCACCAGATGCCGCGGCCGAGGACACTGCCGCCGCGTCCGAGGCAGTCGACCTCAGCGCCTTCGAGGGTGAGTCGCTCACGTACGTGTACTTCACGGATGGAGCACCAGACGAGGAGGCAACGCGGGCCGCGATCGCGGCGTTCGAGGAGGCGTCGGGAGCGACCGTCGAGCTACAGATCGTGCCGTTCGCTGATCTCGAGACGACGCTGCAGGCGCAACTCAGCGGCGGCGACGTTCCTGACGTGGCGCGGGTCAGCAACTGGCGTCCATTCGCCGGCGACGTGATCGACATGAACGAGATGTTCGGCGCCGCATACAGCGACCAGTTCCTGCCCGGCCAGGTCGCCACGGCGCTCGGCGACAACGGCGAGTTCCTGGCCGTGCCCAGCGACATCACGATGAACGGACCGTTCATCAATGTCGATGCGTTCAACGAGGCCGGCGTCGAGATTCCCACCGAGTGGACGTGGGACGACATGATCGCCGCGGCCACGGAGGTCCAGGAGGCGAACGACATGGAGTTCGCCCTCGCGATCGACAAGTCGGGCCACCGGGTCAGCACCGTGCTCAGCCAGTTCGGCACGACGCTGCTCGGTCCTGATGGCGTGACGCTCGATCCGGCGATGGCCGAGACGGCGATCACGACGCTGACCGATTTGATGGCCGAGGACACGATGAGCGCCGATTTCTGGCTGGAGTCCGGCAGCCGCTACGCCGGCGCGAACGAGATGTTCCTCGCCGGGGCGGTTCCCGTGTACATCTCGGGCAACTGGCAGGTCGCCCAGTTCGCCGAGACTGCCGAGTTCGAGTGGGCCGCGGTTCCCAACCCGTGTGCCGAGCGATGTGGCGGCTTTCCCGGAGGCAAGTACATGGTGGCGTTCCAGGGCAGCGACAACCCGGAGCTCGCCGCCGCGTTCGTCGAGTTCATGAACCGCACCGAGATCCAGCAGCAGCTGGCCGAAGGCGCCTCGTGGCTCCCGACCCGCAACGACCTCATCGAGTCCGGAATCACCTACCCGAACCGGCCCGACGATATGAGCGTGTTCCTCGCCGACATTGCCGCCACGCCGGAGGACACCTACCTGTCCCTCGCCAGTCCGGCGTTCAGCGCCGCCGCCACGGCGGTGATCGAGGAGATCGCACTCGTCGTGGCGGGCGAGGAGGATGTCCCGACCGCAGTCGAGAACATCATCGCCCGCAGCGAGCAGGGACTCGAAGACGCCGCGTAGGGCAGTGGGGAGCTGGAGGTTCGCTGTACATCCGGGAGAACGATGACGGAGGCGGAGGGTTTCGGTGCGGAGGTGGGCCGGCTCCGCCGGCCCACCGGAGTTCGACCAGATAGGGGGTTCCAAAGGGGGGAAGGTTTCCTTCCCCCCTTTGCCCGCAAGTTGACGAGCCGGCAGTTCGCGCCGTACCTGTTCCTGGTTCCGAACATGTTGGTGTTCGGAGTCTTCACGATCTGGCCGGCGATCAACGGGTTTCGGATCAGCCTGTACGACAGCGACAACGGCCGGCAGTTCGAATACGTCGGAACCGAGAACTACCGGCGCATCCTGTCCGACGACCGGTTTACCGACGTGGTGCGTAACACGCTGATCTTCGTGGTGCTCTACGTCATCATCGTCACAATCCTGTCGACGATCCTGGCGCTCATGCTCGACGCCCAACGACGCGGGAGCGGGGCGTTGCGGGCGGCGTTCTTCCTGCCGGTCGTGATCTCGCCGGTCGTCGTCGGCGTGATCTGGGGCTGGATGTTCACCAGGAGAACCGGGATCGTGAACGCGCTGCTCGACGACGTCGGCGTCGGACCGCAGCGCTGGCTGCTCGACAAGAAGCTGGCGATGGGCGTGATCATCGCTGCGGCGATCTGGACCCACGTCGGGTTCTACGCCATGATCCTGCTCGCCGGACTGAAGAGCATTCCGCAGCACCTGTACGAGGCGGGGCGGATCGATGGTGCGGGCACGCTGCAGCGGATCAGACTGATCACGCTTCCGTTGCTGCGGCCGACAACGATGGTCGTGATCGTGCTGTCGACGATCGCCGGCTTCCAGGCATTCGACTACGTCTACACGCTGACCGGCGGCGGCCCCGTCGGGGGCACCACGCTGATCGTGCAGTACATCTTCGAGCGGGCATTCCAGTCGCCGATCCAGTACGGCCTCGCCAGCGCGGCGGGCGTGCTGTTCTTCGCCGTCGTGTTCGCCGCGACTCTGCTCAACTACGTGCTCGGTCGGCGCAAGGAGGCGATGTGACCGTCATTGCGTTCCCCGGCCACGCCACTTGCTGCCTGCGCAGTGTACGGCCGCTCACTCGCTGGCGCTCGCTCGCTCGCACCGGAGACATGCTTCCATGAACACTCGGGCGATGTCTGTCCCCGGGCCGCGGAACTGGACGTCGATGACGCCGGGGCGCCGGCCGCCGAGCGTCAGCGCGGTCGTCCGCGGCACCGTGCTGGTCACGGCCGCACTCGTGATGGTGGCCCCGATCGCGTGGGCCGTGCTGTCGTCGATGAAGTCGCGGAACGAGCTCGCCGAGCGCACGCCCTCGCTGCTGCCCGACCAGCTCTCGTTGAGCAATTACACCGAGGCGCTCGACCGGTTCGACTTCGTGCGCTACTTCACGAACAGTGTCATCGTCACCGTGGCCGCGACGGTGCTGACGCTGACGATCAACTCAATGGCCGCGTTCGCGCTGGCCAAGTACAACTTCCGCGGGCGTAACGCACTCTTCCTGCTCACGCTGGCGACGATCATGATCCCGCTGCAGGTGATCCTGCTGCCCGTCTACCGCGTCGTGTCGGACCTCGGGATGACCAACAGTCTGCTCGGCCTCATCATCCCGCCCGCGGCAACGCCAACGGGAGTGTTCCTGCTCCGCCAATACATGCTGTCGTTGCCCGACGAGCTGCTCGAGGCGGCCCGGATCGACGGCGCCGGCGAACTCCGCATCTTCTTGCGGATCGTGCTGCCGTTGTGCCGGCCGGCGCTCGCAGTGGTGGCGATCTTCTCGGTGATCTGGCGGTGGAACGACTTCCTGTGGCCGAGAATCGTGGCCCAGAAGGAGTCCGTGCACACGTTGCCCGTCGCACTCGCCCGCATGAACAGTGAGCTCGTGGTTCCGTTCAACCTCGTGCTGGCGATGTCCGTGATGTCGATCCTTCCTGTGATCATTCTGTTCCTGCTCATGCAGCGTCAGATCATCAGTGGCATCGCCCAGACGGGATTGAAGTGATGGCAACGAACGACCCATGCGAGCGAGCGAACGCCAGCGAGCGAGCGGCCACCTTCTGCGCAGGCAGCGGGTGGCGTGCCGGGTAACGCCATGACGACGGACCGAACCGTCCACGAGCTCGACCGGCGCGGCTATGTACGGGACTGGCTGGTCGGCCCAGTGTGGTCACACCAGTGCATCGACCTCGACTCGGTGCTGTCGGCGACGGGCTCACCGTGGGGTCCAGACGGGCGCTGGGTGCTGACGAACGGGCCCGACGTCGCCCCGCTCAAGTCACGCCTGTACGAGCGTCGTCCGCTCGTCGTCGACCAACCGCTGCCCGTCGTGGTCGAGAACGGTGCAGTCTCGTGGCACTCACCGTTCGATTCCGTCGATGACGGGACGCTCACCCGCGTCCACACCGGGTGGGACGGTCTCGTGGACTGGAGCCAGTTTTGCTTCACCCCCGAATACCGGCACGCCGTGGCCGCAACGGCGTTCGAGGTCGATCAGGCCGAGTGGCGCACGCTGGAGGTGGCCTGTACGGGTCCATTTTCGATCTGGGTGGGCGGCGAGCTACTCGGCGAGTTCACCGATTTCTCGTACATGGAGCCGCTTCGTCACGAGCTTCGGGTCCGGTTGCCGTCGGGACTGACGCCCATCGTGGTGTCCACGTGGCAAGTGGCGTTCCGGGAGGTCCGTCATGTCGTCTCGTTGCGGATCGGCGGGCTGCCAGTCCGGGTGGCTATTCCGTCGCCCGGCGCTGACGAGCACGTATCGGCCGTGGCGGAACGCCTGCTCAACGCGTTGTCGGTCGAGCGCTGGGGCGTCGGCGACGGAGTCGCCACGCTTCGCGGGCCGGCTGGCCTTGCCGTCACCGTCAATGTCGACGGTCGGCCACCGGTGCCGATTCGCCTCGACGACGGCGAAGCTCGAGTGCCGTTGCGCGACCAGACGAATGCAGTCGATGGCACCTCGGCGTCGATGCTGTCGACGGGCGAGTCTGTGCTCACCGTCCGCGTCGACGATCCCCGCTGCCCGGTGACACGAACGCTGAACGTGGCAACCCTGCCCGCCCGCTACCGAGCCGAGCCATCCAGCGAACCGGACGAATGGCGCCGCGAGGTGCTCGACACGGTCGCCACGGGTCGGGCATCGACGGCGCGAGTGCTCGCTCGAGCAGAGCTCGGTGCCGGGGAACTCGGCCCAGGCGACCTCGACGGCGCGTTGGCCATGATCGATTCGCGATCGGATTGCGCCGACTTCGAGGCCGTCGGACTGCTCCATGTTCTGCACCGGGTGCGAGCCGACGCTTGGCCCACCGGCATGCGCGAGCGGGTGTGCGCCGGCCTGCTCGGCTTCAAGTACTGGATCGACCAACCCGGCCTCGACGCCATGTGCTACTTCACCGAGAACCATCAGTTCGTGTGGCACACCGCTGAACTGCTGGCCGGCGAGATGTTCGACCGTGAGACGTTCACCAACACCGGCTGGACTGGTGCCGCCCACGCCACCCACGGTCGCGACATGGCGGTGGAATGGATGCGCCGCAAACTTGCCGGTGGCTTCAGCGAGTTCGACTCCAATGCGTACCTCGCGATCGACTCGCTGGCGCTGTGTTCGCTCGTCGAATTCGCCCGCGACGTCGCGGTGAGGCAGTTGGCCGAATGTGTCCTCGACAAGCTGCTGTTCACGCTGGCGTCGAACTCGTGGCGCGGCGTGCACGGCGCGGCCCACGGGCGCTCGTACGTGCCGACGCTACGTTCGTCGCGGTTCGAAGAGACGGCGCCGATCATGTGGGCCCTGTGGGGCGTGGGTGCGCTCAACAACGCCGTGCTTCCCGTGACGGTGCTGGCGACCTCGCGCTGCTATGCCGTTCCGCCCATCGTTCGTGCGGTCGCCAACGCGTTGCCGGACGAGTGGGACGGGCGCCAGGTGTACCGCGGCGGGTATCGCCTTGCTCACGACCTGCTGGCTCGACCGTACGGGTCCGATGTGCGCGTCTGGCGGACTCCGGACGGGATGCTGTCGAGCGTCCAGGATTACCGCTCGGGTTTGCCCGGCCTGCAGGAGCACATCTGGGGAGCCACGCTGTCGCCCGAGGTGCAGGTGTTCGCAACCAATCCGGCTGCCGACTCGGTCAGCTCGTCGGCGCGACCGAACGCATGGGCGGGGCAACGCATCCTCCCGCGGGCCCGCCAACATCGGGCGACCGTGCTCGCGCTTCACGCCGGTGACGGCAACGACACCCACTTGTGGTTCCCGAGGCCGCTGATGGACGACGTGGCAGAGCGCGGGGTGTGGATGGCCGGACGTGTCGGCAACGGCTACGTCGCCGTCGCGGCCGCAGGCGGATTCGCCGCCGTCACCACTGGCGACGAGGCCGGCCAGGCGTGGCTGCCTCGCGGTGATGGCCGCGCCTACGTGACCACCCTCGGCCGAACGACGACGCACGGCTCGTTCGACGAATTCCTCACCGCGCTGGCCGAGCCCGTGTTCGGGACCGAGCGTGAGGGCAGTCCCACGGTGTCGTGGAGCGACGCCGACGGGCATGCCCTCGCGCTGAGCTGGACGGGTCCATTCACGGTCGATGACGTAGCGGTCGACATCGACGCTGACGGGCGAACCGAGTCGCCGCCGCACCTCGACAATCCAGCCGTCACCGTCAGGTTCGGCGACCCGTGCCTGCGCGCCGAGTGGGGCGGCGAACGGCTCGAACTCGACCTCGTCGCGGGCCGACGCGTCGCACCACCGAGTGGCGTGACGCCGTGAACGGTGCAGGTCACGATCTTACGTCGTCGCGGTTCGCTCAACCGCCGGTTCCACCATTGACTGAATCCGCGCTCGGTCGCGAGTCGCTGGCCGATCTCGGCCGCCGAGTCGTCGCGCGAACGTGGGAGCACGGTTTGCCGACATGGTCGTGGGGCGAGGCAGTAGCACTCGTCGGGATGATCCGATTTGCCCAGGCACTCGGCGAGCCCGTCCCGCATGGGGTGTACGAGTGGCTGGACGGATGGTCGAGTCGCGGCGTTCGGGTCGACCATGTCAACGATGTCGCGCCGGGGATTGCGGCGGTCCTCGCAGCCAGCGACAGCCGGGCCTATCCCGAACTCGTCGCGCCGCTGGCCGAGTGGTTGGAGACATCGCCGTCTGCCACGCGCACGGCGAACGGGGCGATCGAGCACTGGCCGGGCGGCGTGTGGGCCGACACGGCGTTCATCGCCGGCGTGTTCCTCGGCCACCTCGGAGCCGCGACCGGCGATCGACGCCGGCTCGACGAGTGTGGCCGTCAAGTCGTGGCCCATGCGGAGGTCCTGCAGTCGCCGGAGCGCGGTCTGTTCGCCCACGGCTCCCACCGCGGCGAGACAATTCCGTGTCGTTGGGGTCGGGGCAACGCCTGGTGTGCGTTGGCCGCCGTTGAGTACCTCGAACTCGCCGCCGCAACTGGCGCGGCCGACATCCCACTCGTCGCGAGTGTCCGGACGAACGTGGAACAGCAACTCGTTGCGCTCGCCGAATGCCAACCCGTGCACGGCGTGTGGAGCGTCCTCGTCGACGACCAGGCCGAGTGCGCCGGCATCATCGAGACGTCGGCAGCCGCCGGCATCGGCGCAGCGATGCTGCGGGCTGGCGCCGTCGTACCGAATCTCCCGGCGTCGATCACCGATGCGGGGTGGTTGGCCGTCCGCGGCGCGTTGGCATACGTCGACGACGGGGGCGTGCTCACCAGAGTGTCGGCGGGGACAGTGCTGCAGCTCATCCCGTTCGGTTACAGCGTCATCCGCGACGACCGCCTGCAGTTGTGGGGCCAGGGTCTGGCGCTCCACGCCATCGCCGCCGCGATCGGGGCGTCGGCATGAGCCGCTCCGACCTCGTGCTGTGTGTCGGCGAACCCCTCGTGATGTTCAGTCCGCCGCCGGGCGAATCGCTCGACGGCAGCGAGACTCTGTTCGTGTCGGTCGGCGGCGCCGAGGCCAATGTCGCGATCCATCTCGCCCGGCTCGGCGTCGGGGTCCGCTTCGCCGGCCGCATCGGTGACGACCCGTTCGGTGCCAGGGTGCGCGCGGCGCTGGCCGCTGAGGGTGTCGACGTCGAGGCGGTCGAGACCGACTCCGACCGCCCGACCGGCCTGTACGCCAAGCAGCCGACGACCAACGGGACGATCGCCCACTATTACCGGCGAGGCTCAGCCACGAGTGCGTGGGAGCACCTCGATGAGCGGGCGCTTGCGGAGGTCAATCGGGTGCACGTCACCGGGATCCTGGCCTCGCTCGGGTCCGGCTGCTTCACGATCGTCGG
>Ga0136618_10000503_pt1 | contig 13485 bp, 5 predicted proteins | sample AntDrymUQ3302106_2_FD_104805 | JGI IMG/M metagenome (GOLD analysis project Ga0136618, IMG submission 104805) | Polar desert sand microbial communities from Dry Valleys, Antarctica - metaG UQ330 (21.06) | ecosystem: Environmental > Terrestrial > Soil > Desert | place: Antarctica: Dry Valley... | reverse complement strand
GGCATCGGCGCGGCGATTTTCGGCGGTTGGGATATAACCGGAAGTTTCAATCACCGCACCGGCAGACCGTTCACCGTTACGCAGGGCGGCGACCCGCTTCGCGTCGGGAGTTTTCAGCCGACGCTGCCAAATCTGGTCGGTAATCCGCGCCTTGAAAATCCGACGATTGATCGTTGGTTTGACCGGGCGGCGTTTCAACTTTTAACGCCGGGCGTGTCCACTTTCGGCGACCAACGCCGCAATGTTTTGCGCGGACCGAAATTCGCGTCGCTCGATTTCGCCGTTCATCGCCGCTTTGGATTGGGACGCGAAGACACCAATTTAGAATTTCGCTGGGAAGTTTTCAACGCGCTTAATCGGGCAAACTTTGCTTTGCCGAATCGTTCGATTGATTCTTCCAGCGTCGGAACAATCACCGCTTTGCAGGGCGACCCGCGCGTGATGCAGTTCGCTGTGCGATTCAATTTTTAATCAACGCCCGGTTGGTTATGTGCGGAGGAGCGGGAAACCCAAAACCTGTTCCTCCAATTTTTATTTTTAGATATGATCAAATTTATTGTCGGTTTTGTTCTGCTTTTCATTTCGCTATCTACACAAGCGCAAACGTTTGAGAAAACAATTTCCGTTTCTCAGCCGCAGGAAAAAGACGGCCGATATTTTTACGTTCCGTTCGACGTTCCCCGAAACGCAAAAAGTTTGACAATTTCCTACGAATACGACAAAAAAGGCGGTGCGAATGTTTTAGATTTAGGCGTTTTTGACGCGCGTTTCGCCAGCGCGGAAAAAAATATAACAGGTTTTCGTGGTTGGAGCGGCGGGCGCCGAAACACGATTTTTATCAGCGAAACGGAAGCGACCAACGGCTATATCGCCGGAAAAATTCCCGATGGAATTTGGCGCGTTATTTTAGGACTTTACAAAGTCGCGCCCGAAGGCGTGGAAGTTAAAATTACTGTCCGATTCAATGAAATTGACGCAGCCGCGCGGCAGCAATTAACGGACGAAAAAGCGAAAACTTTTGCTTTTCCGAAAAATCAAAGAATCGCGCCCGCCGTGGCGAACGGTTACACCTGGTTTCGCGGCGACCTGCACGCGCACACATTTCACAGCGACGGGAATTGGACAATCAAAAGTCTGCTCGATTTCGCCGAAAATAATAATCTCGATTTTTTGAGCATCACCGAACACAACACTTTCGCCCATCACGCCGAACTCGACGCGCTCGCCGGAAATTACGAAAATTTGCTTGTGCTGCGCGGCGAAGAGGTAACGACTTACGGCGGACATTTCAACGTCTGGGGTTTGCCGACCGGCGAGTTGATTGATTTTCGAGTCGCGCCAAAAGACGCAGCCCGCTTGCAGACGATTGTTGACGGCGTTCACCGGCTTGGACTCATTGCTTCGTTAAATCATCCGACCGCGCTGTGCGGCGGCTGTGATTGGTCTTACGGCGATTGGGCGAAAATGGATGCGGTTGAAATTTGGAACGGCGCGTGGGATTTAGAGGACGAAGCCGCGCTCAAGAAATGGGACGAGTTTTTGCAGAGCGGACAAAAAATTACGGCAATCGGTTCATCCGACACGCACAATCCGCCGCTCGCCGAAAACGCAAACGGTCGCGCCGTCGGCGTTCCGGCAACGCACGTCGGGATGAAAAAGTTAACGCAAACCGAATTTCTCGCCGCAATTAAAAATGGTCGAGTTTGGATAAGCGATAATCCGACGGCTTACCTTCTGGATTTTTTAGCCTTCAACTCGAAAACCAGATTTGTCATCGGCGAAACCTTTCCGAATTTAACGAACTCAATCAAACTCGAATGCCGCGCGAAAAATTTCCCCGTCGGTTCGACTGTTTCGCTGATTTCCGACGGAAAGGTTTTGCTCAAAGACGACGTTAAAAATGTCGAATCAATGTTTGCCAAATCCTTTGACGTTCAAAAAAATTCTTATTTCCGCCTCGAAGTGCGAAGCGAAACGGGCGCGATGCTCGCCCTGACCAATCCGATTTACGCGCAAATCAAACGATGAAAAATTTATTTTCGGCAATCCTGATAATTGTTTTTCTGTCGCTCGAAACTTTCGCCCGGTGCGAAATTGAGCCGACGATTGAAACAACGGGAAAAGTTTTAAAGGAATTAAAAATTTCCGCAAAAAAAACGGATTCGGCGGAATATATTTTGACCGTCAAAGCGAGTGTCAAAGGCGCGGCGTGGGACAAAAAAGCGGCGGAAGCGGCGGTTCTCACCGTTTTTGTGGACGGCAAATATAATCAGGATGTCATACTTTTTGCGGGCGCGGAGAAATTCGATTATTCGGTTTTGCTCGGCGAATTTTCAGCGGGCGAACACGCGCTGGCGATAGTTTTAAACCGGACGCGTTCGGCGCGAAACGCGCAGGAAATTCGCCTGTTTTCAACGGACGTAAAACCGTCGGCGAAAGCGGAGACGGCGCAGGAGAAAATTAACCAAAAAGATTCCGCCGCGCTTCGATACGCTCCCGTTATTTATGCTCGCCCGAATACGATTGATAAATTTTCCGATGTTCCGCTTTTGATTTATTACGAAATTTTCCCGAACGGCGGCGACGCTTTCAAAATTCGTTACACCGCCGTCTACAGCAACGAAGACGGCGGCACCCAGACCGCCGCGCTGATGGCGCGTTGGGGACGCGCGACCGATATTGAATGGGTTTATGAAATCGAATTCAAAGACGACGCGATTATTTCCGAAGTTTATCAGGGCGCGAATCACGAAACGAAAATTTTCAGCGGCAAGCGTATTTTCGGCAATCATCCGTTAATTTTCAACGCGACCGAAAACAATAATTTTTCAGACGCGGGCTGTTCCGATTTGCGTTTTTCCCCGCTGCCGATTCGAGCGGATTTGTCAAAAAAATCGCGCGAAACCGTGATGGACGAAAACGCTTGGACGTATCGAATTATGGCGCAGGAAGCGATGAGAGAAGGGCGCGTCAACGCCGCGAAACTCGACGCGAACACCATCGCCGACCCGCGCGATTATCTCTACGCCGAAATTTACAGCGAGCCGAAAGCGGCGGCGATTGCGCTCGAAGCCGAAACTGCGGCGGGCGAAAAGTTTTCTTCCGACGCGGGAATCGCCGCGTTGCGCGTCGGCCGCAGCGGATACTTGAGAATTGCGATGCGTCTGCCGAAAAATTCGGCGGCGGATTTCCCGAAAGCGGTCAGCATCGGTTGTTACGCCGTTTCCGACGATTCCGCTTCGGAAAGCGTTTGTCAAAATCTACGATTGATAAAACTGGTGCGCCTTGACGTGAACTACCTGCCGACTGTTAAAAACATTAACGCCAAATCGGAAAACATTAAATCAGGTGAAAAGATGATTTTCACATTGCCGCGCTAAAATTCAATAGAAAATTTTTAACCACGAGAATACTTCCACAAACTGCCGAAAAGTTTCACAGCCAAAAACTAAAAAGTTATTAAGGCGTTTCGTAAAACATTGAAATTTAATTGTCATTTCACACAAAGGTAACAGGTAAGTAACAGACAAGTAACACTAAACTGAAATCATAGATTCTTACTACAAAAGAAAACTCCCAAATATTGAGGCAAAATTTGATTGCATTTTGCCTCAACTTAAAGTTTTAAAGGGTAATTACGCGCGTAAGAATTTAACAGCTTTGTATGCCTTAAAAGTTTATTTGCTTTGAATCGAAACCGTCGAATTTGGGATTTAATCTGTTTTTGGAAACGTGACCAAGTGAAACGGTCATAGTTTTACTCACCATTTAACCAGAGAAATTACAGAAGAATTAGGAATTAAAAATAATGAAAATAAATAAATTTATTACAGCCATTTTTTTCGGGCTGATCGCTTTTACATTTAGCTTCGCGCAATCACAACTCGGCGCGGGCGCGGTCAGCGGCACTGTCGAAGACACCAACGGCGGAGCAATTCCCGGCGCGGTCGTGATTATCACTAATCAGGCAACGGCTTTAACCCGGACGGTGACAACCACCGATTCGGGACAATTTAATTTTCCCGTTTTGCAGCCTGATATTTATGTTGTAACGGTTGAAAAACAGGGCTTTTCACGAATCGAGCAACAGGACGTGCAGGTAACGGTCGGACGCACGGTAACTCTGAAATTGAATTTGCAGCCGGGTGAAGTCAGCGCGGTTGTGACGATTGACAGCGCGCCTGTGATTGACGTAACCAAAACCGACGAATCATCGCTGATTAGCCGCGAGCAGATTAACGAATTGCCGATTAACGGGCGACGTGCCGACCAATTCGCTTTGCTTACGCCGGGCGTGACGCGCGACGGGCGTTTCGGACTTCTTTCGTATCGCGGGCAATCCGGCGTTTTTAACAATTTTACGCTCGAAGGCAACGACGACAACCAAGCCTATTTCGCCGAAGCTCGCGGACGAACGCGCATCGCCAGCAACGTCAGTGCCAACGCGATTCAGGAATTTCAGGTGACGCAATCGAATTTTTTGCCGGAGTTCGGACGCTCGGCGGGCGGCGGCATCAACGCCGTCGTTCGTTCCGGCGGCAACGATTTTCACGGCGACGGTTTCTGGTATTTTCGCAACCAAAGTTTCAGCGCGCGTGACCCGCTCGCCTCGATAAACCCGGACGAACGGCGCGACCAATTCGGCGGCTCGGTAAGCGGTCCGATTCTCAAAGACAAACTGTTTTATTTTATCAATTACGAACAGCAGAAACGCAACTTTCCGCTTGTTACCGAAGATTTGAGTAATGTGCTGACGACCGGGCTTCCGGCAAACGCGAATGCCGCCGACCGCGCCGCGTTCGCCCGCGGCACGGCGGATTTAGGCAGTCGTTTTCCCGGCGGCGCGCCCGGCAATGTCTTGCCGCGACGCTTTGACCAAATTTTATTTTTAACCAAATTCGATTGGACGATTAACCAATCCAACACGGCTTCGCTGACTTATAATTACCTGAACGCGCAAAACGAAAACGGTATTCAAACGCCGATTGTGCTGGGCAACGTCGGGCGCAACGGCTCGGACGATGTAAGAATTAACAGCACTAATTTGCGCGTGACGAGCATTATCACCTCGAAACTAATCAACGAGTTTCGCACTCAAATCGCCCGCGATTTTGAATATCAATTCGGCAACGAGCCGCCGCCGCAGGTTTTCGTCGGCGGCTTTTCCTACGGACGCGCGAGCTTTTTGGAACGCCCCGCGCTGCCCGACGAAAGACGTTATCAACTGATTGACAATGTTTCTTACGTCGTCGGAACGCACTCGCTTAAAATCGGCGGCGAGGTCAATCACGTCCGCGAAAAAATCAACAATCCGTCAAACTTCGGCGGCTCTTATTCTTACTCGAACGCTCTGACCTACGGGCGCGACCTCATCGCCCGTGATGCCGGACAGACGGCGCGCAATTACACGAGTTTTACGCAGAGTTTCGGGATTCCGGGCTTGATTTTCTCGACCACCGATTACGCTTTCTTCGCGCAAGACCAATGGCGCTCTCTGCCGCGTTTAACCATCAATTACGGTGTGCGCTACGATTACCAACGCCTGCCGAGTCCGGTTGCGCCGAATCCGGCGGTTCCCGAAACCGAAACTATCAACACAGCCAAAGACAACATCGGTCCGCGCGTCGGTGTCGCGTATGACATTTTCGGCGACGGCAAAACGGTAATTCGCGGCGGTTACGGAATTTATTACGGGCGAACGCCGAACGGAACGATTTTCAACGCTTTAACGCAGACGGGTTTGCGTGATGCGAATGGCTTGCCTGCGCTTGACCGTATCGTCGCGTCAATTTCAGTTTCGCCAACGACCGCCGGTGCGCCGGTTTTCCCGAATACTTATTCTTCGTTTCCGACGAATGTCAATTCGTCCTTAAGCGTCTTTCGGCTTGACCCGAATTACAAAAATCCGCGCCTTCAGGAATTTAATATCGGAATCGAGCGCGAAATAATCAATAACCTGAGTGTTTCGGCGAGTTTCATTTACACCAAAGGCGAGCGTCTGCCGGTTGTCTTTGATACAAATTTGCCCGAACCGGCTTTCCAACGAAACTTTTTGCTGCCCGACGGCACAGTCGTGACCGTGCCTTTTGCTGCCGGAATAACTCGCACGGCGAGCGGTCAAAATGTTCCGGTCAATAATTCGCGTCCGAATCCGGCTTTCGGTGCGCTCAATCAGCAGCGTTCGATTGGCGAGAATTTTTATCGCGGCTTGCTCGTTGAAGTCAAACGGCGTTTCGCCCAAGGATTTCAATTCGGCATCGCTTACACTTTTGCCAAAGCGGAGAATACTTCCGGCACGGGCAACGGCGGCGGCGAAGGTGCCGAGAGTCCGTTTGGCGGTTCGAGTTCATTCAATCAATTCGACAATGCCGTCAACCGCGCTCCGTCTCCGACCGACCAGCGTCACCGCTTCGTTTTTAATGGAATTTATCAACTTCCGAAAGTTGAGAACGCCAACGGTTTTGTTCGCGCGTTGGTGAACGGTTATCAATTAAGCGGAATTTTTACGGCGGAAAGCGGCAGACCGTATTCGGCGACCGTTTCCTTCCCGACACTTTCCTTTACCCGGAACGGAGAAACTTTCACGCCGTTCGGCGGCGGAACTTTAGGTCTCGGCGGCTTGAGTCTCGCGCCGGATGTGCCGCGCAACAGTATCTACGGCGATAACAATTACCGCCTTGACTTGCGTCTTTCGCGGACTTTCCGCATCGCCGAAAAGGTCAATATCGAACTTCTTGCCGAAGGGTTTAATGTCTTTAACCGCGCAAATTTCAACGGCTTTAACTCACAGCTTTACAGCGTCGTCACGCCGTCGCCGAATCCACCGGCGGTTAATACGCCGATTCAGTTTATTCGGAACGCGAACTTTGGTTTGCCAAACAACGACGGCTCGCAACCGGACGGCACAAACGCCCGCCGTTTTCAGCTTGCTGCGCGTTTCCGTTTCTAAATGTGAAGAAGGTGATGTTTGTTTCAATCGAACTATGTCACCTTCTTTATTCGTTTTACCTTTGAAATTGAGCGATAATATCTTTCAATCGTCTAAAATTTTATTGGAGAAAAAACAAATGACTGTTTTTGCCCGACGTTTTTTGGTATCCGCAATTTTCTTGTTTGTAATAGTAATTTTTGCTGCTTGTTTTTTTTGGATGCCGTTTGAATCGGCGGCACAAAATGAAATCGTCAATAATGTCGCCACGCAGGGACGCTCTTTAACGCCTGCCGGAAAACTTATTACGGACGCGGCGACGAATCTTCCGGCGGTTGCGCCGCTCACGGTTGATTTTGTTCGCTCGCCCGACAACACGAGCGCAGACGGCAAAGGTCGCTTTCTGATTGCCGTGGGCAGCGGATTCGGATTGCAGTTTAATGCCGAAAGCAAAGCGCAGCAAACCCTGTCGGTCATTGATTTGAATCAAACGCCCGAACCGCAAGTCATTCAAAACGTCTATTTCCCGACTCCGAACAGCGCGAATTTCGGCGTTACGTTTTCCACCGAAAAAGATACGGACGGCACTTTTACGATGTTTGTCGCGGGCGGTTTTCAAAACCGCATCTGGATTTTTAAATTCAATCCGAACGAAAAAGAGCCGATTTCGCCCGGCAATAAACCCGACACAGAACTGAAAGCCGGGTTTATTGATGTCGGCGCGTTTTCCGATTACGCGCCGAGTCCGTATTACAACCGCAATCAAGCACCGGTTTACCCGACCGGAATCGCTTTAAGTCCCGACAATACGACGCTTTACGTCGCTAATAATTTGGGCGACAGTTTGGGAATTTTGCAAGATTGGAAAAGTGAGCGAAGAATCACGAAAGTTCGGCTCAGGCGCAGCGGCTCGTCGCAATTTGTTTATCCGTATGATGTCGAAACTCTTCCCGAAGCCAACAGTAACAAAGTTGCAAAAGTATATGTTTCGCTGTGGGGCGACGCTTCCATAGCGGTGGTTAATCCCGAAAATCCGAATCAAACTTTGAAACATATTGCAGTTGAACGGCATCCGACGGCGATGGTTTTGAACGCTGATAAATCGCGCCTTTTCGTCGTTAATTCCAATGCCGACAGCGTTTCCGTGATTGACACGGGAAGCGACCGCGTGTTGGAAAAAATTAATGTCAAATTGGCTGAAAACGCTTTAGGCGGAATGAGTCCCGAAGGTTTAGCTTTAAGCGCAGACGAGAAAACTTTGTATGTCGCTAACGCGCACGCCAACGCGCTGGCAGTCTTGAGTCTTGAGTCGGGAGTCGAGGGTCAAAACCAAAAAAAAGACTCTCGACTCCCGACTCAAGACTCAAGACTCTTGGGATTTATTCCGACCGGAAATTATCCGTCGGCAGTTGCCGTCGTGCAAAATCGTTTGTTTATCGGAAACGGCAAAGGCACAGGCGTTGAAAATTCTTCGGTGATTGTAAACAATTCGGGACGCGCCCCGAATATGCCGAATGAAAAATTTCCGGCAGGCAGAACCAACCGGCGCGGGCAATACAATCCGTCGCTGACCAGCGGCAACATCAGTTTGGTGGATTTGCCGGGTGAACGCGCTCTTTACGAATACACGCAGGCGACGATGCGAAATAACGGTTTGCTCGGTGCGAAAAACAAACCGCTTTTTGCCGGAAATCGCTCGCCGTTCAAACACATTATTTACGTTATTCGTGAAAATCGCACCTATGACCAGGTTTTCGGCGATTTGGAAAAATCAGGCGACGGCTCGAAAGCCGACGGCGACGCTTCGGTGGCGATTTTTGGCGCGGGTGAAATTGCCAAATCGCCCTCCGGCAAAAGTCAAAATATCACGCCGAACGCCCGCGCGCTGGCGTTGCGCTTCGGCTTACTTGACCGTTTTTTTGTCAATGCCGAAGCGAGTCCCGACGGACATAACTGGTCAACTGCTGCTTTTTCCAATGATTTTGTGGACAAGGTTTTCCGCTGGAATTATTCGGGGCGCGGTCAGACTTACGATTTTGAAGGTTTCAACCGTCTGCCATCGTTCGAGCCGCCCGCCAATCAGCCGCCCGGCAGTGTGCCTTCGGTTTTTCGTCTGCCCGCGACGGAAAACGACATCGCCGATTTTATGAAGCAGTTTATTCCTTATTTGAACGGCAGCCGCGACGTTGCCGAACCGGAAACGCTTTATTTGTGGGATGCGGCCAAGCGTGCCGGTTTGACATATCGCAACTACGGCGAATTTATCGCTACTGTTTCCGAAGCCGATGTCACGGAAGTCAACACGCGCAAATCGAAACCTTATCCCGACATTTCGCCGAACAAAACTGCTTTCGCCACGAAAAAATCGCTCGAAGGGAATTTCGCGCTGATGCACCGCAACTACGATATGCTCACGCCCGATGCGATGATTGTTGATTCATACCGCGCCGCCAAAGAAAATAAAACAATTGACGCGGCAATCAAAAGCGACCATGCCGAGACTCGTTTTCGCGGCACGTCGCGATTCGGTGAATGGCAGAAGGAGTTTCGTGGATTTGTTGCTGATTTGCAAGCCGGACGCGGCGACCGATTGCCGAATCTGTCTATTGTTCGTTTATCGAACGACCATACCGCCGGGTTGAACGACGGAATACCAACACCACAGTTTTTCGTCGCCGAAAACGATTACGCGCTCGGGCGAATGGTTGAAGAAGTATCAAACAGCCCGTATTGGAAGGACACGGCGATTTTTGTGCTGGAAGACGACGCGCAGGACGGACCCGACCACGTTGACGCGCACCGCTCGCCCGCGTTCGTCATTTCCGCTTATAACCGGAAAGGTGCGCTCGTTCACGATTTTCACAACACGGTCAGCCTTATTCGGACAATGGAAATTTGTCTGGGCTTGCCGCCGATGAACTTCCTGGACGCGAACGCCGCGCCGATTGATATTTTCTCCAACGAGCCGGATTTAACCACGTTCCGTGCGATCTTGCCGGAGGTGGCTTTGGATAATCTCTTTCCGCCGAAGAAAACGTCAGCCACAATGCGTAAATATATGAAGCTCACCGACGAGCAAAATTTAGAATTTGCCGATATGGCAAACCCGCGCCAGCTTAACGAAATCATCTGGTTTTCGGTGCGCGGCGGAAAATCTCCGCTGCCGGAAATCGCGCGGCTTCCGGCATTCGATTTGATGACGGCGGGATTAATAGAAGACGACGAAGAGGAAGAACGCGAGGAAAAACTTGAAAAAGCAAAAGAAAGTGAAGCGGTCGCCCAAAATTTTCTGAAAGAAAAATCACCGCGTTAATTTTAACAAAATAATTTTACCGAATTTCAGAGGCAGCAAAAGTTTGCCGCTTTTGTGTTCGTCAAATCTCTTCCACTGACAATTAAGTTCTGCCCACTAAAAAAATCAAAATGTTTAATTTTTTACAATTTTTCACTGCGATTATAAAAGCAGTTACGGCCAATGAATAAAACTCTTTTCTTAACTCTTTTATGCAGTTGTTGTTGCATTTTGTCTTTGTTTTCGACAGCCTTTAGCCAATCCGCCATTACTTCCGGAACAATCAAAGACCAAGACGGAGCGCTAATCGTCGAAGCTAAAATTTCCGTTTTAAGTTCAAACGGCACTGTTTTACAAGAAACTTATACAAATAGCGAAGGTCATTTTTCGTTCAAAGACCCGGCTGATGTTTCTAATACTATAATGTTCGCGGCAGATGGATTTGAAACTCAACAAATAAACTTGCGAACACGCCCGCAAAATTCTTCGCTTCAAATTACACTCGCGCCCGCTTCCTTTCGTGCTGAAGTAACCGTTACCGCAAATCGCGGCTTGACGACCAAAGTTGAAACCGCCGCTTCCGTTATCAATCTGCATCAGCGAAAAGATTTGCTCTCGCAGCCACTTCCAACGGTCGGGAACATCCTTGAAGGCGATGCCGGTGTTCATATTCAGCAAAGCACTTACGGGCAAGTGTCGCCTTTCTTGCGCGGTCTGACCGGCTATCAGGTTTTAAATTTGATTGACGGTGTAAGGTTTAATAATTCGACTTTCCGGTCGGGACCGAATCAGTATCTGGCTTTTGTCGAACCCAGTCAGCTCCGGCAGTTTGAAACAATGCTCGGACCGGCAAGCTCGCAATACGGCAGCGACGCGCTCGGCGGTACAATTCAACTTTTAACTGCCGCACCTGAATTTGGTGTAAGTTCCAAAACAGCATTCGGCGGAGCGGTTCAAGTGTTTACCGCCAGTGCCGACCGCAGTTTGGGAACGGATGCCCAAGTATCAATCGGAAATAATCGTGCGGCGTGGCTGGTCGGCGGGAGTTTTCGTCGCCACAACGATTTGCGAGCCGGCGGCGGGCAAGACTCGCGCCACGTTTTTAAGCGTTTTTTCGGTCTTTCCGATGAAGCGATTAAGGATATTTACGGTTCGCGTTTGCAGGACACAGGCTTTACTCAATACGGCGGTTACACAAAACTTCTTTTCCGTCTCGGCAAAACTCAGAACTTGTCCGTTTGGTATCAGCAAACTGAAATTGAAAACGTGCGCGGTTATAAAGATTTGTGGGGCGGGCTGGGACGAGTCCGTTCCGATTTTGAGCCGCAAAACTTACGATTCTTTTACGCCCGATACGAAAAATTCGATTTCGGTTTTCTCGATTCACTGAGCGGAACTTTTTCCGTCAACTCACAAAGTGACGGCTCAGCCAGACAGGGATTACGCTCAAGCGACAAAATCATTCGTGATGAAAGTCTGGTTAATGCTTTCGGTTACACATTTCAAGCTCTCACACATATCACAAACCGGCAGGCAATTGTTTTTGGCGGTGAAATTTACGATGAACGAATCGCTGCCGTCCGCGACGAAACCGACCCGAACACGAATTTGTCCGTTGAAAAACGCGCTCTTTATCCAAACGGTTCGCGTTACACTACGGTCGGTTTATTTGTGCAAAACACGATTGATATTTTTCGCAACCGGCTGTGGGCAAATCTCGGCGGTCGCTACACGCGCGTCGGCTTTCGCACTTTTGCCGAGCGCAACCGCGACACGGCAGGCATTAATCTCGGCGTGATTGACTCTTCGCTCTCTTTCAATGATTTTACTTACAACGCCAGTTTGGCGTGGCAGCCGACATCGTTTCTAACCGTTCATTTTTTGACCGGCAGAGGTTTTCGCGCTCCGAATTTGAACGATTTAGGAGCGCTCGGCTTAAACGATTTGGGTTTTGAAGTTCCGGCGGAATCTGCCGCCACGCTTGGCGGCTTGTTGGGAACCAGCGACGGCGAAGGCGTGGGAACAAGCGGCGAATCCGTTTCACCACTGCAAGCCGAGAAATTGTTCAATTATGAAATTGGCGCGACGATTCGCACTCGCCGTTTGTATACCCGCGTGCAGCTTTTTGATGCCGAACTAAAAAACCCGATTGTGCGGCGCACTCTGCTTTTTCCGCTTGAGCGAATTCCAACGACGCTTGCCGGAATTGCCGTCGCGCGACTTGAGCAAACTTCTATCCAACGAGCGCAAAATGTGGTCAGTGTCGCTACCGCTCTTGACCCGCGAGCCGTTAAAGCGTTTGTGAACGACGGCGCGGCACGATATTACGGAATTGAAACTCTCTTTCGGTATAATTTTTCGCCGCGTTGGTCGTTTGATGGGAATTACAGCCGTCTTGTCGGACGCGAACTTAATCCGAAACGCAACGTTCGCCGACTTCCCCCGGCGCAAGGCTCTGCCGCCCTACGTTTTCAGCCCGGCAGTAATCGCTTGCGGCTAGATTGGCTTGAGTTAAAAATTCTTTTCAGTCAGGCGCAAAAACGCTTGAGCGGCGGCGATATAACCGATGAACGCATTGGCGCGGCACGTCGGCGGCGCGACGTTACCGACTTTTTTCAAGGCTCGCTGGTTCGCCCTTTTCTAAATGCCGGGATTGATGGAATTTTCGGCACGACCGATGACGTTTTTGCGCCGACGAATGAAACGCTCACAACCATCCGCAACCGCGTTCTACCCATCGGCGCGACGATTAACGGCGTAAACGTGATTGATGATAATACGCGAGTCCCTTTATTTACCAAGACCCGCGGATTTGGGACGATAAATTTGCGCGGAAGTTTTGCGCTGACCGAAAAGATAAACCTTAATGTCGGGCTATTTAATATCCTCGACCGCAACTACCGAACGCACGGCTCAGGCACGGATTCGCCTGGAATCAATTTCTGGATGGGCTTGAGATTTGCTTTTTGACCATAAGATTAAACGGGTATAATGAGTGAAGCGAGCGAACTGTCCCACAAGGCAGTTTCTTTTCTGATTATTAACATTCATTTAACTGATGATGATTAAAATAAACTAAATTTTTTGTAAGCAAATCAAACGGAGTTTTATGAATCGTCGTAATTTTTTATACAATGCCGCATTAGCGAGCGGTGGGGCAGCTTTAATGTTCGGCGGTTTTTTGCGTCGCGCCGATATTTTCGCCCAAACGGGAAATTTTGAAGCTTTACGCGCGACCGGTTACGGCGAACTTGCGCCGGTGGCG
>Ga0136618_10000502_pt1 | contig 13491 bp, 15 predicted proteins | sample AntDrymUQ3302106_2_FD_104805 | JGI IMG/M metagenome (GOLD analysis project Ga0136618, IMG submission 104805) | Polar desert sand microbial communities from Dry Valleys, Antarctica - metaG UQ330 (21.06) | ecosystem: Environmental > Terrestrial > Soil > Desert | place: Antarctica: Dry Valley... | reverse complement strand
ATGAACGGGAAACAACCACGAGCGAAGCCTTGATTCAAATCGCTATGATGCGTTTGATGCTTCGCCGATTATGCCCAAAATGATTTTTCAAACAGCTTCTAAGAAATATTTTATAAACGTATGAACAAACCCAAACTCGCAGTCGGTTACGAATGCACGCCGATTGGCGATGCCGAGCAGATATTCGGCGAGCCGCGCGACGTTCTGGACGCGACACGGCATTACGAACGATTTGAACACGATTTCGATTTGCAGGAAGAATTGGGAATCGGCGAACTGCGTTATCCGGCTGGCTGGGACAAAATTTTAATTAGTCCCTATCGCTACGATTTTGACCGCGTTGCTCCGATTATGGAATCAATGCGGCGGCGCGGATTCGTCCCGACCATTGACCTCTGTCATCACAAAGCACCGAAGAAAATAAAAGACGGTTTTGCTAACCCCGAATTTCCCGAATATCTGCTGGATTTCGCGCTTGAATTTCAAAAGGCTTTCCCGTGGGTTGAACGCTACACGATTATCAACGAACCGGCTGTTACCGCGCTTTTTCACTCGGACGGTCTCTGGGCAAATCAAAAATGGAGCGATGTTTTTCTTAATATGGCTTGTGCCATTTCCGTTACGTCCCGCGCGTTGAAGGAACGCAACCCGCGAATTAAATTCTTTCAGCCGGAACCGATTGACCACGATGCGTTTCGTGAAGACGCAGATGCGGAACTCGTTGCGCACGTCAAATTCCTGCGCGATTACGGTCGTTTCGGGATGGATAATTTGCTCGGCGGCAAAATTGACGAATCACACGCTTTTTTTGAACGTCTCGTCGCAAGAGGTGCCGACCCGAAAAGAGTTTTGTGGTTTCAGAAAAATCCGTCCGAGCCGTATCAAAAGGATTTGGATTTTTACGCTCATTGCTTCAAGACTTGGTTTCGTGACAGTCAAGGTCGAATGACGCACAAAGCCAATCCGAATCCGCCGAGCCTGGCTTCGGTAATTGCAGATTACAGAGCGCAGATGCCGGAAATGAAGATGGGAATCGGCGAAACAAACGTGCGCGGACCGGTGCGCGACCGCATTACTTTTTTCAAATGGGTTTTGGAACAGTGCGTTCAAGCCGGGATTTCGAGAGTCTCCTGGTGGGGTTTGACCGATGCCGATATGTGGGGCGACGGAAATCTGACTCGCTGGTGGCGAACCGGAAACCCCGACCCGGTTGGGATTTACAATTTGACCAATCATCCGGTAAAAGGCAGACTCTGGAATCGAGAGGCGAACGAATTTTCTGAAGTGCTGAAGGCTTACGCGCACGGTCAGCTTTCTATCCAGGATATTCCGGCGTATCAATTTTCAGGCGAGCTGAAAAATGTTCTTAACGGTTATACCGGACATCATACGAAGCACTGGCAAAGACAAAACCATAATAAGGTTAAACAAAAATCGTATGAAATCCTGCCGGTCTTGGAAGCGGTTTAAGAATTAGAAATGTCTATTCTTTATTTTGAACTCGGTCGGAAAGATAATTCGCCGCCGTCATCTTAAACTCACAAATCTGTCGGTCAATCCAACCTTCACTTTTCCCCGATTCCTGCGCCATAATCCGGGCAGTTTTCGGTGCGATTTCGATTGCCGCTTTCGCGTTCAAAAATAAAGCGCGAGTTCGTCTTGCCAGAACGTCTTCAACTGTCTGTGCCATCTCAAAGCGCGTCGCCCAAACGATTTCCGCCGCGCAATACGGCAAATCTTCGTGAAGTTTTTCCGCTAATTTCGGATTTTCTTTAATTAACTTTTGAATCTTTTCAGCGTCCGCACCGTAAATTTCCAAATCTCCAAACTTCTCAGAATCTTCACAAAAGCCGTGAATTTTCAAATTTTCCGTAACACATTTTTCGGTGTTTAGATCGCCGATTTTTATCGCTTGATTAACCGCGTCTTCCGCCATTCGGCGATATGTCGTCCATTTTCCGCCGGTTATTGTCAGCAAATTCGATTCGTCAATCTCAATCGTGTGGTCGCGGGAAAGCGCAGCCGTATTTTTTGCGTTCGCAGATTTGACGAGCGGGCGAATACCGACAAAAACACTCAAAATGTCCGCCCGCTTCGGCGATTTTGCCAGGTATTTTTCACAGGTCGAGAGAATAAATTCGATTTCTTCTTCAAGTGCTTTTGGTTCCAATTCAATTTTTTCAATCGGCGTGTCGGTTGTTCCGATTAAAGTTTTTCCGTGCCAGGGAATTGCAAAAAGAACTCGTCCGTCAGTAGTTCCCGGAATCATCATCGCGGTTTCGCCTCGCACAAATTCTTTGTCGAAAACAAGGTGAATGCCCTGGCTCGGCGCGATTATTTTTTCGGCATTTTCATCGGACATTTTACGAACCGAATCGCAAAACGCGCCCGTCGCGTTGATGACGATTTTCGCTTTGACGTTAAACTTTTCGCCGGTTTCCGCGTCTTGAAATTTTACGCCGTCCGTTTTGTTTTGCGAGTTTTTTGAAAGCTCGAAAACCTTTGCGTAATTCAAAACGGTTGCGCCGTTTTCGGCGGCGGTTATCACGAGATTCGTCAAAAGCCGCGTGTCATCAAATTGTCCGTCAAAATAGGCGATTCCGCCGCGCAGATTTTTCGGTTTGATGTTTGGGAGTTTCTCAATCGTTTCTTTTTTCGAGAGAATTTTTGACTTGCCGAAGCCGTATTTGGCAGACAAAAAATTGTAAGTTTTCAGTCCCGCGCCGTAGAAAACTTTTTGCCGGAGACTGTAACAGGGGACGACAAACAATTGAATTTTGACGAGATGAGCGGCGTTTCGATGAAGAATTCCGCGTTCCTTTAAGGCTTCGCGGACAAGTCGGATGTCGCCTTGCGCGAGGTAGCGCACGCCGCCGTGAACGAGTTTTGTCGAGCGGCTCGATGTTCCTTTGCCGAAATCGCTTTGTTCTAAAAGAAGAACATCAAAACCGCGTGAAGCCGCGTCAACCGCACAGCCAACGCCGGTCGCGCCGCCGCCGATTATCACAAAATCCCACAACCTTTCACGCATTTTCACGCGCTGAAGCATCTCCGCACGATTCATAAAAAATTAACCAAAGATAATAATGGATAACGGATAATGCTTTGATTTAAAAATTATCCATTATCCGTTATCCATTGATTTCATCTTTGTCCACACGAAGCGGGACGGTTAATTTTTCTTATTTCTCGCCGCGTTCCTGCTGAATTTCGGTTTCTAATTTAACACTCAAACGCTTTGCGCCCGGCTGGTCAAAGGTTTCAATCCAGCGCAGAGTTTCGTCTAAAATTCGCAGTTGATACTCTTTCTGATTCGGTTTTCCGGCGACCGAACCGAATTCGCCGGCATAATAAGCCGTGCGCGGCGGGCGAACTTTGTCGGTCATTCGGCGGTCAACCGAAAGCATAATCGTCGGGACATTCATTTGTTCAAGCGCACGTGCCACAATTCCCAAAGTTTGGTGACAAAGACGCGAGGCGGGAATTAAAAGCGCGGCTTGCACTTCGTAACGCGCAATTCTTTCGGCGATTTTCGGCGCGAGGGTTTCGGCGACGAGTTGGGCATTCGGAATATAGCCGTTCAAACTCCACCAGACTTTGTTGAGTTGACCGATAACCGCGTTTTCCTGATATTCAAGCAGACGCTCGACGGGAATTTGCACGTTTCTGTCCGCCCTGATCGCCTCCGGGTCGTAGCCACGCCCCGCGTAAAGCATATCGGCGGCTTCGACTTCAATCGGAATTTCCCGAAAGCTCGCGTCGCCGTCGCGCGATTCCACCTCAAACGCTTCGGTTCCGTTGATAAAAGCACCGGCTGATGAAATCAAAGCCAGATTGAGCATCGGAAGCGCGCGGCGGGCGGGCGCGAAAAATGTGTTCGTGTTTTCGACAAACGGATAATTCGTCAAATCTTCGTTGGCTCGCCAACCTTTGAAACGTCCCGCAATCGTGCCGGGATTTTCAACCAGTGCCGTGCTTCCAGCCGGAGCCTGACGGCTTTCCATTCCTAACCTGCGTTCGATGTTTTCTCTAATTATACTGAACATTTATTTTTTTCGATGTTAAATTTTTTTCGGCTTTTTGCGCTATCAGGAAAAACGCCAGCAGCGCGGCAATCATCCCTGCCATTAAAATCCAAACCGAATATTGGTGGAGCGTATTAAATTGAATTTTGAGCGGGTCGTCGGCTGCAACTTCATCAATCGGGCGACCGATTTGCGCGCGGATAAACGAGAGCCACAAACCGATGACAAATTGCCCGACCGCGCAAGCCGCAACTAAAATAAGAAGTGAAAATCTTTCCGCCCAGACGCGAAAGCGATTAATTTCCGGTTGTTTGATAAAAGATGTGAGCAGCAAAATCGCGCCTAAAACTAAACCGCTCAAATTTAGAACCATCAAAGTCCGCGAAACGACCGAGCCGGCAAGTTCACGCGAAGGCAAAACGGCAAACGAGCTTTGAGCGACGGCGATGAAAAAACACGCCGCACCGAGCCACAACGCAACGAGGAGAAGTCTGACGTTGGAGAGAAATTTCATAAGTGTTTGCCGCTCAAAATCAAGTTTTTATTATGTAGTCTTTCGCCGAAAAGGACAAATTTAGATCGAAATACTCGCGGGCTAACACCCGATATTTTATTTTGCTTGCTTTCCAAAATCATTTTAGTGCATAATTTGTGTGTCAAACATCTTTGTTTGATTGACAACCGCATTTCCTTCTAAGCTCAACATTCCTGTTTGCAGAAAATTTTCAATTCATTTTTTATGAACGCTATCAAAAATAAAAGCGTCTGGATAACGCTCGGTATTTCAGCTTTTATCGCCGCATTGATTTCGGTTATGTGGGCTTTCGGCGAAAAATTTGTACTTCTATTGAGTGATGCCGTTTTGCCGCAAGACGCGATTTTCACATGGTGGAAAGTCCCAATCGTCATATCAATCGCCGCGCTGGTCGGCGTTTTGACGGAAATGTTCAGCTTAAAACGAGTTGCGCCGTATATTGGTTATTTTATATCGATTTGGTTTTGCGCGAGCGTTGCGGCAAACAAAGCCTTTGAGACGAGCCTGATGTTTATCCCGGTTACTCTGACCGTTTTGCTCACGGCACTTGCCGTTCATGTGAAAAAACTGTGGACAATTGATACCGAATTCACCGAAAAACTCGTTGCGCTCGCTTCGACCGGGCATCTTTTGGAAGGAACGTCGGCAGATTTGCGAATCGAAAGCGGTCTGAAACTGCTCGAAACCGTTTTGCCGCTTTCCGAAGCGATTGTTTTTTCCCTCGGCACAGACGGCGCATTTACCCCGATTGGACGAGCGCGAAACGGGAAAACATCTGATCGCGCGGCTGAGCGGCACTCGTCCTGGCGCGAGAATGTCGAGCTTTGCGAAAAGGCTTTGGCTCTGCGGCAAACCGTCGTCGAGACCGGCGATACCGAGAAAAATTCAGCCCGCGTCGCCGTTCCGCTCGTTTATGAATCGGTCGCCGTCGGCGTTTTATTTGTCAATGTCCATCAAAATTTTGAACGTGCCGACCAAAGTCTGCTCGAAGCCTTCAGCGAACAATTGGCGCGAAACTTTCAGCGCAAGCAACTGCGCGAAAAAAGTCTGCCGCACGAACGCTGGTGGAGTTCTTTTTCAACTTTTTCGGCGGAAAACCGCCTCGATATAATCAGCCTGGTGCAGGCGATTATCAAAGAACAATCCTTCAGCGCGTTTGCCAGTTCTTACCTAAACGAAGCGCACGCCATCGCCTATCTGGACGGAACGCTCGCCTACCTGAACCGGCAAATGCGTCAATTCGCCAAACTCAATTCGCAGGAATTTTACCAGACAGACCTTCTTAGCCTTCTGGAACGCTTTAAGACCGATGTTTTCAGCGAGCCGAACCTTGCCGTCCGGCGCGTTCTGCAAACGGGCGATACTTACAAAAACGAATTATATTTTCCCCAAACCAACAAGACTTTGAAAATGCAGATTTCGCTCGTCAAAGTGCCGTCTGACGAGGAATCAATCCACGATACCAACGTGCCGATGAAGCCCGCTTGTTTCTTGATTACCTTCCGCGACATCTCCGCCGTCAAGGAAAACGAAAAACTTCGCAGTGATATGACGAGCCTGATGTCGCACGAGCTTCGTACGCCGGTCACCAGCATCCAGGGCTTTGCCGAATTGCTGCTTGCCGACGACACAATGTCGGAAGATTCGCGTGAATTCCTGGGAATCATTGCCAACGAATCGCAGCGTCTCTCGAAAATGCTGACGACATTTCTCTCGGTTTCAAACCTCGAACAATCAGACAAGCAGGATGTTACGAAAACGACGGTCAAACTCGATACGGTCGTTCACGAAGTCGTCGGCGAGATGCAGGAAACAGCCAAACGCAAACGAATTCGTCTGGTCGAACAGACAACAATTAATCTGCCACCGATTGCCGCCGACCGAGGTTTGGTCACGCGAGCCATTTCAAATTTGATTGACAACGCGATTCGCTACAGCCCGGAAAGAACGTCCGTCATTATCTCGACCATTCTGGAATCTGATTTCCTCCGCGTCGTCGTCGAAGACCGCGGCTACGGCATTCACCCGAGCGAGCACGAAAAAATCTGGCAAAAGTTCTACCGCGTCGCCCGCGACGGGCAGGACAAAGAAGAAGAATCAACCGGACTCGGACTTTCCCTCGTCAAAGAAATCGTCGAACAGCACAACGGCAAAGTCGAAGTCGAATCGGAAATCGGAACAGGTTCAAAATTCAGCTTGATGTTGCCGCGCCTGTAAAGTTTCAAAAACAACACATCTATTCAAATTGTTTCTTAAACTCTTCAAAAGTTTGTCGAAACAAATCAAACTCGCTTCGCAAATTTCCCAAATCTTCTTCGAGTTTCGTCATTCTTTCATTTTCCGACTGGCGAGCAGAAGAATATTTTTCAAATGTTTGATTTGTAATAACGACTTCGCCCGACAAAAGATGCGCGTAGCGAAGTTCTTTCTGTCCGGGCTGACGTTCCAATTTCACGACGAGCGGCTCTTCGCGCCGTGCCAAATTATCGAGCGTTTCCTGCACTTCGCCAAGACCTGAAAATTCATAAAGCCTTCCCGTTCGCTCGCGCAATTCGCCCAACGTGTGCGCACCGCGAAGCAGCAAAACGCAAACGACGGCAGTTTCCGGCGGTTCGAGTTCGCAGTATTTATCCAAAATATGCTTATACTTCGGCACACGCGAAGTGCTGCCGTAAAAAACATAAGCGATATTTTTCTCGCGCAAATCGTCGAGTGATTTTTGCACCATTTGTTCCGTGAAAGACACGACCGGGTCGCGGTTGGTTTTCTGATTGCAGGCGGCAACCAGCGCGTTCAAAGTAAGCGGGTAATATTCGGGCGTGGTCAATTGCTTTTCAATCAACGCGCCGATGACGCGGGCTTCGGTTTCGGTTAAAATTTCAGGCATATTCGCTTTACAGCATAAAGGAAAAAACGGAGAAGTAAAACCACAGATAATAATGGAAAATGGATAACGAACAACGGATAATGAAAACCGATTCTTATATTATCCATTATCCGTTATCCATTTTCCATTGTTCTTATCTACGGTCGCATTTTCCTCTTAATTGCCGATTGCTTTACAATCGAAAGGTGAAAATTTTAGTCGTACGTTCCACATCGGAAATCGAAACTGCTTACGAAAAACTCTCCGCCGCCAAAGTTTTAGGCTGTGATACGGAAACTTCCAGCTTGAGCGCGCGACACGGAAAAATTTTCAGTGTCCAATTCTCCGACGGCGATTTTTCGGTTCTCGTTCCCGTCAGCGAGGGCATCGCTTTGGGAAAACTCCACGCAATTTTAGAAAACCCGAACATCACGAAAATTTTTCACAACGCGAAATTCGATTTGGAATTCCTGCGCGAAAGTGGTTACCAGACACAAAACATCTTTGACACGATGATTGCCGAAAAAGTTTTAACTAAAGGCGCGGGACAATCGGCAAGTTTAGCCGAAACACTCTATCGTTACTTCGCCGTTGATTTGGATAAATCACACCGCCAAATTTTCACAAAAAATTGGAATGGCGTTTGGACGGATGAGTTGGTCAATTACGCCTTGTCGGATGTCGTTCATTTGCCCGAACTAAAAAAAGAGCAGGAACTTTGGCTTGAGCGTCTTGGTTTGCGGGAAGAATTTGCGCGACAAATGGCAAAGATTATTTGAGATTAAATCTATGCAGGAATTTTATTTAAGCAGACGGATAAAACTTCCTCTTCAATCCTTTTACGACCAAACAACAGGCAGAAGCGAAGCTAAAATAATATCGTTGTCTTTTGTAATAACTTTGACCGTTTCGCCCAAACTTTGAAGATAGATTCCGGTGGCGACAATCAAACGGTCGTGCATTTCGGGAATTGCGGTGAGCATCAAACTTTCTTGCAGAATTTCAACGGTAAGCGGATAAATTTCGATGCGCGGATCATTCAGGACATCGTTTAGCAAATCGGAAACACTCGGAATACTCGTTCTTCCTTTTCCAACAATAAAGACGGCTTCAGCTAAAGCGATTACCGGCAAAACCAATTCGCTGTGTGATGAATCAATAACGGCTTTAGCTTTCCTGCCGAGCGTCGGTTTGCCTTCAAGATGCCATACGAGAGCGTGCGTATCAACAATGAATTTAGTCGCCATTCAGTTCCGCCTCGCCCGGATGCCATTCGGCGATTTTGAAATCCTCTTCGGTTGACATTGCGCGACCCGAATTTCGATATTTTCCGTAAACCAAACGCTGCGATTCTTGCCCGCCTTTCTGCGGCGCAAGACTTTCAGCTAAAAACTTGATTAACTCGATTTTTTGATTCGGTAAAAGTTTTCGACTTTGCTGCTTGATGCTCTCTATCTCTACGGTTGCCATTTTTAAAGTCTCCTCGTCAGAGCAAATTATATCACGCCTCGCCCGCAACGATTTTCCTTTCCTCTTCGATCAATTCGTATAAATCAAAAACCAATTTATCAGTCCGTCAGTCTCGCCGAAACGCTCTACTGCTATTTCGCCGTCGATTTAGAAAAATCGCATCGCCAAATTTTCACAAAAAATTGGAACGGCGTTTGGACGGATGAGTTGGTCAATTACGCCTTGTCGGATGTCGTTCATTTGCCCGAACTAAAAAAAGAGCAGGAACTCTGGCTTGAGCACCTTGGTTTGCGCGAAGAATTTGAAAAGCAAATGGCAAAGATTATTTGAGATTAAATCTATGCAGGAATTTTTATTTGAGCAGACGGACAAAACCTTCCTGCTCGAAATGCTTGTCGGTCGTCAAGGCTTCTGAAATGTCGCGCATCCGCATCACGACGAAGCTGACAGCATCACAGAGTGAATAGTTTTTGTCCGGACGTTCTTTGATAAGTTCGACGGCTTGCCGGTGCAGACTTTCGTCAACCCAAACAATTTCAATTTCTTCCGTTTCTAAAATTCGAGTGCTGAATTCGGTAATCTTCCGGCGAGCTATGCCGCGAACCTGAGCCAATGCCGTATATTCCGCTAAAACATAGTTTGTTGTCAGACGCGCTTTTGCCGAATCGTAAAGTTCGACGGCTTTTTCGTGAAACGGCTCTTCTTTTTCGTTAAAACAAAGAAACCCCGAAGTATCTATCAGCATTAATCTTCGCCCTCGTGGTTATCGGCGTAAGCGCGGGCTAAATCAAAATCTATTCGTTCGTTGTGGTCTAATTCCAGATATTCTTCGTAAGTAAATTCTTTTCCCTGCCACATTCCAAATGCCTTCCGGCTTTCGTCCCGGCTTTCAGTTTTAAGTTTTTTGTCTTTCGCTTTCCCCGTTACTTCTTCAAGAATCAAAGTCGCAATTTGTAATTTATCACTGTCCGGCAAAGGCAAAATTGTTTTCGTGTAAATTTCCTGAATATCCGTTTGCATCTCAATCACCTCGTTTGCCGATTATATCACGCCGCGCCTTTGACGATTTTCTCTTCCTCATAAAATTGGAACGGCGTTTGGACGGATGAGTTAGTCAATTACGCCTTGTCGGATGTCGTCCATTTGCCCGAACTGAAATGAGAGCAGGAACTCTGGCTTGAGCGTTGGGGTTTGCGCGAAGAATTTGAAAGATAAATGGCAAAGATTATTTGAGGTTAAATTTTTGAAAGTATTCGTCAATCTCTGACCGCAATTCGATGCCGACGCGCTCGAAAATGTCGAGCAAATCATTATATGCGCCCGCGCCGCCGAGAAAATCCCAAAATTCTTCGGCAACTTTTAATTCGTTCGGCAAATCAAGCATTCCGCGCATCGTCCAGCGGTTGTAAGGTTCGGGCGCGTAAGGATTGTAAGGAATCGCAATCAGCGAATTAACTCGCGCATCGGGCGTGTCGGCTAAAACGGCGGCGACCCATTCGAGCAGCGTTCGTTTGAATTCCTTAAACCCGCCCGCGTTCGGTTTCGCCGTTTTGATGTCGAACAAAAACAACTCGCCGTCTTTGCCGCGCACGAAAACATCAATCTTCGTCGGTTTAACCTTTATCATTTCACCCGCGCGGCAAACGGCTCTGATGCGTTCGATTTCGCCCGCTTTGTCGGGCGTTCCCTGTGCGGCGGTTAAATCGGTCATTATCGTCTGAATAACCTGAAACGCGCCCGCGCTGATATAATCGCCCGCCTTTACCTGCGCCTTCGCGTCCGCGTAATTCGACTTCGCCAGTGCGACGGCGACCGGCTCAAAAACGCTCGTCCCGAAATTCGTGTTGAGCGAATGAATAAACGAATACAAAGCCAGCCGGTCTGTGCCGAGCAATCTGGTGTGAAAAGGCATCGCGGCAGGTTCGCGCCTTGTATTTGAGAAACTTATTTCTCAAAGCCGTTCGCAAAACATTTTAGATGTCGTTTATTTGAGCTTGGTCAAGTGCCATAAAATTATCAGAATCTTTTCACCGTCCCGAAGGGACGTTTGCCAATAGCCCAACGATTTATCGTTGGGAACGCAACGAATAAAAAACAAAGTCCCGCAAGGGACGAAAGATAATTTCAATCAAAAATATATCGCTCGTCGTATTCGATGCCGTGTTTTTTCAAAAACGCTCGAAACTCAATCTTAAAATCCATCTTGCCGTGATGTTCAGCTTGATTGTTAATGTAATTAATTGTTCTTTCAATGTCGCCGATGCCAATTGAAAACGCGCCGTAACCTTGCTGCCATTCAAAAAGACGATGTTCGGGAAAAGTTTCGTGAATCCATTTTGACGAACCGCCTTTTATCAGTTGCAACGCTTTGGAAATGGAAATCGTCGAAGGCATCGAAATCAACAAATGAACGTGGTCGTCAACTCCGCCCGCCGCGAGCAATTTAATTTTATTTTCCCGCGCAATGCCGCCGATGTATTGAAAAAGTCGCGCTTGTAGTTCAGGCGTAATCATCGGACGGCGTTCTTTTGTGCTGAAAACGCAATGATGAAGCGAATTGATGAACGAATGCGACATTTTGATTGTTGATTCTTTCGTCCCTTGTGGGACTTGGACATTTTTCGCATTATTCCCAACGATAAATCGTTGGGCTATTTACAAAGGTTCCTACGGAACGAAAAGCAAAAGATAAGAATCTACAATTTGATTTCCAAATCGTCGGCAGGCGGTTCAATGTTGAGAAATTCGCGGTAAATTCTGTGACGAAACTCCAAACCGAGTTTGTTGATTTCCGCAATAAACATTTGATAAGTTCCCGTGCCGCCGATTAAATCCCAAAATTCATCGCCGATTAAAACATTCCGGTCGGTTTTCATTTGAAACCATCTTTCGGGAAAACTCCAAGCGTAATTTTCGCGTCTGCCGTAAGGATTATAGGGCAAAGCGAAAAAAGCGTCGGATACGACTTGTGGTTGCATTGCGTAAAGTTTGAACATTTTTTCTTTGCTAACTTTTGTCACGTCGCTGTTTGGCAAAGGCGATTTCAGTTCAAAAGCAAACTTCCGTTTGTCCTGCAAATTTTCAACATACAAATCGCAAACAACAGGGACGGGAATAGAATTTCCGCCGCCCTCCAAAATATAAGCTAACTCTTCGTCCCAATTTGGCTTAATTCGCTTTTGTCCTTTTTCGTTATGTTCTAAACGATTCAAAATTTCGGAAATTCTTCTGAGTCTTTCTTCCGGGACGTTGCCGCTTATCAAGTAAGAGTTTGCGGCAAATCCGTGATAATTGACGGCGACGGCTTTGGCTAGTTTTTCCCAAACCCCGCCGAAAGGCGTAACAAATCGTCTTTCAAAGTGTGAGCCTTTGAAAATTTCTTTCGGAACTAAAGCCGCATATAAAGGTTTTTCGGCTTTCCATTTGTCGAACAAAAACGGGTCTTTATACAACACTTTATTCATTACGCTGTCCATCAGCGTTGTAATAACCTCACCGATTAATTTTTGAGTTTCTTCTATTTGTTCAGGTGTTGAAGACATTTTGTTTGCTTGGAAAAATTAGTTCCGAAAGGAACGATTGTAAATAGCCCAACGATTTATCGTTGGGCAAAGAAGAACAATTTTTTCAAGTCCCGCAAGGGACGGCAGATTTCTATCGTCCCTTGCGGGACTCGAAATTTTGGTGTTCGAGTTCCCACCAATGAATTGGTGGTTTATTAACAACTGCTCCTACGGAGCTTGCTTGTTGCGCTTTGTTAGCATTTTTAATTTTTCTTTTGAATTCCTTTTCCATTACAACAACGCCTTGCGGTGTGTCCCAAGTGATTTCTTTCCAACTTTGCGTTATTCGTCTTGCCCAATATTTATCATCATCGCCGGAAGGTTTGTATTTCATCTTTTTCCAAAATGAAATCGCTTCTTTGCTCGGTGTTGCCGGAACATAAGCAGATGTAGCGTTTTCTTTAAGAACAGCATCTTCAAATAATTCGACAAGTTTTCTTCCGATTCCTTGTCCGGTTCTGTAAACGCTGATTGCCTGAACAATCGCGGTGTCGCCGTCAATGTCGTAATCCAAATCGCCATAATCGCAAGAGATTTTATCTTCGGTTACTGAATATTCTATCGGGTCTTCATATTCTTCAAAATCCATAATTATCTCCTTTTCAAATGAAAAATTATTTCTGAATACGCGCCTTTGTCTTTCTCGGTGCGATTCAAAACAGGGCGTTTGTATTGATTGACGATTTGCATTTTAGCATCTTCGGCAATCTGCGGGTAAAGATTGTATTTGTCGTTTGCCACGAGGAAAACGTCGAAATCTTCGGCGAGAAAGCGGCGGCAGTTGTTTAGGACGTTGACGATGCCATTGGCGTAATCGTCACGCGCTTGTTTGGATTGTTTTTTGGCAAGCGCGCCGATTTCCTGCGCGTCGCGGCGTTCAAAGCCGAAAAGGTCGTAGGCGTAGGCGTGTTGTTCGTGGTAATCAATCAAGTCGACATACGGCGGGCTGGAGAAAATACCTTTTATCTTCTGGGTTTCGGCTAAATCGGCGAGCGGTTTGTTATGCTTTTCGAGTTCGGCGAAAACGTCGAT
>Ga0136618_10000501_pt1 | contig 13492 bp, 11 predicted proteins | sample AntDrymUQ3302106_2_FD_104805 | JGI IMG/M metagenome (GOLD analysis project Ga0136618, IMG submission 104805) | Polar desert sand microbial communities from Dry Valleys, Antarctica - metaG UQ330 (21.06) | ecosystem: Environmental > Terrestrial > Soil > Desert | place: Antarctica: Dry Valley... | reverse complement strand
GGTCAGCGTCTCCGGGTGCGTCCACGGCACCGCGTCGTGGACCGTGACGACGAGCGGTACCCGGCTGGGCGGGAAGAGCGGCGTCGGCGCGTGCACCACCGTGGCTCGGCGCGGTCGAGGGCCCACCCCGCGCTCCCAGGCGGCCGTCAGCGGGCGCCTGGGCAGTCCGAGCCGGTACGGCCCACGCGCGCCCGGCACCCCGGCCCCGGCGATGTCGCGGTGCCAGGCCACCCAGGTCTCCACCTCCGACCCAGGTGGTGCGGTCCGGACGAGGGCCCTGATCAGGTCGCGGGTGTAGCGCCCGGTGCCGCCGGGTACTGGCGCGAGACACTGCTCGGCGACGACGGCGACCACCTGCGTGCCGCTCGTCGTCACGGGCGCCACCCTGCCAGGCCCGCCCCGACGGACCGCTCAGCAGCGCGCCGGCTGGACCCGACAGACCTCGGCGAGCAGCCGCTCGGCGTGCGCCCGCGTCGTCGTCGCCTCGGCCGGACCCGGCACCGTCGCGTCGGAGAACGACGCATGATCGACCGCGAGTGCGACGACGCCGCCCAGCCTGGAGAGCGCGTAGATCGACACCTCCGACCAGCCGCCGATGCTCGGCTGCGCCACCGTCGCGAGCACGCCGGCGCTCCCGAGACCCGATGCCGCTGTCTCGACCGTCGCGCCGGTGGTGGAGGCGCACGCCTCGATCCGTGTGCGCAGGCCGGTGTACGCGCGGTCGGCAGCCGCCTCGTCCACGTACCAGCCCATCGCCAGGTCCCGGGCATACTCCGGTCCACGCTCCGTGCCACTGACGAAGTCGACCCGGTCCTGGTCGACGTCCACCGGGCCGCACGCGCCCAGCGGCCAGCTGCCGGCCACGTCGACCGTGGCGACCCTGGTGACGTCGGGTGGCTCGACCTCGCTGTCGGCGAAGACCATCACCGCACGCGCCGGACCTGCATCCGGCTGCGAAGTCGGCGACGGCACGGTGACGGACGGGGCGCCCGTCGGCGCCACGATCGTGGGCATCCCGGCCGGAGAACTCGCCGGCGAGCCACTGGTGGCGATCCACACCCCGACAACCAGGCCGGTCACGACCAGCGCCGTGGCTGAGACAGTCACCCACCCCCGCCAGCCGGGGGGGCGCACACCTGGACCATCCCGGGAGCTCATCGCACCTGCCATCCCGACCACCCCGCCCCGGCTCGGTAGTTGTTCTGGCTGAGACCTCCGCCGCGCTCACGTGTGAACGCGTCGATCCGATCGTTGCGGATGGTGGCGATCGAGGGCCCCGAGACGTGCTGCCCGCCGAGGTCGTACCACGACGACCATCCCGCGCCGACGTCGTAGCGGTGGGAGATTGAACCGCGATCGGTCCGGACGTACACGTTGACCTCGCCGGACCTGAACGAGGTCGCAGCCGGGCCGGAGGTGAGCCACCCACCACGGTCGATCCACCCGGTCCAGGACCCGCCGAGCTTGGAGTTCTGGTAGAGCCGTCCGGTGGTGCCGCGGGCGAACACCTCGCGGTGACCACGCGACGGCCACACCACCGCTGGCGGCGCGGTGAGCGCCCCACCGAGGTCGTCCCAGGCCGACCAGCCCTTGGACGGCCGGAACGATCGACGCGCCGCGGTGCCGACGTCAGTCCGGACCACGACCTCCACCCGACCCGCGCGCGCGGCGACCGCAGGAGCGGCACTGATCTGGAGGTTGGTCTGGTTCCACGGGCCCCAACCCGACCGCGATCGCCATCGGCGTTGGTGCAGGGTGCCGTCCGTTCCCTGCCCGAAGACCCACAGCGTCCGGCGCGTGGACCACACCGCGGCCGGGCCGCTGCGCAGCGCTCCGCCCAGGTCTGACCACCCAGACCACGACCCGGCCCAGGTGCGTTGCTCGAGCGCGCCGGTTGCGCCCCGCCGGAACACGTCCAACTGTGCCGGGCCGCGCCAGGTGGCGGCGAACCGGGCCTGATCCAGCCGCATGCCGACGTCGGCACCGGTGGACCAGGTCGTGTCCTGCCATGCGCCGTCCCAGCTCATGCTGATGTGCACGTGATCGGTGTGCGGGTTCGACCCGCTGTACGGCTGCCAGCCCTGGCCCGGGTCGTAGGCCCGCCACACCTCGCGGTTCCAGATGATGTACATGACACCGAGCCGCCGGGCCATGGCGTGCCCGTGGCCGTAGCTGTCCTCGGCGAGGAGCCAGGCCAGGAGGTCCTCGGCGAGCTCGGCCTGGGTGTCCGCCGAGACCATCCAGTCCAGCGCGCGGCCCTCGTGGTGCTCGCTCGAGCCGCCGCTGTCGCACGACCGGCCGATGGACCCGGTCGTCCCGGGGTAGGCGGCGAGGATCAGCGCCTTCAGCGCCACCGTGCCGGGCTTGTCCCAGGGAGAGCAGGTGTCGGCGCCGTCGTAGTCGGCGTACCCGTCGATCTGGTCGGTGAAGAGTGGCTCGGTCGGCGCTGCTGCGGACGGGAGGACGCCCGGCCCGAGCGTGACGACAAGGGTCAGCCCGAGGACGGCAAACGACAGCCGGATGGCTCGACGCACGAGCACCACCTCTCGGCCCCCGACGATAAGTCGGCGTCACGGTACTCCCGCAGAGCACATGCGCAACACCCCTCACGCGCGTCTCACCCGGACGGCCATTGCTAGGTTGAGCGTCCCCTGACCGCGAGGAGCCAGTGTTGACCGGCCGTGAGGCACAGCTCACGTACTCCGACATCCAGCCGCTCATGCACGACGAGACGGGTCGGCGGACCAAGGCCAGGAAGATCATCCGGGTGGTCCAGCACGTGCTCGGCCGCGCCGATCTGACCGGTTTGCGTGCGCTCGACATCGGCTGCTCCACCGGCTACATCACCGACGAGGTGCGTCGCGCCGGCGCGACCGTCGTGGGCGTCGACATCGACGTGGCCGGCCTCGCCGCAGCACGAGCGCGACAACCCGCCGGGATCACCTGGCTCAGCGCGGACGGGTCCGCACTGCCGATCGCCGACGCGTCGTTCGACCTGGTGGTCTTCAACCAGATCTACGAGCACGTCGTTGATCCACAGGCGGTCATGACCGAGATCCGCCGGGTCCTCGTGCCCGGCGGCATCGTCTACCTCGGCCTCGGCAACCGGCTCACGATCATCGAGCCGCACGTCCGGCTGCCGTTTGCTTCCTGGCTGCCGGCCGGGCTGGCCGATCGCTATGTCCGTGTGTTCGGGCGGGCAGACCGGTACCACGAGCGGTTCCGCACCCGCCCCGGGCTCCAACAGCTCGCGCGCGGCCTGCACGTGCTCGACTACACCTGGACTGCCGTCGCCGAGCCCGCGCGGTTCGGCGCGGAGGACGTCGTGGGTGGGGCGCTGCGCCGGCTCCCGTGGCAGGCGCTTCGCCTTCTCGCGCCGATCGTGCCCACGTATCTCTGGGTCGGCTCGCCGACCCAGCTGACCCCGGCCGGTGGCCCGTGCGTGTCACCACCGCGACCGGTGCGCACGCCACCGATCGGCTGATCGCGTGGCACGGATGGACGTCCGGAGCCTCGCCGCGGCCGTGCTCCGACGCGGAGCCGGGCGATTGCTCGGGACGCGCCGCTGGACCGACGCGCGCGTTGCCGAGATCGCGACGGATTTCGGCGGGACGGTCCTCGAGATCGGCAGCGGTCGCCAGGACTTCGGCGCGGAGGCGTACTCGGTTCGCCGCTTCTTCGACCCAACGGTCGAGTTCGTGCAGTCCGACGCCAACCCGGCCTTCGGGCACCGGGTCGTCGACGTCACCGCGATGGACCTCGACGCCGAGTTCGATCTCGTGATCTGCCTCTACGTCCTCGAGCACGTGTACGACGTCCCGGCCGCCGTCGCCAACTTGCACCGCGCCCTGCGCCCTGGCGGGAGGCTGCTCGTCGCGGTACCGCACGTGTACCCCTATCACGACGAGCCCGGGGACTTCTGGCGGTTCACCGAGCATGCGATACGGCGGCTCTTCGAGGAGTTCACCGACGTCGAGATCCATCACCGCGGTGTTCGCCGGTTGCCGAAGGGGCTGTACGTCATCGCGACGAGGTGACCGGGCCGACCTCGGCCCAGGTGGCTCGAAGCCCGCTCTCCAGCGAGGTCTCGGGGACCCAGCCGAGGTGCTTGCGGGCGAGCCCGATGTCGAGCACGACCGCTGATCGGTCGAACCCCCGGGCTCCCCGGATGTTGAGGTCGACGGCGCGCCGACCGACCACCTCGCGGACAAGAGCGCCGAGGTGGCCGAGCGACGTACCGACCCCGGAGCCCACGTTCATGACATCGGGCAGCTGGTGGCTGGCCATCACAGCCGCGACCACTGCCGCCGCCACATCGGCAACGTAGACGTAGTCACGGACCGTGTCGGGGTCGCCGAACAGCTCGAGCGGGCGACCGGATGCGGCGGCTTGGAACCAGTGGGCGACGACGCCCTGCCCCGTGCCGATCCGCTGGCCCGGGCCGAAGGCGTTCGCGAGGCGCAGCACGACGGGCTCGAGCCGGTCGTCATGGGACCGGAGGAGCTCTTCCATTGCCAGCTTCACCCGTCCGTACGCCGTGTCCGGGCTGACCGGGTCGAGCTCGCCGTACGGGGGTGGCCGCGCCGGGTCGTAGACCGTTCCGCCAGAGCCAGACATCACCACGCGCAGCCGACCGCCGGCGGTCTGGACGGTCGCCGCCACGACGTCGAGCAGCCGCTCGAAGGCAGCAAGCTCCGACGCCCCGAGCGCGGGGTCCCGCTCGGCGCTCGCCGGGTTGGTCGAGCCGGCGACGAAGACCAGCGCCCGCGCTGCCCGCGCGTCGACGTGGAGCCCGGCGTCGGTGACCATCGGGTGCTCGCGGGTGTACTCAAGGACCTCGGTCCCGCCCCGGCGCAGCGCCCGTACGGTGTGGCGACCGATGAACCCGTTCGCGCCGACCACAGCGACCGGACCACTGCGGGGCGTTGGGCGCCCGGTGCCGGACGTGCCAGGCTCTGGCGCATGCGGGTGCGACGACGGCTGCTGATCCTGGCCTCGACGTTCCCGGCCGTTCCCGGCGATGGCACCCCCGGGTTCGTCGCCGACCTCGCGGCTGTGCAGGCCGAGACCTTCGACACGCTCGTGCTGCTTCCGCGGGTGCCGGGCTCGGTCGCGGACGAGCACCGGGACGGCTACCGCATCCATCGGTTCAGGTTCTTCTTCCGGCGCTGGGAGGACCTTGCTCAGGGCGCAATCCTGGAGAACATCCGGGCGGGCCGCTGGCGACTCTTCCAGGTGCCCGCCTTCCTCGTCGCCGAGGTCGTCGCGGTGCGCCGCGCGGTACGCCAGTTCGACCCCGAGGTGGTCCACGTGCACTGGATGGTGCCACAGGGCATCGCCGCGCTGCTGGGCGCCGGCGGGCGACCCATGGTGATCACGACGCTCGGCGGTGATCTGTATGCGCTCACCGGGCCCCTCTGGTTGCTCCTGAAGCGAGCCGTCCTGCACCGCGCTCGTGCGATCACCGTGATGAACACCGACATGGCGCGTCGCGTCCGCGAGCTCGGCGTACCGGCCGACCGCGTGCACGTGCTGCCGATGGGCGCGAACGCCGATCGGGTCCGTGAGGCAGGCGACGGCGTCCAGGCCGTGCCGGGGCGGCTGCTCTTCGCCGGACGCCTGGTCGAGAAGAAGGGCGTGGCGATCCTGCTGGACGCACTCGCCACGCTGACCGACCTGCCGTGGACCCTCGACATCGTCGGTGACGGCCCGTTGCGGGCCGGGCTCGAGGCGCAGGCCCGACCGCTGGGGAGCCGGGTGCGGTTCCTCGGCCAGCAGCACGCGGCGTCGCTCGCTCGGCTGTGGCACACCTGCGAGATCGCGGTCGTCCCGTCGATGCCGGCCCGATCCGGCGACCAGGACGGCCTTCCGGTCGCGCTGCTCGAGGCCATGACCGCAGGGCGCGCGGTCGTCGCGAGCGACATCCCGGGCATCCAGGAAGCGATCATCCACGGCGAGCACGGCAAACTGGTCCCACCGGGGAACAGCACGGCGCTGGCGACTGCGCTTCGGCAGCTGCTCACTGACGATCGCGCCCGGCAGGCGCTCGGGCGAGCCGCAGCCGGTCGCGCTGAGGCGTACTCCATGCGCGCGGTCGCCGGGCAGTACGTCGACCTGCTGACCGCCCAGCTCGGCGAGCAGCCCAGGCCCGCGCACTAGTCCGACCGTGACCGGGCGACCAGGTCACCGATCAGTGCGAGCACGCCGACCTGGAAGGCGGAGAAGAACAACAGCGCGGTCGAGGTGGGCACACCCCAGCCGAGCCGGATGATGTCGACCACGAGCTTGGCCACGCCCAGTGCGAAGATCCACAACGCCAGCGGCATCAGGACCTTCAGCGGGTTGAAGTACATCACCATCCGCAGCACCTGCAGGATGTAGCGGTAGGCGTCACGAAACGGGTGGAACTTGCTCACGCCCGAGCGCTTGGCGTAGCCGATCGGCAGGTAGTCCACCCCGTGCTGGTTGGACAGGAACGACAACGTGATCGTCGTCACGCACGAGAACCCCGGCGGGAGCAGACGGAGGTACGGCAACGACACGTCGCGCCGGAACGCGCGGAGGCCGGAGTTGAGGTCGGGGATCTCGGTACCGGTCAGCACCTCCGCCACCTTGCGGATCACCCACTTGGCGGGAACCCGCAGCAGCTTGTAGGTGCCCGCCTCGGTGGTCCGGGCACCCACCACCTGATCGGTCTGGGCGTGCCGGTCGAGGTACTCGACGAACTCGGGGATCCGCTCGTTCGGATAGGTGAGGTCGGCGTCGGTCCACACCACGATCTCGCCGCGAGCCTCCCGGGTGCCGATCCGCCGGGCCGTGCCGGAGCCGCCGTTGCGCTGGAACGGCATCAGCCGCATGTGGGGCAGTCGTGGTGCCACGTCGCGAAGGATCGCCAGGGTGCCATCGGTCGACTTGTCGTCGATCACCAGCAGCTCGTAGGTGTACGGGGCGTTGTCCATCGCCGCCGTGATCTTCTCGAGCTCCTCGACCACGTGGTCCTGCTCGTTGTAGCACGGCAGCACGATGGTGACGCGGACCCGAGCGTCGTCGGCAACCCCGGGGCCCTCGGTGTGGTGCCGGGCGACGGGGTCGGCGACCGCGATGACCTCGGGCGGTGCCACGGTCGGCAGGCTCGGCACGATCGTGGGGTGCGGTGCTGCGCTCACGGTCGGTCGGTGCTCCTCGGGGCGGGCGAATGACGCTGGTCGGGCGGCGCGAGATCGGTGCAGGCTAGCCGACGCCCCTCGTCGCCGACATCGACCGCAGCCGGCCGACGAGCTCGCTCGTCACCGCGTGTGCGGTCATCGTCTCGCGGGCATGGTCCTTGGCCCGGGCACGCAGGTCGGCGAGTCGTGAGCGGTTTACGGCCAGGGCGCGGAGCGCATCGGCCAGCGCCACCGGGTCACCCGGCCGGACGAGCACGACGGCGTCGCCGAGCAGGCGCCGCTGGGGTGGCGTGTCGGAGGTCACGATCGCCAGACCTGCGGCCATGCCCTGGAACACCTTGTTGGGCACGACCGTGAGCGACTTGGACCCGGTCCCGAAGATGCCGAGACACACGTCGTGCCCGGCAACGACGGACGGGAGCTCCTCGGCGTCCACCCACGACCGCCAGGTCACGTTCGGGGAGCGACCGGCGGCAGCGACCGCCGCGGCGAGGTCCTGACCGCTCCCGATCATCGTGATGTGAACCGGGTCGGCAACCAGCAGTCGGATCGCGGCGCCGACCACTGGAGCGCCCTGGAGCGGCGTGAACAGGCCGAAGAACACCACCCTGAGCGGACGCTCCTCGGAGAGTCCGGGCTCCTCAGGCGGGCGCTGGACTTCGAACCACTCGGCGGTCGCGCCCACGGCGGTCACCACGACAGCCGACCGGTCGACCGACTGCTGCGCGCCGCGCTCCTCCGTGTCAACGATTACCAGGTCGGCCGACCTGACCGCGAGCCGATCGAGCCAGCGGAGCAGGGTGATGATCAATTGCTTCGTGGAGCCACGGTCCAGCGCTGTCTCCTCGGCGCTGATGAGGTGGTCCAGCACCACCGGAGCCCGCCGGAACAATTGCCGGGCCAGCAGCACGTCGAAGTGCCCGAGGAAGCCGACCACCACGGCGTCGGGCGAGTCCAGCGCCCGGGCCCGGCGCGCCAACCGGATCCACCGGGTGCCTACGAACCACGCGAGTCGCGGCAGCCGCCACGGCTGGCGGAGGGTCGCCACCCGGTCGGCGGTCGAGAGCCCGAGCGGTTCGTTGCACTCCACGACGTCGATGCCGTGCGTCCGCAGCCCGTCGAGCAGGACCGCCACGCGTGGGTGCGCCACGACGTCGTAGGTCCCGAACGCCACTACCCGCACGACCGACGAGACTACGTCGTGGCCGATGGGCGGCGGCGCAGCCTCGACCGCGTGACGAACGCGACCAGCCCGAGGGCAGCAACCGCGGAGACGCCGAGACCGAGCCCGTTGAGCGGTTCTTGATAGGCCAGCCGCACCCGGTGCTGCCCGCCCGGCACCTCGACCGCGACATAGCCGTGGTCGGCGTCGCGCAGCTCCACCTCGACGCCGTCGACCTCCGCGGTCCACCGGTCCTGCAGCCCGTCGGCAACGACCAGGTATCCGGAGCCCGGTGCGTCGACGTCCACCTCGATGACGTCCCCGGAGTCCTCCCGCACGGTGAGCTCGGCCGGCAGCCCCGACCCGGGTGACCCTGGTCTCGACAGCACCACGTCGGGCGTCGTCGAGGCAAGCACCAGGTCCAGGGCCCGCTCCTGGTCGGGCTCGACGGTGGCCGTGGCTGCCCATCTGAGGCGCGGCAGCGCGCCGAGCCGCTCGTACACGACGGCCCCGGAGCTGTGGACGAGCCGGAGGCCGTCGTCGGTCGGCCGAACCAGCGCCAGCAGTGGCTGATCGCCCGCCGCCCGCACCGTCATGGGGCGGTCCGCCGAGAGCGTGATGTCGATCGTGGCCGGCGTTGCCGGGTCCAGCTCCTCGAGGGCGACCACGAAGGCTCCGGCGCCGGCGCCGGTGAAGAATCGGCGTTCGGCGCTGGCCAGCTCCCCCCCGCCGGCGTCGCGAGCGACGATCTCGAGGGACGCCCAGGGATCGGCCGGCTCGAACGGCTCGGCCAGGTCGACGCCAGCTGCCCGGACACCACCGGCGGGAACCGCGAGCGTGACAGTCCTTCCCGGGTGGAGATCCATCACGCCGGTCGGCTCCCCAACGACCTCGCCGATCCCGTTGACGGGCGAGGCGGGGTCCATCACCAGAAACCGGGCGCCGAGCCGGTCGAGCAAAGGATCGTCAAGGAGTTCCCGCCGGGGCGGCACGACCATGTACCCCGGGGCGACGAAGCACTCGTCGCACCAGGCGCGCAGGAGTTCCCCGTACGACTCGGCGACGAACGCCCGTCCGCCCACGGTGCGCAACCCGTAGTAGGCCTCCGTGCCGGTTTGCATCGCGCCAGCCGACACCAGCCGGTCGGTTCCGATCTCCGACGCCAGGAACTCGTGGGTCGCAGTGGTCGGGTAGAACAGCTCGGGCTCGACCCGAGGCCAGTACGGCCACACGACCAGAAGGGCCTGCACAACGATGAGCGCTGGAAGCAGCAGGAGTCCGACGGACTTCAGCACGCCTCGCCCCAGCAGCGCCAGCGCGAGCGCGAGAAGTGCGAGCCCGGCGAAGATCGCTGCCTCTTTCACCTCCGCGTCGAACCACTCGAGCTCTCCCTGCTGGAACGCCAGCTGATGGGCGAGCCGCGTCACGGCGAGACCTGCTCCGCACGTGACGACCCCGATCGCGACCGCGTACCCTCGCCAAGCGATCCGGCGGGCTGGTGACCGCCAGGCCGAACGGCTCGCAGTGAGCAGCGCATCGAAGCCGATCGCGGCGAGCACAGCTACGAAGAACCCGAGCATCGATCGAGCCCGCCCGATGTAGTTCGTGTCGAAGACCGGCAGCTGCTGGAGCGCGACCAGGAGAGGTCCACCGAGGAAGATCACCACGCCGGTGCCCAGAGCGCAGGTCACGAAGAACCCTCGGACCATGGGAGGCACGCCCGGCCGTCGTCGAGCCACGAGTCCGACCAGCGCAAGCAGCAGAGCCGCCGCGCCGACATAGCTCATCTCCTCGACGGGGTGGCCGAGGCCGAACCAGGTGATGCGCGAGACCGTGGGGTTCGTCCCGCCGAGCGCCTGCGGTGCGACCATGGTGATCATGCTCTCGACCGCCGAGTGGGAGTTCGCCGACTGCGACCGCGATCCGAGCGCGATCGCCCCGAGCTCGCGGGCGAATGGCACGAGCTGGAAGGCGGCGACGCCGACGCCGAGTGCGACGCCACCGATCGCCACCAGCGCCGCCTTCCCGAGTCGGGCGGGCTGCCAGCGGTCGGTCGTGACCAGCCTCAGGACGGTGTAGGCCGCAGCCGCGACGAGCGCGTACGCGGTGACCGCCGGGAACCCACCGAGCAGCATGGCCGCCACGATCAACGAGAGCGGCACCAGGTCGTCGATGCGACGTCGCTGGACCAGACGTTCGAGCGCCCAGAAAAGGAGTGGCACGAACGCGGCCACCTTCGTGTGCGGCCAGTTCGTCCACGCCACCATGAAGGCGCCGGACACGAAGACGACGCCGCCGAGCATGCCCGCTGGTCGGGCCAGGCCGATTCGCCGGGCAAACAGGAACACGCCGGCGACCGCGACGGCCATCTCGAGGAGCTTGGAGTACCCGGGCGCGAGCCAGGTGGGCAGGAGGAGGTACGGCAACGACAACGGCGACAGCACCGAATCGCTCGGCACGCTGCCGAGCTCGCCGCCGCCGAGGTTCAACGACCACCAGCTCGCGAAGTCGCCGTCGCGCAGCCGCTCGGCGAACGCATGCAGCTGCGGGATGTTCGTGTCGACGGTGTCGCCGACGTACGGATTCTGCGCGGTGTACCCGGTGGGGAGGAGCGCGTTCCAGGGCGCCTTGCCCTGGAAGAGGTCGGTTCCGGCGAACGCCGCCATCCCGAGGAGCGGCGTGCCGATCCCGAGCAGCACGAAGGCCGCCGCCAGCACGAGCATCGGCCAGGTCAACCAGCCGTGGTGCGGCCGATCCGAGGTCGGCACGAGCTCGGTGGAACTGCGGTGCCTTGGGCCGGCACCGACCGGACGGTCATTCGATGTCGCCACCATAGATCCCGTCAGGTTGACTGCGGGCGAGGATAGCCGGGGCGAATCGACGTTCATGCGACCACGCGGACTCTCCCGCGGTTGATCCGCGCCAGCCGATCAGCCACCGGTTGGTCGGCGTCCCCTGGCCACCAGCACCGGTCCCCGATCCGGGAAGGCATGCTGGATGGACCTGAACGGCACGGTCGCAACACCGATAGCGAGCCCGGCCACCCGGCCGGCAGGTTGCCAGAACCGGCCGCTGCGCCGGGTCCGCTCCTCCATGGTGTGCGCTGACGAGGTGCGCGCGCGCCGGCCGGCGATGACGTTGCGGACCGCCTCGATGGCGTACCCGACCGGCATCGCGTAGTGGCGGATCTCGACCTCCTCCAGGCCGGCGCCGGCGAGGGTGGCGGCGAGCGCCGAGGGCTCGTACCGGCGGAAATGCCCAACGGCGGCGTCCATCGGGCCGAACCTTGACTGGTATCCGGGGGTGGAGAGGACCGTCGTGCCGCCAGGTCGGAGGAGCTGCCGCCAGGAGGCGACCGCTGACCGATCGTCCTCGATGTGCTCGATCACCTCGAACGCGACGACCAGGTCGAACGTCCGTCCCGGCTCGACCAGCTCGATCGACCCGCACCGCACCTCTCCACGGCCGAGCGCATCGAGGCGTCGCCACGCCGTCTCGTACGAGTCCTGGTCCGGCTCTAGCCCGAGGTAGTTGTGCCGGGCCGCGAGGCGGACGCCGACCGCGCCCAAGCCACATCCGATCTCGAGCACGTCGAGCCCGTGCTCGCGGGGCAGCAGACGCTGCACCGCATCCCACCGCAGCGAACCCATGATCGACAGCGGCGGCATCCTCGGGCCCACATCGCTCCTTGTCAGGCATGCTGCGGCCGCCGTCGCGCTGACCCGACCTCGGTCGATCGGCAGCCGCCGCCGCCGGGCCCTGCAGCCTACGCTGGGTAGGTGATCGAGCGCGTGATGCGGAGCCGGCTGGCGCGCTGGGGCTTCGTGGGGGTTGCGCTGGTGCTGGCCGGCGTCGCCCTCGCCCGCTACTGGGAGCAGGTGCGCGAGGCCGCGGTCGACCTGAACCCGCTGAACCTGCTCGTCTCGGCGCTGCTTGCCCTCGTCGGCACCGGGTTCATGGTCCTGGCCTGGCGTGGCGTCCTCGCTGATCTCGGCACTCGGCTGCCGCTGCGGGTGGCGGCGCGGGTCTTCACCCTGTCCCAGCTCGGGAAGTACATCCCGGGCTCGGTGTGGCCGTTCCTCGCCCAGATCGAGCTCGGGCGTGAGCACGGGGTGCCACGGCGGCGATCCGCTGCGGTCGGCATCCTCCTGGTCGGGATCAGCCTGGTCAGCTCGCTGCTGGTGGCCTCGATCACCCTCCCGTTCGCGGCCGAGGGCGTGGCTCGGGCGTACTGGTGGGCGCTCGCCGCGACGCCGGTCCTGATCGCCCTCCTCCATCCACGCCTGCTCAACCCCACCCTGGACTGGACGCTCCGGCTCGTTCGTCGCGCACCGCTGGAGCACGGCCTCTCCATGTCCGGTGTGCTGGCCGCCGCTGGCTGGAGCGTGGCGGCGTGGGTGGTGTACGGGCTGCATGTGTGGGTGCTCGCGGTCGACTTCGGTGGGAGCGGCCCGTCGCTCCCGCTCGCCTCGATCGGAGCGTTCGCGCTGGCCTGGAGCGCTGGGTTCGTCTTCGTGATCGCCCCGGCCGGCGCCGGGGTCCGCGAGCTCGTGCTCGCCGCCGGCCTCGGCCCGCTGCTCGGAGTCGGACCCGCAGTCCTGCTCGTCATCGCCTCCCGACTGCTGATGACGATCGGCGACCTGGTCTGGGCCGGAGCCGGGTACGTGCTCGGTCGGCGGCATGCGGCGCTGGTCCCGGGCGAGCTCGAAGCCGCGCTCGCGCTCCAGCGTGCGCGCCAGGCGGCAGCCGAGAGCGACGGCTGATCCGGACGCGGTCGCACCGCCGGGTTCCGCCGGGAGCGACGCCGACCGGCGCTCAGGGTCGCCGGTTCATCCGGAGCAGCGCGTACGCGAGCGCCTCGGTCCAGTGCCGCGTGGGCGGCAGGTCGTGGCTGTCCCAGCGCGCCGTCCCGAGCACGCTGTAGGCCGGCCTGGGTGCCGGCCGCGGGAACTGGTCGGTGGTCGTCGGTCGCACCCGGTCCGGATCGGCGCCGACGCCGCCGAACACCGCACGGGCCAGCCCGTACCAGGTCGTCTCGCCACGGTTCGTGACGTGGTAGACCGAGTCCGGCGCCTGGCTCGCACCGAGTGCGACCAGTGCCGCGGCCAGGTCGGCGGACCAGGTCGGGCTCCCGCGCTGGTCGTCGACCACGTCGACCGGCCCG
>Ga0136618_10000500_pt1 | contig 13495 bp, 7 predicted proteins | sample AntDrymUQ3302106_2_FD_104805 | JGI IMG/M metagenome (GOLD analysis project Ga0136618, IMG submission 104805) | Polar desert sand microbial communities from Dry Valleys, Antarctica - metaG UQ330 (21.06) | ecosystem: Environmental > Terrestrial > Soil > Desert | place: Antarctica: Dry Valley... | reverse complement strand
TCCCGTCACGGGTCGCGTTCTCGATAAAACCAAAGGCGGTTTATTGGTTGACATTCTCGGCATCGAAGCGTTTTTGCCCGGTTCGCAAATTGATTCGCGTCCGGTTTTTAATCTCGATTCATACAAAGGTCAGGAAATCGAAGCGAGAATTATAAAATTCAGCCGCAAACGCAACAACATCGTTCTCTCGCGCAAAGTTTTGACCGATGAAGTCGTCAATAAACAAAAGGCGGAAACGCTCGGTCAAATCGAAGAAGGCTACGTTATCGAAGGAACAATCAAAAATTTGACCGAATACGGCGCGTTTGTTGACATCGGCGGAATTGACGGACTTCTCCACGTAACCGATATGTCCTGGGGCAGGCTTCAAAATCCGGGCGACCAATTTAAAGTCAGCGACCATCTGCAAGTCAAGGTTCTCAAACTCGACCGTCAAAGAGAAAAAATTTCGTTGGGCTTTAAACAACTCATTCCAGACCCCTGGTCAACCGTAATGGAAGTCTATCCGATAAATTCAAAAATCAAGGGAACGGTTTCGAGCGTGACCGATTACGGAGCATTTATCGAACTCGAGCCGGGTGTTGAAGGTCTGGTTCACGTTTCGGAAATGTCCTGGTCAAAACGCTCGGCAAATCCGAAAAGATTTTTGAAGTCAGGCGATGAGGTCGAAGTGCAGGTTTTGGGCATTGATACCGGCGACCGCCGAATCAGCCTCGGAATGAAGCAGTTGCAGCCAAATCCTTGGGAAACGATTACGCAGCGTTATCAAGTCGGTTCAAAAATTCACGGCAGAGTTCGCAATCTGACCGATTTCGGCGCGTTTGTCGAAGTTGAAGAGGGCGTTGACGGTTTGGTTCACGTTTCCGATATAACCTGGTCGAAAAAAGTTAAACATCCCAAAGATGTTTTGAAAAGAGACCAGGAAGTTGATGCCGTTATCACCAGCATTGATACAGTCGGACAGCGGATGTCGCTCTCGATAAAAGAACTTACGCCGAGTGCCTGGGAATCGTTTGTTGCCACGCACAGAACGGGCGATACGGTGCGCGGCACGATTTCGCGTTTTGCCGGATTCGGTGTTTTTGTGCAGCTTGGAGAAGAACTCGAAGGTTTGTGCCATATTTCCGAGCTTTCGGATGAACGGGTCAACAAACCTGAAGATGTGGTTGCAATCGGTCAGGAAATGGATTTCAAAATTCTGCGGATTGAAAGCGACGTTCAGAAAATCGGACTTTCAGCGCGTGCTGTCGGCAAGGAACAAGAGCCGGTGGTTGATACGAAAATGTATTCGACCGAAGCCAAAAGCGGAATGGCGTCTTTGGGCGAATTGATGAATCTAAAGCGCGGCGCGGCAACCGAAACAGAAGCTGCTGATGAGCCGAAGCTTTCCAAAAAGGATCGCAAAGCCCAAAAAGCAAAAGACAGAGCTGAAGCAGATGCAAATTCCGACGATGAAGCAAATCTGGTTTCCGGTGACGCTGATTTGGATTCTCGGACAGACTCTCAGACGGATACGAATTCGGTTGATACAACGGATGAATCGGCGGAAGCGGCAAGTGCTGCTTCCGTTGAAAAATCTGACGACGCTGCAACACCGACGGTTCAAGAAGAATCTGCCGAAGTTCCGGCTCAGGAAGAAACAGCTGAAGTTTCAACCGACACTGAAGAAGTTGTAAAATCCACCAACGATACGGCGGAAACTGCTTCGGAAAATGTTGAAGAAACTACTTCTCAAACCGAAGAAAAATCTCCTGAAACTGAAAATGAAATGCCCGATGCACAAATTGAAACAGTTGATGAACATTCAACCGCAGAGGTAGAGGATGTTGCAGTCGATGAAAATATCGCCGCCGAAACGCCCGAATCAACCGGCACGAGTGAAAACACATTGGCTGCCGGGGATTCTGCGGCAAGCGATTCAGATGTCAAAGACACGACGGAAAATTCGTCCGACAGTAAAGCCGAGGATTCAAAAGCAGACGTTGAAGCGGAAGAAAAATCAGCTAAAGGTTAGTTTTTTTGAAACCGAATTTTGCAGCTTAATGAGGGAAAAATAATGACGAAAGCAGATTTAGTTGAAAAGGTTTCCAGAGAAGCGGAGATGACCAAAAAAGATGCCGAACAACTTGTCGAGATAGTTTTCGACAGCATTATCGGCAGTCTTAACAAGGGCGAGAAAATCGAGTTGCGCGGCTTCGGCAGTTTTCGTGTGCGCGAGCGCAACGCGCGCAAAGGGCGCAACCCAAAAACCGGCGCGGCGGTCAATATTCCCGCCAAGCGCGTCGCCTATTTCAAACCCGGCAAAGATTTAAAAGAACTTATCAACAAATAATGGATAACTGATAGTGGTTAGTGGATAATTAAGAAAATTTCGACTATCAATTACCTGCTGTCCGTTACCCGCTAACAATGATTTAATTTCAGCAATATCCCACTTTACTCTTCCAATCAAAGTACAATTCCGCCAAAAATTTCTACGAGTTAATTTACTGTTTTGGATTCGACTTTGTGGGGTTGACCCGAACGGTCAATTGCTTCATCTTCGACTTCACCGCCGAGGCTTATCGGAACATCGGCAGGATTTAAGAAGCGGAAACCGAGTTCCGGGGAATCAAAGCTGCCGGTAACAAATGCTCTTGGTGAAGAAATCGGCGGAGTGTAACCCGGATAATCTATCCGTGAATGATAAATCGCTACGAGAGATTTAATCATTGATTCGCGGATTTGCGTCAATTCTCGAAGCGTTACATCGCATTCGTCGAGCTGGTCGTCAGAGATAATCGCGTCAATTATTTTGGTCACGATATAGCGGATGTTTTCCGGTGTCGGTTCGCTCAGAGAACGCGCTGCCGCTTCGCAAGAGTCGGCAATCATCATAATCGCCGATTCCTTAAATTGCGGTTTCGGTCCCGGATAGCGAAAATCATTTTCGGAGACTTCTTCGTCCGAGTGAGCTTCGGCTTGCGCTTTTTTCAGAAAATAATGCAAAGTGCGCGTACCGTGATGCTGCGCGATAAAATCAATTATCCGCGCGGGTAAATTCATCTCCTTGCCTAATTTTATCCCGTAAGTTACGTGGCTGACGATAATTTTTGCGCTTTGCGCCGGTTTCAGACGGTCGTGCGGATTTGTTCCCGACTGGTTTTCGACGTAATGCAGCGGCGCGGCGGCTTTGCCAATGTCGTGATAAAGCGCGCCGATTCTGGCGAGCAGTCCGTTTGCGCCGACGACGCGGCAGGCTTCTTCGGCAAGCTGCCCGACGGCGTGCGAATGCTGGTTTGTTCCCGGCGCGCGCATCGCCAATTCTCCGAGCGCGGGCAAATCAGCGTTTGATAATTCCAACAATTTCACATCGGTTAAAATACCGAAAAAGTTTTCGCACATCGGCAGAAAAACGGCTGTTACCGCCGCCGTGACCAGCCCGCCTGCCAGACCACAGCCGATTGCCAGTAAAATTGTGTTCAAGATGAACGGCTGCTGCGTATAGCCGATGAGGGCGACGGCAATCAATGCGCTTGATAAACCAACCAAAACGCCCGCAATAGTTACCGACTGACGACTGCGATAACGTCCGATGCCATAGACCGCGACGGCTGAAGAAATCGCCGTGTAGAGCGCAAATTCCAAGCCTCTCGGCGCGAGCAGACCGGCAAGCAGCGCAACGAACAATCCTGTAAAAAGTGCGGTGCGGCGGTCGGCAAGCAGCGTCATCAAAAGGCTTGCGAACGCGAAAGGAATCGCAAACGCCCACAAAGACGGGTCGTTGAGCGGTGCTTTGACATTCTGCGCGGCGGTAAAATCGGCAAGGCGAAAAAACACCGCCATCAACGCCGTCTGCACCAGCACGACGAAACTAAAAAGCGCGAAAGTTCTTTGTTCGGACAGCACCAAACGCGGAACAATCCCGCGATTTTGAATGAATTTCCAGGCTACCCAAAACAGTGCGGAGACAAGCGCAAGCAGACCGAAAAAACGATTGTATTGGCGTGTCGAATCGGTGTAGCTGCGAATCGCGGAGATTTGCGACAGCGCGTTTGCCGTAACCGTGTCGCCCTCGCGCAAAACGGTCTGCCCGCGTTTGAGCGATATTCGCAGCGGTTCGACACCCTTTGAAAAAGACTCGCGGGCATTTTCCGTCTGCACGCTGTCATAAAAGATACTCGGCTGAATGAGCGGCGCAAGCGCGGAATCGAAAGCCTCGATTTCTTCTGCTGAAAGACTGCGAATTTGTCTCAGCTCGTCATTCAATTTTTTTCGCGAGTCGGAAAGCGTCGTCAAACTGCTTTCCGGCATTTTGACAACCGATTGCTGATTCGGTTTTAGGCGGTCAATCAGAGTGATTTCGTTTTGAAAATACTGCCGGTCTTTGTCGTCGTAAATCGAGCCTTGCGCGTTTTCGCGCAAAACCCTCGTTACTGCTTCGAGTTCGTTTGAACTGAATTTTCGAGCGGCAAACACCTTGCCGAGTTCCGCGCCGCCTTCGCCCGTCCATTGCGGCGGCAATTCGGATTTAGAGTTGAGATTCGTTCTGGAATGTTCAGATTTGGAATTGATATTCGCTCTGGAATTAGCGTTGCTGTTTTCGGTTTTTCTTTGCAGATTTTCCCAAGCCGAACGAAAACTCTGCACGGATTCCTCGCTTCGGTTTGTTTCAAACCTGAAAATCGGGCGAACGGCTTCGCGTATCGTGCGAAGATTTTTTTCGGTTTCCGCTTTGTCCGTGACGGTAATATCAGCGGGAGAAATGACGCTTTCGCGGGCGATGTCGCCTTCCTTGTATTGCTCAACCTTTGAACGCAGAAACGGATTATTGATTAAAAAAGTGGTTATCAGACAGAGCAGCGCAAAACCGACCCAAAACTTTTGATTTTCGGACAGTTTCGCAAACGGCTGAGAAAGATATTTCCCGGACGTTTTACGCATCTTTGAAAATGACGTTTCCAAATCTTGAAGACGCTTGCTCATTTCGATTTTGGATTTTAGATTTTGGATTTTGGATTGCTAAATAATTTAACAGCAATTTCAATCGTCAACAGGCAAACTCAAACGCTTTGCATCGCAAACTTATCCAAATCTTTCGCTAAAATTTCCCCGATTTTCTCGAGTAATGGTTTTAATGTTTTGGGTTGAATAGCTGAAACTGTAACACTTTCGTAAGATTTGTCAAACAAAATACTTCTTTCCAAAGATTGCGCGGAAACCTCATCAAGCAAATCGGCTTTATTCAAAACAATAAAACGCGGAATGTCGCTTAATTTGAGTTCGTTCAAAATTTTATCAACCGACTCGATTTGCGCTAAGGCTTGCGGGCTGGACGCATCAACCAGATGGATGAGCAAATCGCTGTCGCTGATTTCTTCGAGTGTGGCGCGAAAAGCCGCGACTAGAGCCTCCGGCAAATCGCGGATAAATCCGACCGTATCGTTGACGATGATTTCCTGCTCGACCGGCAGACGCAAGCGGCGCGATGTCGGGTCGAGCGTCGCAAACATTTTCTTTTCCGCATAAACTTTACTGTCGGTTAATGCATTTAAGAGCGTCGATTTTCCCGCGTTCGTGTAACCGACCAGCGAGATTATCGGCAGATTTTGATTAATACGGTTTTTTCTGCGTTCCTGACGCTGACGACGCAGATTTTCCACTTGCTTTTCCAGATGCGAAATTTTATCGCGCACGCGCCGACGGTCGGTTTCGAGTTTCGTTTCGCCGGGACCGCGACCGCCGATGCCGCCCGCCAGACGCGAAAACGCCGGATTTTGTCCTTGCGCCAGTCGCGGCAAAAGATATTTTAACTGCGCCAACTCGACCTGTAATTTTCCCTCGTGCGATTGAGCGCGCTGGGCGAAAATATCTAAAATCAGTTGCGGTCGGTCAATTACTTTTAAATCGGTCGCTTCGGAAAGCGAGCGCACCTGGGCAGGCGAAAGTTCCGCGTCGAAGACTATCAAATCCGCGCCGAGTCGCATCGCGCGGATCAACAATTCTTCAAGTTTTCCGCGCCCCAAAACGGTTTTCGGGTCAATCTTCGGACGACGCTGAATAATTTTATCCAAAACAACCGTATCCGCCGACAGCGCAAGCTCTTCGAGTTCGTCAAGCGACTCTTCCGCTTCCGACAAATATCCGGTCGTCACGCTTACCAAAATCACGCGGTCGCGGTTTGTCTGACGATTTCGCGCCGTCTGGCGGTTTCGCGCCATTTCGTTTTCCAGCGAATTGATAAGCTGTATAAAATTCGTATCTAGATGCGACGGAATCTGCGGCTGCAAAAATTCGTATGGCAAAGTTTCAATTTCAGTTTCGAGTTTTTCGGCGGTCGTCGGTAAAAGATGCGCCGAGAAAATCTGATTCGGCAAACCGCTTTTCCCGTCAACCTGAATCGCCGCCATCAAATCGAGCCGCAACAGCGCAAGGTCGGTTAAATCATCCTGCGTCAGTTTTTCGCCCAAAAGCTGTGTGTGAACGCAGCGCAGCCCGCGAAAGCGTTCTGCCGAAACACGAGCGCGACCGAAATCCGGCATCTCGATTCGCTTTGCCGTGCCGACCATTACATATTCGACTTGTCCTTTGCGATTGATGAGAACGCCAATTTGTCTGCCGGTTTCAAATGATATTTCCGAAAGCTGGCGGGCGAGTTCGGGCGAGACAATTTGTTCTGGAGCAACGCGCCGGGAAGAAAGTTTTTCGATGCGCCGCAGTTGATTGTGCTTTAAGCCTTGCGTAAAACCGTGAATATTGCTGATAAGTTTTTTAATCCTCCAAACGGTAATTGAATTATAACAGATTCGAGATTCAGGATTCAAAATTTAAGATTCAGGATTTAAGATTTCGGACTTTGAACTTTTAACTTTGAACCGTTAAACTCTTGCCATTATGCAGCCGCGCACCAAACGCCAAAAGGATGTTTTCGATTATATTACACAGTATATCGAGAATTACGGGCACAATCCTTCTTACCAGCAAATCGCGCGGCATCTGAAATTGTCGTCGAAGGCGGGAATCGCCAAACACATCAAAGCACTTGAAACTCAAGGTTTAGTCACGCGAATTCGTGAGAACGGCAATTTCAATCTGGAGATGCGCCCGCCGAATTTAATCGCCGAAGCGGTTTGCGAAATCGAATGGCTGAACGCGCCGAAAGCCGATTCTTTTGTCGAAGATTGGGAAAAGGAAACGCTTTTTGTACCGAAATTTTTGCTCGGCTATCATTCTCCGCGCGATATGCGGGCTTTTCGCGCTCCGAACGATTCGATGCTGGAGGAAAACATTTGCGAAGGCGACGTAGTGCTGATAGAAAAGCGTTCGTTTGCCCGCGACGGCGATATTGTGGCGGCTCTGACGGAAAACAAAAGAATGGTTTTGAAAAAGATTTTTCGCGTCGGCGCAAAAATCGAGCTTCGTCCCGCCAACCAAAATTATCTTCCGATTCTGCTTCCCGCCAACAAAGTTTCGGTATTGGGCATCTTTCGCTCGCTTCTGCGTCCGTCTGAATAAAAGGTGTTAGGGATTAGCTGTTAGGTTTTAGTTTCGGAATTTTTTCTAAAACCTAACAGCTAATCCCTAACACCTTTTTCCTAACACCTGATTTCAACCGACAAATTTATAGCCGAAACCGTGAACCGTCTGGATAAATTGTGGGTAGCGCGGATTTTCTTCGACCTTTTGCCTGAGCCAGGCGATGTGAACGTCAACCGTTCTGGTTGACGGCATCGCGTCATAACCCCAAACTTCATCGAGCAATTCATCGCGTTTTAAAACTTCGCCGCGATGCTCAATAAAATATTGCAGGAGTTTAAACTCCAGCGCAGACAGCTCGATAAATTCGTTTTCTCTTTCAACCGTCGCGCGCCGGAAGTCAACGGAAATCGCGCCGAAACGAAACTTTTCGATTGAATTTTGATTGGTGTTCGGCGAACGCCGTAAAAGTGCTTCGATGCGGGCGAAAAGCTCCATCATCTCGAAAGGTTTGGTCAGATAATCGTCCGCGCCCAGCTTTAATCCCAGAACTTTATCAATCGTTTCGCCCTTCGCGGTCAGCATCAGGATGGGCGTTGTGATATTTTTACGGCGCAAATCGCGGCAAACGTCCAAACCGTTTTTCTTCGGCAGCATTACGTCCAAAACTATCAAATCGAAACTTTCGGCAAGTGCCGTCGAGAAGCCGATTTCGCCGTCCGCCGCGCTTTTCACATCGAAGCCTTCGCTTTGCAAGCGGTCGGTCAAGGTTAAAATCAAACCTGCTTCATCTTCGACTAATAAAATTTTCATTGGAATTTTTAACTGCGAAGGACACAAAGTATTTTTAGAAAAGAATTATAAAACAATTGCTCTGTTTCTTTTTAATTCTTTCACGTTCTTGGCAGTTAATTTTTCATCTGCGGAATCTCAATGGTGAACCGGCTTCCCTTTCCGATTTCGCTTTTAACTTCGACTCTTCCGCCGTGTGCTTCGACGGTTTGCCTGACCAAACTCAGTCCTAAACCGTTGCCGTGAATCTGCTCGTCAACAACTGTTTTTGAGCGGTAGAACGGCTCGAAGATATGTTTCAAATCCTTCGCCGCAATGCCGATGCCTTTGTCCTCGACAGTAATTCTTATTTTGCCGTCGCCGTTTTTTACCGAGATTTTCAGCCACGCGCTTTCGTTCGAGTATTTGACGGCGTTGACAATCAAGTTTTGAATCGTCTGACTCAAGGCTTTTTCATCAGCCGCGATTCGGGGCAAATTCTCCGCGATTTCTTTTTCAACTGTAAAACCTTTTTCTTTTATCAAAGGCTCACATTCCGCCAGAGCATTTTCGACAACTTCTTGAATGTCAGTTTCGCGCAAATCGTATTTTCTATTGCCTGAACGCGCACCCGCGAATTCCAAAATCTGCTCAACCATCGTTGTAAGTTTTTTGCCTTCGCGCTTGATTAAATGTCCGTATTTGGCAACCTGCATTTCCGAGCTGACAACGCCGTCGGTTAAATTTTCTCCAGCCGAATAAATGACGGCGAGCGGCGTGCGAAATTCGTGCGAAACCGCCGACACAAAATCTACCTGTTTTTGTGCAAAGCGTTTGGCACGTTGCGCTGAGAGAAAAATTAAAACAACGCTGATTGCCAATAACGACATAATGCCGAAACTTACCGCCAGATTTTTGCGGCGCGTGTTACTGATAAATTGTTCGAGCGAGCCTGCCGTGTGCTGGACGTTCAGAGTCCAAACGCCTTCAATCTGCTGCAAATTCGCGCCGTCAAATATTCTGATGCGCGGTTTCTCATCGCCTTTTGACAGTTGCACCTCGACGCTATTTGGTTTGTCGTTCGTCACAGATTGCCGTGCAATGCGCTCAATCCGGCTAAAAACCACGCTTTTTTTTTCGCCCTGAATTGTGGAAAGCAAATCGCGGTTGTTAAAAGAAATAAAATTGTCGGGCGCGAGATTAAAAAGTTTCGCACTCGAATCGGGCGCGGTTGTGTTTTCGGTTTGAAAAACGGTTTTGTCCGCGCCGTTGACTATGGCGAGTTTGTAATCCGCGCCGTCGCTGAAATACTTATTCGCCATATCAGGTAAAAGCTGATTTACAACCACCTCCGCGTCGAGTTCGATGACCAAAACGCCATATCTTTCCGGCATCATAGCCGACGAAACATCTTCTTGTTCGAGTTTTGCCGTTCTGAGATTGATTACCCGCCTTATTTTATCTTCCTCATCGTGAACGGGCATCAAGAGCGCGGGAATTTCTTCGACAATCGGCTGAAATTTTTTTTCGGCGGTTATCTTCGGTTTCAAATTTATTAGATTCGCCGTCCAATCAGCCGCTTGAAAAGTCTTGTTTTGATTGTCATAACGCTGAAGATTTTCGCCGCCTGATTCGACGAAATAAAAATCCTTTATCAAATTCGGATACGCCGTTTTGCCGCGCCAGAAATCAAGGCGTTGATTAAATTCATTCCAATTTTTATCGCGCCAAACCTCGCTGCTCAATTGAAAATTAAAATAGGCGTTTTGAATTTCGCGGTTAAAATCTTCGGCGAATCGGCGCGTGTCAATTTGCAGACGGTTTTGCAGACGTGTCCGCTCGCCGTCGCTGATTTGTCCGAGCCAACGGTATTGCAAAGTCGCCAGCAGAGCGAGCAAACTCAAAAGCAAAATGACAAGTGTGATTGGAAACCAGGAACGATTCATAAATGGATAACGGATAATTACCCGCAAATTCATTTGAATTATCAATTATCAATTATCAATTATCAATTAAAATTTGAAGATTTTACATTCTTAACAAATTCTTTGCGTCCTCTTAACCACCCGCGTGTAATTTTCGTGGATACTGCAAACTGTCAAAAGACAAAATTCAAATTTCTCGGAGGCAAATGATGAAACGATTTATATTTTCTATTTTATGCGTATCGGTATTTTTTATGGGTTTGGGCGGCATTGCAAGTCAAGTCGGCGCGCGGTTCAAATCCGACGAACGCGCTTTGGTTTTGATTCGGCAAGCCAGAATCGCCATCGGCGGCGACGCGAGTATCGCCGGTGTTCGCAGTCTGACGGCAAAAGGAAACGCCGTGCATACGTTCAATTTCGACGGCGCAAAAACATTACAGGCAGGCGATTTTGAAATCAATCTTGCGCTGCCGAATCAGTTCAGCAAAATGATGAAGGTGCAGGTCGAAAAAATAAGCGGCGACGGCACGAAACATTTTATCAGCGAAAACAAGAAAGTAGTCGTCACCGGTAAAGGCAACGACCAAACGGTTTGGAATTCAGGGGACAAAGACGGAGCGTTAAAAAATAAAGTTGTCATCGTTAAGAATGGCAACGGCGAAATTGAAACGGAAGATGTTCAACCAATCGGCGACGGCAGCAAGCGGATGGTTAAAGAAATGCGCGTCGTCAAAGGCGACGGCGGGAATCATCATCGCAATGAACTTCTCCGCGCGATGTTGAGTTTATTTTTAACCGCGCCCGAAGGCATCGGTGTCGAATACTTTTACGTCGGCGCGGGCGAGGTTGACGGAACGGCTTGCGAAATCGTCGAAACCAAAAGGGGTAATGATTCGGTTGCGAAAATCTATTTGAGCAAGTCAACCAACTTGCCCGTGATGATGAGCTATCAAGGAATGGAATTGCCGAAAGTTATCAAAATCAACCGCGAAGATTTTAAGCAAAGTTCCGATAAAAAAGATGTAAAAGTTTTTGTCCGTGAAGCCGAAGTTCCGACGCTTGCCGAAATTAACGTGAAGTTTTCGGATTATCGAACCGTCAGCGGTTTGCAGTTGCCGTTCACCTGGACGCAGACTGCGAACGGCGAAACTTCGGAAACCGTTTCGATTGAAAGTTACGAGATAAATCCGGCGAATATCGCAGACAAGTTTAATCAAATGCCGCCAAAAGTTTTGATTAGAACTGAGAAGAAAGCGCAGTAATCGAATTTCAAGAATGTTAGCCGCAAAAAGGCACCAAAAACACAAAAAAGATTTATGATTTCTTTTGCGTCTTTTGTACCTTTTTGCGGCTATTATTTCTGACTCAAAGTTATTCGCCTACATCGTCGCCAGCACCGCGCGGATTTCGCCGTAGCTGTAATCTTCACCTAAAAATTCTTTTACCGGAGATACGGCGATGCCGGCGTTGAGGCGAACGATGGCGTTTCTAATCGGCTCGATTTTTGAAAAAAGGACCACATCCTCAAGGTTGACTTCGCCGCTTTGGATAAACCGGACAAGATGCATTTCAATCGTACTTTTCGCCATTCCGCGTGATTCGGCAATCTCTTCAATCGAAAGCCCGGAATTGAACATATCCAAAGAAACGTCATAAGTGCTTTGCCCGCTTGCGTCGCGTTTCGTGCGGCTTTTGGGTTCGCGTTTCGGCGATTTCAAATCGATGCGCGATTCAAGTTTGTTGATTCGGCAGTAATTTTTTATCTCCTGTAAAAAATCCGCGCCGTATTTCTCCAATTTCAATTCACCGACACCGGAAATTTTCCGCATTTCTGTGTCGGTTTGCGGAAGATAAGTGGCAAATTCAACCAGAGTCGCGTCGGAAAAAACAACATACGGCGGCACGTTTTCGCTTCTGGCAAAAGCCGTTCGCACACGCTTCAAATCTTCAAACAAATCTTTCAGATACGGATGCGAAACTTTTGAGACGAGCGACGCTTTCGCTTTTTTGTCTTCCTTGATCGTTACTTTGAACAATTCAACCGGAACATTTCCCCTCAAAACCGCTTCGCTTTGCTCGGTCAAAACAATCGTCGGATACTGCCCTTCGGTTTGCGCCAAAAGACCTTGCGCGATTAAATCTTTGAAATAATCGAACCAGTTATTTTTTGAAATATCCGAGCCAATGCCGTAAGTTTTTAAGTTTTTATGTTCGTCACGAATCGTTTTCGCCTCCGAGCCGCGCAGAAAATCAATCAGATAACTCAACCCGAAACGCTGTCCGGTGCGATAAACCGCGCTCAAGGCTTTTTGCGCGATAATCGTTCCGTCGAAGCGTTCAAACGTCGTGTTGCAGTTGTCGCATTGCCCGCAATCTTCTGTCAAATCTTCAGAAAAATAATTGAGAAGAAATCTCCGGCGGCAGGTTTTCAAATCGCCGAACGCGCCCATCGTGTTCAGCTTTTTCAACATTATTTCGGTTTGCGATTTGTTTCCTTCAACTTCGGCAAAACCTTTCAATTTATTGACATCGCCCCAACTGAAAAACAGAAGCGCGTCGCTATTCAACCCGTCACGTCCGGCGCGTCCGGTTTCCTGATAATAACTTTCGATGTTTTTCGGCAAATCCATATGGACGACGAAACGCACGTTCGATTTGTCGATTCCCATTCCAAACGCAATCGTAGCGACGATAATTTTTACTTCGTCTTTGAGAAATAATTCCTGGTTTTTGTCGCGTGTCTCCTTGTCCAAACCGGCGTGATAAGAAAGCGCGTTAAAACCTTCGTCGCGCAAATCGGCGGCGAGACTGTCCGCCGAACTGCGGCTCAGACAATAAACGATGCCGCTTTCTTCGCGGCGCGGTTCGAGATATTCGAGCAGCCGCGCGAAAGAGTGTCGCTTCGGCTCGACTGTGTAAAAAATATTCGGACGATTGAAGCTCGAAACAAAAAGCGCGGCATCTCTGACGTTTAATCGTTCGATAATATCTTTGCGAACTAATTTATCGGCAGTCGCCGTCAGCGCAATCAGAGGAATGTCGGGAAAGTGAGATTTCAACCGCGCAAGCTGCATATATTCCGGTCGAAAATCGTGTCCCCAACTCGAAATGCAATGCGCTTCATCAACGGCAAACAGCGACACATCAATGCTCCTGAGAAAATCAATAAACTGGTTGCCGCTTTGCAAAAGGCGTTCGGGCGCAACGTATAAAAGTTTTAGTTTGCCGCTTCTGATTGATTGAAAAACTTCCGTCTGTTCCCGACTCGTCTGCGTCGAATTCAAAAAAGCGGCTTCGACACCGTTGTTTTTCAGCGCGTCAACCTGGTCTTTCATCAGCGCAAT
>Ga0136618_10000499_pt1 | contig 13502 bp, 12 predicted proteins | sample AntDrymUQ3302106_2_FD_104805 | JGI IMG/M metagenome (GOLD analysis project Ga0136618, IMG submission 104805) | Polar desert sand microbial communities from Dry Valleys, Antarctica - metaG UQ330 (21.06) | ecosystem: Environmental > Terrestrial > Soil > Desert | place: Antarctica: Dry Valley... | reverse complement strand
GCTGCTCGCGATGGGCTTCACCGGGGCGCAGCCCGACGGTCTGCTGACCGACCTCGGGGTCGACTTCGACGCCCGAGGCAACGTCGCGCGCGACGCCGGCTGGCAGAGCAGCGTGCCGGGAATCTTCGTGGCCGGTGACATGGGCCGCGGACAGTCGCTGATCGTCTGGGCGATCGCCGAGGGACGCGCCGCGGCGGCGGCGGTGGACGCGCACCTGACGGGCCAGTCGATGCTGCCGCGCCCGGTCCGCCCCACGACGCTGGCCCTGCGCTGACGGTTCCTAAGCTGACCCGGTGACCCCTCCCGAAACGGCATCATGACGAGGCGCGCGAAGATTGTCTGCACGCTCGGGCCGGCGACCTCGACCCCGGAGATGGTCCAGGCGCTCGTCGACGCCGGTATGGACGTCGCCCGGCTCAACTTCAGCCACGGCACGCACGACCACCACGCGCGCGCCTATGACATGGTCCGGCAGGCCTCCGACCGGAGCGGTCGCAGTGTGGGAATTCTGGCCGACCTGCAGGGGCCGAAGATCCGGCTCGGCCGGTTCGAGCAGTCCCCGGTGCTGTGGGTGGCCGGTCAGGACGTGACGATCACTGTCGACGATGTCCTCGGCAGCCGTGACCGGATCTCGACGACGTACGCGCAGCTCGCAATGGACGTCAGGCCGGGCGACCGGCTGCTGATCGACGACGGCAATGTCGCGGTGACCGTCCTGCACGTCGACGGCAACGACGTGCGGTGCCGAGTCGACGAGGGCGGGCTTGTCAGCGACCGCAAGGGATTGTCCCTCATCGGTGTGGCCGTGAGCGCCCCGGCGCTGTCGGAGAAGGACGCCGAGGATCTGCGGTTCGCCCTGCGACTGGGCGTCGACTTCGTGGCGCTGTCCTTTGTCCGATCGCCGTCCGACGTCGACCTCGTACGCGCGGTGATGGCCGACGTCGGCCTACGGCTTCCGGTGATCGCGAAGCTGGAGAAGCCGGAGGCGGTGGCCGACCTGGAGGCCGTGCTCCAAGCCTTCGACGGCCTGATGGTCGCCCGGGGCGATCTCGGCGTGGAGATGCGGCTGGAGCAAGTGCCCCTGGTGCAGAAGCGGGCGGTGCAACTGGCGCGGGAGAACGCCAAGCCGGTCATCGTGGCGACCCAGATGCTGGAGTCGATGATCACGCACTCCCGGCCGACGCGGGCCGAGGCCTCGGACGTGGCGAATGCGGTGCTCGACGGCGCCGACGCCGTGATGCTGTCCGGGGAGACCAGCGTCGGGGAGTACCCGATCGAGGCCGTGCGCACGATGGCTCGCATCCTGGACAACGTCGAGAGCGCGAGCACCGACGTACCGCCCCTGCGGTATCCGGCCGGGACCATGGGAGGTGTCATCGCCAAGGCCGCCAAGGACATCGGCGAGTCGCTGGACGCCAAGGCGTTGGTGGCGTTCACGCAGTCCGGTGACACCGTCCGGCGGCTGGCGAGGCACCACACGAACCTGCCCCTGCTGGCCTTCACGCCCGAACCGGCGGTCCGCAGTCAGCTGGCGCTCACCTGGGGCGTCGAGACGTTCATCACCCCGCCGGTCGAGCACACCGACGACATGGTGCGTGCGGTGGACACGGTGCTGCTGTCGATCAGCCGGCTGTGCGAAGGCGACCTGGTGATCATCGTCGCGGGCAGCCCGCCGAACACGTCGGGTTCGACGAACCTCGTCCGGGCGCACCGCATCGGCGGGGACTGATGAGCGCGTCGGTGCGACCACTGACGGGGCAGCCGGCTGTGGACGGCCTGGTAGCGACGCTGGACCTGACCGAGATGGAGCCGGACCGGTACGACGGCCGCAGCCCCGCGGAGTCCCTGCAGCGGGTCTTCGGCGGGCAGGTGGCCGGCCAAGCGCTGGTCGCGGCCGGCCGGACGGTCCCCGACGATCGGCCGGTGCACTCGCTGCACGCGTACTTCCTGCGCCCGGGCGATCCGCTGGTGCCGATCCGCTACGCCGTCGACCGGATCCGCGACGGCCGCTCGTTCACCACCCGCAGGGTGGTCGCCGTCCAGCACGACGAGGCGATCTTCAACCTGTCCGCTTCCTTCCAGCGGCAGGAGCAGCCGGTCGTCGAGCACAGTCTGCCGATGCCCGCCGTACCGGATCCGGAGGAGCTGGCCACCTTCGACGAACTTGTCGCACCGGTAGCCGAGCGGATCGGGCGGTGGGCGAGCCTGCCGCGGCCGATCGACCGCAGGCACATCGGCAACCCCATGCAGCGCCGGCCCTTCGGAGACCGGGAGCCGGCGGTGACGCGGGTGTGGATGCGCGCGGACGGCGTGCTGCCGGACGACCCGCTGGTGCACGTGTGCGCGCTGACCTTCGCCAGCGACATGACGCTGCTCGATGCGGCGCTCGCCCGCGAGGGCATGACGTGGGGGCTGGACCCGGTGGTGGGTGCGAGCCTGGACCACGCGATGTGGTTCCACCGCCCGTTCCGGGCCGATGAGTGGTTCCTGTACGAGGCCGATAGCCCGTCCGCCTCCGGCGGCCGCGCCTTGTGCACCGGCCGGATCTGGTCGCGGGACGGGGCTCACCTGGTGACCGTCGTGCAGGAAGGCCTCGTCCGCCGCGCCCGCCCACCAGCGTGAGCCAGCCCATGATCATCATCCCGCCCGGGCGGCTCGGACGGCGCTCCAGGCCCGCTGCACGTGGTGCCGCTCGGTGCTGGGGGCGCCGATCGCCAGCCGCAGCGCCACGACGCCGTTCACCGAGCAGTGCGTGAGGAACAGCTCGCCTGATGAGTTGAGCCGTCCCAGCATCGCCATGGTGGCGTTGTCCGCGTCCGCCGGCCCGAAATCTGCCCACAGTGGACGGAAGACGACCAGTGACAGCGGATGTGGAGCGACGATCTCGAAAAGCTCATCGGCGGCGACCCAGCCGGCGAACTCCTGCGCCAGCGCCACGTGGCCACGGATGTGCGAGCGCAGGCCCTCGGCGCCGTACCACCGGATCACCGCCCACAGCTTCAGCGCCCGGAAGCGGCGGCCGAGCGGCACTTGCCAGTCGCGGTAGTCCAGCACCGCGCCGGAGTCGGTGGCCTGGTTGCGCAGGTACTCCGGCAGCACCGACAGTGCGCCGGTCAGCGCTGCGCGGTCGGCCACCCAGAACGCCGTGCAGTCGAAGTTCGTCAGGAGCCACTTGTGCGGGTCGGTGCAGTAGGAGTCGGCGTACTCGCTGACCCCGTCGTTGATCCAGCGCAACTCGGGGCAGATCGCCGCCACCCCGGCGTACGCCGCGTCGACATGCAGCCAGGCCCCGAACTCCCGGCAGATCGGCCCGATCCTCGCTACCGGGTCGATCGCGCTGGTGGCTGTCGTGCCGACCGTCGCGCACACCATCGTTGGCAGCGCACCTGCTGCGATGTCCGCGGCGATCAGCCGGCGCAGCTGCGCGGGGTCCATGGCCTGGGTGACCGGGTCCACGTCGACCATTCGGATGTTTGCTGCACCGACGCCGGCGATCCGGGCCCCCTTCTCCATCGACGAGTGGGTCTGTGAGGAGACGTAGACGGTGTGCCGTTGCTGGATGCCCTCCGCGGTCACCGCGCCGGCGCTGACCCGCTGCAGGGCGGCGAGCAGCGCCACCAGGTTCGCGCTGGAGGCGGAATCCTGGATCACGCCTCCACCCGTGCCGGCCGATCGGAACCGCTGCGGCAGGTCCATCAGCTCGGCGAGCCAGTCGACGACGACGGTTTCGAGTTCGGTGCAGGCCGGGCTGGTGATCCACAGCATCCCCTGCACGCCGAGGCCGGCCGACAGCAGATCGCCGAGGATCGCTGGACCGGAGGAGTTGGCGGGAAAGTAGGCGAAGTGGCTGGGGTGCTGCCAATGCGTGATTCCCGGCAGGACGACCCGCTCGATGTCGGCCAGTACGGTGGCGAACGGCTCCGGCTGCTCCGGCGGATGCTTGGGCAACCGGGCGGCGATCTCCCCGGGGGCGACCTGGGCGAGTACCGGCCGCGACTCGATCGTCTCGAGGTAGTCCGCGATCCAGTCGACAACCTGCCGGCCGTGCTCGCGGAACTCCTCGGAATTCATGTGCCTGGCCGCCACCACGACAACGTAAACCCCGGTGCGCAGGGGTGCCCCCGGTGGGACTCGAACCCACACTGTCGGAGGTTTGAGCTCCGTCTCTCTGCCGGTTGGAGTACAGGGGCGCACCAGCGCGATCATGGTAGCCCGGCTAGGCTGACCGGCCGTGGGAGAGCCGGTACGCGTACTCATCGCCGAGGACGAGGCCCTGATCCGGCTGGATCTCAAGGAAATGCTGGAAGAGGAGGGCTACGCCGTCGTCGGCGAGGCGGCCGACGGGGTTCGTGCTGTGGAGTTGGCCGAGGCGCTGCGCCCTGACCTCGTGTTCCTCGACATCAAGATGCCGCTGCTGGACGGCTTGGCCGCCGCTCGTCAGATAGCCGATCAGCGGATCGCTCCCGTCGTGATTCTCACGGCGTTCAGCCAGCGAGACCTCGTCGAGCAGGCGCGGGACGCGGGAGCGATGGCCTATCTGGTCAAGCCCTTCCAGAAGCACGACCTGCCGCCGACCATCGAGATGGCCACGGCCCGGTTCGCCGAGATCACCGCCCTGGAACGAGAAGTACAGGACCTGACCGACCGGCTGGAGGTCCGCAAGCTCGTCGAGCGGGCGAAGGGACAGCTGATGGCTCAGCGTGCAATGACCGAGCCGGAGGCGTTCCGCTGGATACAACGCACCGCCATGGACCGGCGCACCTCGATGCGGCAGGTGGCCGATGCGGTGCTGACCGGCTCGGCGGACCTGCCCAGCCGGTAGCGGCTGCGGACTACAGGTCGCAGACCTCCACCAGTACTCCGGACAGCGGTGCGCGCTGTGCCGCAGTCGTGGGGATCTCGCTGTACAGAGGTTCCGCCCCGTCGAGACTGAGCCACAGCGGAAAGGTGAAGGGCTTCTTGGTCTCGGCAATGACGTGCGTCGCGCACGTGGCCGGGGCGATCTCGATCGGCACCGTCAACACGGACTGCTCGGGCGCCAGCTCGAGAGGAAGCTCAATACCATCCCGCTCGACGAGGTCGTAGAGCATGCTGCCGACCAGGTCGGTGACCGCGATGGACTTCTCGCTCGCTCGCCGGGTCAGCTGTAGCGTCGCCTGCAGGACCTGTTCAGCCCCGGAACCGACGACCCGCGGCTCCACCAACTCGACCGCGACAGCCTCCGCGAGGGCCGCTGCTTGACACTCCTCGTCGAAGATCCGGGTGAGGATTCCATAGTCCGAGGGCAGTGGAACTCGAACCTGTTCGTGGGTGCCGTCCGGTCGCAGCACCTCGAGGGCGGCGTACGCCGGCTCGGCCTCGGCGTCGCAGATCACCGGCCCGTAGGGCGTCGGCATGTCGATGCGCGCTCCCGGACGGAACAGGGTCTCGCGCGGGTTGGGCGGGAGCAGGGTGAAGCCAGGTGAGTCCAGGCCGGTGGCGAGCACTGTGAATTGCTCGCTGCCGGTGTTTGTGAGCTTGATCTGGAAGACGCCGCCCGCTGCGTCGTCCAAGCGGGTCCGCCAGGCCAATGCCACCATCCCGTCCACGGCCGGGCCGTAGGTCAGGCTGGCGCTCGTGCTTGCGCCTGCTCCGGGGCCGGCTTGCGTCTGCGCGCATCCAGACAACGCCAGGCCTGCTACCGCAAGGGCAACCCGCCAGCGCGATGGCATGTCGCGATCCTGTCACAGCACCGTCACCGCGAGCGGGGTGATGGTCACGACACGGTTACGACGAGGGCTGGCCTAGTACCGCCCGTGTTGATCTAGGGCTACCGTCGCACAAGCATCGAGCGCGGCGCCGTACGGGCACGTGTTACCAGAGCGAGGAGAGCTGAATGGGCAAGCGCAAGACAATGCGCGCGGTGGCGACGATTGGTGCGGTCCTCATCGCAGTAGCCGCCTGCGGCAGCGACGATCCCGAAACTCCCGCAGGTGGGGGAGAGCCGGAGCCGGAGCAGAAGCAGGTCAAGGTCTACGGGTCCGACGGCAACACCGGCAACGCCCTCGGGGAGAACTTCACCGAGGACGGCGCGCTCGAGGGCTTCAAGGGCACCACGCCGCTCACCGATCTGAGCGAGGAATTCCGGACCCGACTGTTGGCCGACGACCCGGCGCTGGTCGACTTCAACTACGCGGCCGAGGCGTACGACGCGGTGCTCCTCGTCGCGATGGCGGCCGAAACCGCGCGGACGAACGACGCGGTCGTGTTCGCACCATTTGTGAACTCGCTGACAACCGGCGGTGAGAAGTGCAGCGACTGGGCCACCTGCCTCGCCATTGTGCAGGCCGCTGGCGACGTCGACTACGACGGCCAGAGCGGCCCGCTGGCCTTCACCGACGCCGGCGAGCCGGCTGCAGCCAGCTTCGGCGTCCTGACCTTCGGCGCCGACAACATGCTGGGTGAGCCCGAGTTCGTCTTGGCAGGCGACGAGGCCAACGCGTCGACCACCCCGCCGCCGGCTGCGCCCGACCCCGCCAGCGCCCCGACCGGCGGTCCGCTCTCGATCGGCACGCTGCTGCCGCAGACCGGCAGCCTGGCCTTCCTCGGCCCGCCGGAGGAGTCCGGCGTCCGGGTCGCGATCGAGGAGATCAACGCCGCTGGCGGTGTCCTTGGCCAGCCGGTGGCGCTGACCGAGGGTGACTCCGGTGACACCTCGACCGACACCGCCAACACCACGACCGACCGGTTGCTGCAAGCGAATGTCAACGCGATCATCGGCGCCGCATCCTCCGGTGTCAGCCAGACCGTCATCGACAAGATCACCGGCGCTGGAGTGCTGATGTTCTCCGCAGCCAACACCTCGGACATCTTCACCGACTACGACGACAAGGGCCTGTACTTCCGCACCGCACCGCCGGACGTGCTGCAGGCGCGGGCCCTGGCAGACATCCTGATCGCCGACGGCAACACCAGCGTCGGGATGCTGGCGCTGAACGACCCGTACGGCACCGGGCTCGCCGAGAACATCATGGAGAACCTGATCTCCGACGGAATCGCCGAGGACTCGATCCTGACCACGATCTACGACCCGAACGCCACGTCGTTCCGGACCGAGGTCGCCGACATGGTCGAATTCAACCCGGATGCGATAATCGTCATCGGCTTCGATGAATCGTCGATCGTCATCACCGAGATGAACGCGCAGGGCGTCGGACCCGCCGGCCCGTAACCCCGCGAAGGCAGTGACGAAGGGGTCCGGCCCCGGCAAGCAAGGGTCGGACCCCTTCGTCGTTCCCTTTGGACGCCAGCTGCCCGTGACTACCGGGCGGTGGCCAACGTTCCCAGGTACAACTCGATGACCTTCGGGTCGTTCATCAGCGAGCGGCCGCTGTCGGTGTAGGCGTTGCGGCCCTGGTCCAGCACATATCCCCGATCGCAGATCTGCAAGCAGCGCCGGGCATTCTGCTCGACCATGATGATCGACACCCCGGAGGCGTTGATCCGCCGGCAGCGGATGAACACGTCGTCCTGGAATGCCGGCGACAGGCCGGCCGACGGCTCGTCGAGCAGCAGCACCGACGGCTCCATCATCAGCGCCCGACCCATGGCGACCATCTGCCGCTCGCCACCGGACAACGCCCCCGCTTTTTGCTTCCGCCGCTCGCCCAGCATCGGGAACAGCTGAGAGACGTGATCGAAGCGCTCGGCGAACTTGGACGAGCGAAGGAACATCCCCATCTGCAGGTTTTCCTCGATCGTCAGTGACGGGAAGACGTTGTTGTTCTGCGGGACGTAGCCGACCCCGTTGCGCACCAAGGTGTGGGCGGCCGCCGAGGTGATGTCCTCGTCGCGCAGTCGGACGGTGCCGCTGCGGACCGGGATCAGGCCGAACAGCGCCTTGAGCAGCGTCGACTTGCCAGCCCCGTTGGGACCGATGATGCCCACGAGTTCGCCGTCGTTGAGGTAGAAGTCGCAGCCGCGCAGGATGTTGACCCCGGGTACGTACCCGGCTACCAGCTCATCGGCGCGGAGCAACGCGGACTCGGCCAGTTTGACGTGTTCCTCGCGGGTCGCCGCGAGTTGAGCGCGGGTCAGCTCGGGTGCGGTGTGCGGAGACCCACCGGCGGCGTCTCCGGCCGGCGCGTTGGACTCGCTCACAAGGGCTCCCTGGCAGCGGCGTCCAGCGCCTCTGCTTGCGCTGCTCGTTCGGCGCGAATGACGGCCTCCGCCTCGGCGAGCACCTTGTCCTCTTCCTCCACGGTCAGTGGCGCGTCGTGATGCGCGCCGAGGTACGCGTCGACTACCTCCTTGTTGTGGGAGATGGACTCCGGCGGGCTCTCCGCGATGACCTTTCCGGCCGCCATCACGACTACCCAGTCGCTGATGTCGCGGACGACGTCCATGTCGTGCTCGACGAAGACCACTGTCATGCCCTGCTCGCGCAGGTCCTTGACGTGCTCGAGCAGGCTCTGGGTCAGCGCCGGGTTCACCCCGGCCATCGGTTCGTCGAGCATGACCACCTTGGGCTGGCTCATCAGCGCCCGAGCCATCTCCAGCAGTTTGCGCTGTCCTCCGGACAGGGTGCCGGCGAAGTCGGCGCGCTTGGTGTCGAGTTTGAACCGCTCCAGCAGCTCGTTCGCCCTGTCCTCGACCTCCCGCTCCTGCCCCCGCCACATTCCCGGCAGCAGCGCGCGCCACATGCTCTCCCCCCGCTGCCCGGTGGCGCCCAGCATCATGTTGTCCAGTACCGACAACCGTGACAGCGCCTTGGTCAGCTGGAACGTGCGGACAACGCCGAGGCGGGCGACGCGGTGTGGGGGCAGCTTTGCCAACGGCTTACCGTCGAAAGTCCACCGGCCACTGTTGGCTTGGTCGAAACCGGTGAGCAGGTTGAACAGGGTCGTCTTGCCGGCCCCGTTCGGCCCGATCAGACCGGTGATGCAGCCGCGCTGGAACTCCAGGTGCTCGACCTGTACGGCAACCAGACCACCGAACGTCCGGGTCACGTCGTCCACCACGATCGCGGGATCCGGCTTGGCCACCCCGACCTGGGACGCGACATCGCGCAGGGGTGACGTGCGCATGCTGAACTCAGCGGGCATCAAGCATCACTTCTCTACGGTCGCCGAATATCCCTTGCGGGCGGAAGATGAGCAGCGTCATCAGCCCGAGACCGACGAGGACGAAGCGGATCTGGGCGACGTCGGTGGAGCTGAGAATCTCCGGGGGGATGATCCCGTCGGCACCGGTCAGCTCGACCAGACCCGACTCGGTGAAGGCGAGCAGGAACCAGAAGATCATCGCTCCGATCACCGGCCCCAACACCCGTGCAGTTCCGCCGAGGATGAGGGCGGCGTAGGCGAGGAACGTGTTCGCGCTCTGGTATTGATCGGGGTTGGCCGAACTAGTGGCCAGCGCGTAGATCATGCCGCCGAGCGCCCCGAAGATCCCTCCGAGGATGAGTGACTGCATCTTGTATGCATAGACGTTCTTGCCCAACGATCGGGCCGCGTCCTCGTCCTCCCTGATCGCCTTGATCACCCGGCCCCAGGGGCTACGCATCAACAGCCATACCGCCAAGCAGCCCAAGGCCACCAGCGTCCAGCCGACGCTGACTACCCACAGTTCCCGGCCACTCCAGCGGGCTCCCAGGATGGTGTACCGGGCGCTGGTCTCGAAGGGGGACAAGGCGTAGAAGTCCCCACTGAATCCGGACAGCCCACGGGTCGCCCCGGTGATCGGGGTGGCCGACACCGACCGGAAGAGCAGCCGGAGGATCTCCGCCGCGGCGATGGTGACGATAGCGAGGTAGTCCGCGCGAAGCCGCAGGGTGGGCAGGCCAAGGAGTAGCGCGAACAGCACGGCGGCGAGCAGGCCGACCAGCACCCCGACGGCGAAGGGCAGCCCGTAGGTCGTCACGGAGATCGCGATCCCGAAGCCGCCGAGCATCGCGAAGCCGATCTGGCCGAAGTTGAGCAGGCCGGTGTAGCCGAAGTGCACGTTCAGCCCGATCGCCATCAGCGCGTAGAACACCGCGAGCGGACCGAAGAAGGCCTTGGTGCTGATGATGAGGACGTCGAGGACTTGTTGCATGGCGCTAGCCGATCCTCGCCCGTGCCCCGAGGATGCCGCTCGGCCGGACGACCAGGATGACGATCAGCAGCAGCAGGCCGCCGACGTACTTGGTCTCGTCCGGGATGACGATAGTCGAGACCTGCACGAAGATGCCGACGATCAGGCTGCCCACCAGGGCGCCGTACGCCGTCCCCAAGCCACCCAGGACGACGCCGGCGAACATCAGCAGCAACAGCTGGAAGCCCATGTCCCAGGAGACCTGGTCGCTGAGTCCGAACAGCACACCGCCCAGAGTGGCCAAAGCGCCGCCCAGCATCCAGACGAACAGGATGACCCGGTCGACGTTGATCCCGGACGAGGACGCGAGGTCGCGGTTATCGGCCACCGCCCGCATCGCCTTGCCCACCTTGGTCTTCTGCAGCATCAGCGCAACCAGTATCAGGACGGCCAGGGACAGGGCGATGGAGAAGAGATCTTTGTCGGTGATGCGGATGACGCCGTAGCTGGTCGCCGACTGGCCCTGGAAGCTCACATAGGCCCGCGCCCGCCCGCCGAAGACGATCTGCAGCACGTACCGCAGGGCCAGCGACAGCCCGATAGAGATGACCAGCATCGCCACCAGGCCGGTCCCGCGATTGCGCAGGGGTCGCCACAGCCCCAGTTCGTTGATGGCGCCGACGACGGCGCCTAACGCGATGGCCGCGACCGTCGCGGGGATCAGCGGGATGCCGGCATCCACGTTGAGGAACCAGGCAATGACGGCCCCGATCGCGACCAGCTCCCCGTGCGCGAAGTTCACCAGTCCCGTCGTACCGAAGATCAGCGACAGGCCCACGGCGGCCATGGCGATGAGCAGTCCGAACCTGATCCCCTCCAGGGTTCGCTGCAGGATCTCGATGTTCGCGCTGGCCTGCCTCAGGGACCCGTCACCGATGCCGAACGCGACCGGTTGGGTGCGGTTCGCGCCCACCGTGATCCGCCGCTCCGCCCCGCCCTCGCGCAGGATCACGCCGTCGGGGAGGTCGTCGGCGTCCAGCGTGACGACGTAGTCCCCGGCCCCGTCCGGCAGCTCGATGGCGAACCGTCCGTCGGAGTCGGTTTGATCTGTGCCCACCTCGTCGCCGCCGGTCGTCTCGACGGTGATGGTGACACCTTCGATCGGGCCGCTGCGGCCGGTCTGCAGCGTCCCAATGATCTGTTCGCCCTCCGCGCTGGCCTGTCCACTGAGGACAGTGAGAAGCGCGGCGAAGCCGAGTACGACGACAGCGACGAACCGACGAAGCACTGCGCACTCCTTCACACACACTGCGTTCATGCCCGGGCACTGCCGACACCACCCGACCACCAGGACAGGCTGGCGGAACCCTAGCCGACGGACGCCCGTGCGGCGCGAGACAGGCGCGTGATTTCAGCGCCGAAAGGAGTCTGTCACCGGATCCGCTTCGTCCCAACACATCCTGTGAGGCCCTGTTCAGGCGGTTCGGAGATGTGGTTACCTGAGCGGCGGCGATCTTGACGGAACGGAGGGTTGATGCGACGCAGCGGCGTGTGCGTGCGGGATGCCGGTCCAGCTGACATCGAGGCCGTCCTGAAATTCGCCGAGCAGGTGCTCGAATCCGGTGAGCCCGGCAGCAAGTCGCCCACCGTTCGGCTGGCCGACGGAGTCATGGGACATTCGCTGCGTGAGCGGTATTCCCGCCTGCTCGCCGATCCCGAGCATCGGGTCGTACTGGCGGTCTCCGATGAGGGGACGACCGTTGGCGTGGCTGTCTTCTCCGTCGACATGATCAGTGCGCTGCTCACCGTCCCGGTGATCTACGTCAGCCACGTCCTCGTGCCGGGCCTGGAACGCGACCGTGCCGTGGGCAGAGCGTTGGTCGACGCCGCGACGACCTTCGCGGAGGAGATCGACGCCGAGCACGTCATCGTCGGGCTGAACCCTGGAGGTCGGGAGAGCAACCGGTTCTTCGCCCGGCTCGGCTTCACCCCGCTCATCATGCGCCGCATCGCCAGCGTGCCCGCCCTGCGGCGCAGCCTCGCCGATCACGCGTCGCCCTCGGTCCGGCCGCTCGGGTCCCGGCTGGCCGGACCCCGGTTGCGCCGCGGAACCTGACGGAGACAGGCTCATGACCCTTCGGGTCAACCCGGTGGCGCGCTGCGGATCAGGCAGGTCAGCCGGACCGTGCAGATCCGCCGCTCGTCGTCGTCGCTGATCACGATCTGGTACGTCGCAACGGTGTTCCCGGCCTGCAGCGGCGTACACACTGCGGTGACGGTGCCAGACCGGGCGGCGCGGTGGTGGGTGGCGTTGATCTCCAGCCCGATCACGGCGCGATCCTGGCCGGCGTGGATGGCAGCGGCTGTCGATCCCACGGTTTCGGCAAGCACACAGGACGCGCCGCCGTGCAGCAGTCCGTACGGCTGCAGGTTGCCGGCCACCGGCATCGTGGCGACCATTCGCTCGGGCGTCCAGTCGATGATCTCGATGCCCATTCGCTCGGGAAGCTGACCCTCGGGGACCTCGATCATGTGTCCGGCCACGTCCATCCGCACCATCGCGCCGGCATCTCCTCACGGTTCATCGGCACGGCCGCCGCCGACCGATCGCGACCACCAGGAGTTGTCGCAGGGCCACCCTAGACTCGCACCCGTGCGTGATTCACGGCTGCTGCTGTTGGACGGTCACTCGCTGGCCTATCGCGCGTTCTTCGCCCTGCCGGTGGAGAATTTCTCCACCACGACGGGGCAGCCGACCAACGCGGTCTACGGCTTCACCTCGATGCTCATCAACGTCCTGCGGGATGAGACGCCGACCCATCTCGGCGTCGCCTTCGACGTGTCGCGTCAGACGTTTCGCAACGAGATGTACGCCGAGTACAAGGCCGGCCGTAGCGAAACCCCGGCTGATTTTCGGGGCCAGGTGAGCCTGATCAAGGAGGTGCTGGACGCGCTTCGGGTACCCACCATCGAGGTGGAGAACTACGAAGCCGACGACGTGATCGCGACGCTGACGACGCAGGCGATCGCCGACGACATGGACGTCCTCATCCTCACCGGGGACCGTGACGCCCTGCAGCTCGTGGGCGAGCAGGTGACCGTGCTGTATCCCCGCCGCGGCGTGTCGGAGCTCACCCGGTTCACCCCCGAGGAGGTCGAGGACAAGTACGGGTTGACCCCGTCTCAGTACCCGGACTTCGCGGCGCTGCGCGGTGACCCCAGCGACAACCTGCCGGGTATCCCCGGCGTCGGTGAGAAGACCGCTGCCAAGTGGGTGCGTGAGTTCGGGTCGCTCAACGACCTGGCCGACCGCGTCGATGAGGTGCGCGGCAAGACCGGGGACGCCTTACGGGCGAACCTCGCGTCGGTGTTGCGCAACCGGCGGTTGACCGAGCTGGTCCGCGAGGTGCCGTTGCCCCTGGGACCCGGCGACCTGCGGATGACGTCGT